>JGI1027J12803_100182909_pt1 | contig 14313 bp, 11 predicted proteins | sample IowNatreferecore_FD_12803 | JGI IMG/M metagenome (IMG submission 12803) | reverse complement strand
GCCGCCTACACGCGTACCGCCGCCGCCTACACGGCTCCCGCCACCGCCGACGCGGGTACCGCCTCCGCCAACGCGGGTGCCTCCTCCTCCGACCCTGGTGCCTCCGCCCGAGAAACCAAACGCATCCTCGCGCGCGCCAATCTGCCGCAGGTCCAGGTTCACCACGTCGTTGAAACCGGCTAATCCAGCCTGTTCGACGGTCCCGTCAAAATTAACGTCCTGCGGGCTTGCCGCGTCGAAGACCAGATTGTGATTCCAATCGATTTTGGCCGATGGGCTGGTTCCCGGAAAAACCGTGCCGTCCACGCGCACCACCTGCGCACCATCCGTAATCGGGGAGCCATCGCAATGGAGGCTTGCAAAGTGGCCGCCGGTGGCTGACTGCAGCTGCAAATCCATCGCGTTGGGCGGCGCGTACCAGCGTGTGAAGTGGGTGGCCGCTTTTCCGGTGTACAGGTCAAGTCCAAGCCCGTTTGTTTCACTCAGGCTGCCTTCCAGGAGGCTCGCCATCGTTTGGCCGGAATAATCGATCCCGGCTCCGTCAGGGAAGCCGCGAATTTGGAACAAGTAGTTCATCGAGCTGATGTACGCCGGGTTGCAGTTCAATCCAAGCGTCGCAGGCGCCGGCGGATTATTGCCCTGTCGACCCGCTAACGCGCCGCTCGTGACAACTCCGTTCGGATAGTAAGTGCCGCCGTGCGTCAGGAAGAACGTGTGGCCCAGTTCGTGCAGTATCGTTCCGGCTTGGCCCGTTACGGTCCCCACCTGGTTGACGCAATACGCTTGATTCGCGTTAAGGGTTTTGGAAGGATCCGGCTGGCATCCGGCGGCATTGTCCGCGGACCATTTGCCAAACGTTACCGTGGAGTCTGCTCCGCCAATATCCGAAAATCCTGAGTCGCTTGTCGGTCCGCCGTACGTTAACGCGAGTTGCGGCTCCGCTGCGAAATTATACGTGCCATCTGGCACGCCAGAAGTCTGAATCGTGAACGTCGTGGTGGATGGGCCCGTATTCCCAGCGGGTATGGACGATGGCGGACTCGAGAATTTGAACGCCCCGTTCAGTTTTGCATTTGCCGCGCCTAGCGCTCCTTCGATCACCACCCGGTCGCAGCTGGCCTCAGTGCAGTCCGCGTCACCGGGTCTCGTTACATAAGGCGGCGTTGTAAGGGTCACCGTTCCCACGTTGTTCTGCACCACAATCGAAACCAGCGCCGCCACGCTGCCGCTTATCTGCGTCCCGGCTGACGGCCAGTAGGTGCGCGGAGATCCCAGTGCATGTCCCAACAGAACATAGTGGTAGCTGTCTTTGCGCCCGATTTGAAAATTGCCCAAGCTGGTCTGATCTTGTACAAACTCCACATCGCCCTTCCAGCCCACGGTCGACTCTCCCGGAAACGCACAGAGCGTCGCCCCATCGGTGCAAACCAGCGCACCTTCGGAAATAGCGTTGCCTCCGGCTTTGGGATAGAGGGCTGAACCCGGCGGTGGCGCCGCGATCGGGTACGAGATGACGTATGGGTCGCCTTGATAGATCCCCGCTCCCAAGTCAAAGTGCACCTGGATGCCGCGGTTCTTGAAGGCATCACCCACTTTATCGATGGCCGCCCGCTTTGGCAGGTGCGAGTGAAGATAACTTCCCGCCGATCCGTCCAGATTGCTTACATAATCCAGCTCGACGAAAAGATCCTTCTGGCCGCTCTTCGCTCCCGGCAGGGCGACCCATTGGCCGTTGTTCACGTCGGTGTAGCCACTGTTTTTCTTCCACTCGTCGAGCAAGCCGTCGCCGTCGCTGTTCTGTACCGTGGTGCCAAAAACGACGGCGCCCCAGTTCACGCATCCGCTGTTGGAGCTGGATGGCTCCACGGAAGCTGTCGCCGACAAATCGTTGGCTTTCACGGCGTTGCCGAATGAATTGACGAGCCAGGTGGGGTTGTCCCACGATCCGCCGCCGCCCAGCGAAAACGTGTTCTGGTTGTACACGCCGGGAAATGCAGGAACGCTGTTTCCATACGGCGAAGCCAAACTTACTCCATTCAGTAACACGGTTTCGGATTTGTTGGGCTGACCGTTCCCGACAATGTGAGTAACCTTGGCTATCGGGGACGCTGAGGCTTGATAGAAGCCGACCATCGGCAGCGTCATAATCGACGCTGCATTATTCGGAGCCAGCGCGCCGTCATAGAGCACAATGGAATTCAGCGGCACCCCGGGTGCCTGCAGGCGGTAAACGATGACCAGGCTGGCTCCCAGTGTAAGCGGAACTCCGCCGCCGTTGCTCCCGCTGTCCGCCAACTTCACTTCGTAGTTCCCGTTGCCGATGATCTTTCCGCTCGCATCCATATTCAGATAGGGCCGCACGTCCGCGCGATAAACGCGCATCGTCTTGGAACCCTGTGCTGAACCGGAGCAACCGCCGGTGCTCCAGGACGTCGGGGCGTTGGGATTTCCACGGACAGTGCCGGTGATTGCGTAGCCGTTGAAGAAACCATTTTGTCCCGTGGCTGCGCCGCTGTTCGACGACTCGACCGTCTCCCAATACAGGAAGGCAGCGACAACATCCGCTCCGGCTGGCACGGCTGCGGCGTTCGGCTGTGCCGGGTCGGGGATCGTAATCTTCCCTTTGGCAAAGCCGGTCCCGTCGCCAAGTCCGCGCAAGCCTACGCCACCGACAACGTAGTCGCCGGTCACAAAATAGTTGTTTGCTAGAGTGAGTCCGTTTGAACTTTGCGCTGAACCGGTTTGCGCCATCAACGACCAGCAACAACACACGAGTATCGCCGTTAGAATTCGGCTGGGGGAATTCATCAGAACTTGCCTCCAAAATTATAACGAAACCGCACCAAGCGGGGCCGAAACCATTCTGCCAGAGAAAATGTCTTCTCAGAGGAACCTCTATCTTATCGCTGTAATCTCGAGTTAAGTCAAGGCAGTTTAGATCTTGGCCACATTTCGCTCTAGAAGTTATGGAACTCCTAGGGGTTTTGCGCTCGGGTTCGGCTAGGAGGCGGGCTGCCAACGCTTGCTGCAGCTTCCTATCGCTGTGTGTCGCATTCGTAGTGCTTTTCCGATTTTTCATGCACTATATCGCCCGACGGAGGCCCATGTGGCGCAAACCGACTCGTTCGACCTGGTGATCATTGGCTGCGGTCCGGCCGGCGAAAAAGCCGGTGCGCAAGCGGCTTACTTCGGCAAGCGCGTGGCCGTGATCGAGCGCGCAGGCGTTCCCGGCGGCAGCTGCATCAACACCGGCACCGTGCCCAGCAAAACCCTTCGCGAATCCGCTCTCTACTTTTCCGGCCTTGCGCAGCGCGGCCTCTACGGCATTGATTACTCACTAAAGGAAAATCTCACCGTTCATGACTTCATGCATCACGAGCGCGAAGTGGTGGAAATGGAGCGGCGCCGCATCCTGAAAAATCTCGAGCTGCACAAAATTGACTACGTGCAGGGGCAGGCGTCGTTCGAGGACGCACACACCGTCGCGGTGACGGGTGGCGGTGAAACGCGAAAGCTGAGCGGAGAGGTCGTCCTGATTGCCACGGGTTCCAAGCCGAACCGGCCTGCGGAAATCTCCTTCGACGATGTTCATACCTTTGACTCCGACACTTTTCTCCAGATGGATCGAATCCCAAAATCTCTGGCGGTGATTGGCGGCGGGGTCATCGGCTGCGAGTACGCTTCGATTTTCATGGCGCTGGGCGTCAAGGTGACGCTGGTGGACGGGCGCGACCGTTTGCTCCCGTTTCTCGATTCCGAAATTGCCGATGCACTGCGGGACCGGCTCAAGGAACTCGGGATGGAGTTCTGGTTCAACGAGCGTCCGGTAAAAGTGGAGAATTCCACCGCCGGAGCGACGCTGCATATGAAAAGCGGCAAGAAGCTGGAAGCTGAAGCGGCGCTGTTCGCGGCCGGCCGCCGCGCGGCTGTGGATGGATTGGCCCTGGAAAAAGGCGGTTTGGCCTTGAACGATCGCGGCTACATTCCCGTGGATGAGAATTATTGCACCTGTGTCTCCAACGTCTATGCCGCCGGCGATGTGATCGGATTTCCGGCGCTGGCTTCGACATCGATGGAACAGGGCAGAGTCGCGGTTTGCCACGCTTTCGGGTTCGAGTACAAGCAGCGCGTGGCGTCCATGCTGCCGATGGGGATCTACACCATTCCGGAAATCTCCGCGGCCGGTGAAACCGAAGACTCCTGCAAGGAAAAGAAAATTCCGTTCTGTGTTGGCCGCGCGCGGTACGCGAACAATGCACGGGGGCACATTGCGGGCGATACCTCGGGCTTGCTCAAGCTTATTTTTTCACCTGTAGACAAAAAGCTTCTGGGCGTCAGCATCATCGGTGAAAGCGCCACGGAGCTGGTGCACGTCGGAATGATGGTCCTCGATAATGGCCTCACCATTGACGAGTTCATCCAGCAAGTCTTCAACTACCCCACGCTCAGCGAAATGTACAAGTACGCAGCGTATGACGGCCTCGGCAACCTGGCCGGCCACAAGTTAAGAGAAGGATGAGGACCAATCGCCGAAACGGACTGACGGAGTCCGGCGCTATGGCGGGTTAAGCTGATTCTGCTCGGGCACGAACCAATTCCCGAACCTACCGCTAATTTTCAGCGAGTTTTTTCAAGCGCGCAGCGGCGTTCGAATTCTTAGGGTCGAGCGACAGGGATTTCTCGTAGTTCTCTACAGCCAGGGCCTTGTCGCCGGATTCCATGTAGGCCTCGCCCAAACTGTCGAAGGTGTTCGCGGATTGCGGATGTAATTCCGTATTGAGCTTGAACAGCCGGATCGCGTCGACCCTTTGCTTCTGCCAAAGCAGATGGTATGCGACGGAGTTCACGGACCCTTCCGAAATTGTTCCGTCCTTGAGGGGGCCCACGAAGGCCTGGACTGCCGCTTCGACGCCGTTTTCGCGGACGGCTCTGCGAAACTTCATAGCCGCGGAGTCGTAGGCATCGTACTTGATCCAGTTGAATACAGGAGAAGAAAACCCTGTTGCGTCGCGAACGATCGCGGGAGCGATGGCCAGGCCGTTTTCGCTATTGGTGAACAGCAACACCGCCGACTTGCGCGCCGGATTGGCCAACGCGAAACATTTGAAGGAACCATTGTCGCCCCAGTGCCAGAGCGAGGTTTCGCGGCCGTCTTTCTGAATGCCCCAGCCCAGTCCCCAAAAGATTCGTTGGGATAGCTCCTTGGGAGTTCGCTCGGTGCAGTTGGTACACTCCGGGTCCACGGCGATTTGCGGAGTCTCCATTTCACGAAAAGTGGCCGGCTTTAATCCGACGCCGTTCACCATCGCGGCTACAAACAAAGCGTAGTCGCGAGCGGTGGTATTGAGGGTGGAAGCCGCGCCCGCTTCTTTGGGCTTCCACAAATCTTGCGGTATGCCGTCGCTGTCATGACCGGTGGCAGTGAGCTCGTCAAAGTCCGGCCGCCAGACGTAGCTGCTGCTGGTCATGCCGAGCGGAGTGAAGACCAGGGTATTCATTACATCGTTGAGCGGCTTGCCTTCGATCTGCTCCACGACACGCTGCAGGTAGACGAATCCTTCACCGGAATAACTGAAACGCTCGCCCGGAGTGAAATGGATGGTGAGTGGATTGCCGTCGCCGCGCCAGTTAGGAAAGCCTGTGCGGTGGCTCAGCACGACGCGCGCGGTGATTTTCTCCAACCGCGGATCGTTCTCGATATAAGGCTTGGGCAGATACCGGGTGAGCGGCGCGTCCAGTCCAATCTTGCCTTGTTCGACGAGCTTCAGAACGGCGTAGGCAAAGACCGGCTTGCTGAGGGAAGCGGCTTCGAAAACAGTCGTGTCATCCACCGGGGTAGATGATTTCAGGCTCTTGACCCCAAAGTTGCCTTGCCAGGAAACTTTCCCGCCGCGAATCACTGCGATGGATAAGCCCGGGACGTCGGCTTGCTTCATCAGCTCTGGAATGTCGCTCTGCAAGTTTCTGATCGCTGCATTGTGGGAAGCGGCAGGGCCGGACTGTGCGCTTGCAAAAGAGATCAGGGCGGTCAGTCCACCGCTCGCCCTTAGCCAGAGAAGAATTGCCACGCCGACCGGTTTGCCACGCGCTGCCATGGACATAAGCGAACCTCCAGGCTTCAACAATGCTTGTACGCAAGCCGCGCGCATCTGGTTCCGCGCACGGGTACAAAACAATAGACGAAGCCACCGGCCCGTGGTTTAAAATAACCCGCCGCTAGAGCCCGCCGCATTCGTAGGCCGCGAGCCACCGTACCGCGCACCCGCTCCCGAAAAATCCACAAGGAGGGAATACGATGATTCCGAGACAGATTGGTATTGCGACTCTGTTTGCCGCGTTCGCGTGCGCGGGGTGTAACCATTCCGACAAGCAGAAAATGAATGAGGATGCGCAAGCGCTTCAACAGAAGGCTGCCGACACAGCGGATGCCGCCAAGCGGGCAGCAAGCGATCTAGCGGACGCGACCACGAAGGCCGCATCGGACGCAGCAGACAAGACCAAGGCTGCAAGCGCCGATGCGATGGACAAAACCAAAGCTAAGGCCTCGGATGCGGTGGATGCGACCAAGAAAGCCGGGACGGATGCGGCGGATGCCACGAAAAAGGCGGCCGACGCGACCAAGGACTTGGTACAGGATGCCGCCGACAAAACCGCGAAGGCCACCAAGAAGGCCGTGGACAAAACCAAGGAGGCCGCGAAGGACGCAGCGGACAAAGTAAAACAGTGAAGCAAAGGCTTCAAATTGTGGCGGAAGGTTCATGAGCGGCGTGGAGGTCTTGTTGGGGTCCGTTGGAGGGACTCGATTTTGCCTTTTTCGATCGCGACCGGTATTGGGGTATACCCGGTAGCCGACGGCGCCATTGCAACCGCGAATTTCCTCGAACTGCAGGTAGCAGGTTTTCGGAGTGGGGCTTGGCAGAATTTACGAAGTTCATTGCGGCCGGCTCATGCGAGCGGATCGGCATCGACCTCAACCAAGACACTGAAAATACGACCAGAAGGGCCTGCGAAAGATCGCTGGAGGCCAAGTCAACAAAAGGAAATACAGCGCAGTTTATGAACGGGAGCGAACCTGTTAGGTTCAGACCATGAGATGGATTTTTCCCCCGGCACTCGCGCTGGTCGCCTGCGTGTGGCTGGTCACCGACAAGGCCCCGGCGGCTCCCCAGATGCAGCATGGTCTTTTCGGATTTGATCGAAATGAGTATCCGGGCGATGCGGCGATGACGCAGCTGCGCAAGCATTTTGCGTTTACGGGATATTGGCTGACGCCTCCGCCAGAAGAGCGGAGCAATTCGTGGGCGGGAAAACGCCAAGCACTGGAAACGCAGGGATGGGGATATCTCTTGTTGGCGCGGGGGCGCGCGGCAAATAAGATTCGCGACGCCGCCATGGCGCAACAAAGGGGAGCAGCGGATGCGCGGGAGGCGGCGCGCAGTGCGAGAACGGAAGGCTTCGCGAGGGGCGCAACTATTTTTCTGGACGTGGAAGATGGCGGCCGCTTGGCGCCGGTTTATCATGACTACCTGAAATCCTGGGCGGACGAATTGGTGAAGTTGGGTTTTCGGCCTGGCGTTTATTGTTCAGGGATTCCCGTGGACGAAGGGCAAGGCGTGACGATCGTGACTGCGGAGGACATTCGCGTGAATGAGGCGCCGCGCAAATTTGTGCTCTGGGTTTTTAACGATGCGTGTCCACCGTCGCCAGGTTGTGTGTCGCCGACCCATATTCCGCTGCCTTCGGCAAGCGGAGTGAAAGATGCGGCCGTTTGGCAGTTCGTGCGATCGCCCAAAGAAAAGGAAACAGCGTCCCAATGCGCGGGCTACGCGTCCGATGAGAATTGCTACGCCGCGGCCGACGTGGCGCGAAAGTGGTTCCTGGATATGAAGGTTGCGGCGTCGGCGAATCCTTCCTTTGCGCGATGATATCCCGGTTTGAGGAGGACGCATGCCGTTGGTAAGAATTTTTCTGCGTGAGGGGACGACGCCGCAGTACCGCAAAGCCATTGGCGATGGCGTGCATCGGGCCATGGTTGAGACTATCGCGATCCCGGAGGACGACCATTTTCAGGTCGTCTCGGAACATCAGGCGAACGATCTGATTTACGACGCTGGCTATCTCGGGGTGAAGCGCTCCGACCAAGTCGTGCTGGTGCAAATCACGTTGAGCGCGGGAAGAAAGCCCGGGCAGAAGCGCGCGCTGTTCAAACGAATGGCGGAGCTATTGGAAAATTCGCCCGGGCTGCGAAGGGAAGATCTGTTGATCAATCTTGTAGAAACAACGTGGGAAAATTGGTCTTTCGGCAACGGCGAAGCGCAATACCAAGAGGATTGAAGAGAAGTTGAGGGCGGTGGGGTCAAGCCGCCCTCCTTGCGGATTCGGTGACCACGAACCCAGGCAAGTTCAGAGTTCCATTTTGAAACGCTGGTGTGTCAGACCTGGCCCATTCCGCCATCGACGTACAGTTCAACGCCCGTAATGTACGAGGCGTCGGAAGAAGCAAGGAACGCCACGGCGCCAGCGACTTCTTCTGGCTTGCCAAAGCGTTTTAGCGGAACCTTGTCCAGGATCGTTTTGGAAAATTCATCGACTTGCTCTTTCGCCAGACCGACCCGTTCAAAGATAGGCGTTTCAATGGGGCCGGGCGCGACGGAGTTGACGCGGATACCGCGCTCGACAAGCTCGGCTGCAAGAGTGCGCGAGAAGGAACGCAAAGCGGCTTTGGTGGCGGAGTAGACTGAGGCGTTCAGCGTGCCTTTGATTCCGGCGACGCTGGTGTTGAGCACAATGGACGCGCCGTCGTTCAAGTAGGGAAGCGCTTTCTGGATTGTGAAGTAGGCACCTTTCGTGTTGATGTCGAAGATTTCGTCGAAGTGGGCTTCGTCAGCGTTCGCGACGGGAACGAACTTGGCCACGCCCGCATTCACAAAGAGGACATCGATCTTGCCGAGTTTTTCGGTAACCGCAGCGTAGAACTTGTCGAGGTCGGTCAACTTGGCGACGTCCGATTTGACGGCCAGCAAATCCTTGCCGATGAACTTCACGGCTTCGTCCAGTGTTTTCTGGCTTCGGCCGGAAATGGCGACCTTTGCGCCTTCGTCATGCAAGCGCTTGGCGGTCGCAAGACCGATGCCGCTATTGCCGCCAGTGATGACGGCGACTTTGTTTGTAAAGCGATTCATAAAGCCTCCAGATTCGTTGCTTAGTTGAACTAGGCCGTGCGGTGCGCGCTACGGCGGCATTTGCGGCCCGAGCGCGGGCGACTTCGACAGTTAGATGAACGTCTAAGTATGTGGTTACATGGATCGCTGAAAAAGAACCGGCACCGCCCGAGACCATTCTAACGACGCGGGTTATGGTAAAGCTCGCCGCTGTCAGGAACTTTTCAGATAGACTAGCGGCGATGGACAACCAACAGATTGAAAGGATTTCGAAAGCGCTGTCCGATCAGACGCGCTTACGAATTTTTGAAGCCATTTCAACGCGATGCGATTTGACGTGTGGGGAACTGGTCACTATGCGCGGAGTGACGCCGGCAACGATTTCGCATCATTTGAAAATCTTGATGGACGCCAGACTGATCGAGTGCAGGAAAGACGGGCAATTTGTGCACAGCCGGGTGGTGCCGGAAACCATTGCGGAGTATTCGGCGGCGCTTGCGAAGATTGCGGGTCGCGGGAAACCGACGCAGGTAGTGAAGAAAGCGTGAGCATCCTGGCGGGCGACCGATTCGCCACGTAGGTTGACCTTGAGATCCTTTGCCCCGCTGTGCGCGGATCGGGATGACTAGTCCCAGCCCCCAAAATCGCTGCCGAAGCTTGTCTTCGCTAACATCTTATCCGCGTTACCTCAAATATTTGTCAAACCAGGCGACGATGCGGTTGAGACGGTCGACCAAGTGTTTTTCTTCGCGCAGGCCGTGCGGTTCGCGCGGATAGACAACGAGTTCGGTTGGAACGCCGTAGCGTTTGAGGCCACGGTAGAGTTCCTGGCTTTGGCCGAGGGGATCCACGGTGTCGGCATCGCCCTGCAGAATTAGCGTAGGGGTTTTGGCGTGCTTCAGAAAGAGGAATGGAGAATGGTTCAGGAACCCGTCCGGCTTTTCGTAAGGAACGCCCCAGAACCATTCGTCGTAGGAAGGATGCTGCTCCGTGCCGTACTCGGAGATGAGATTGGCCATGCCGGCGCCGGAGACAGCGGCTTTGAAGGCGTATTTGGTTTGCTGGGTAATGGCCCATTCGGACATATAACCGCCGTAAGACCAGCCACCAATGCCGAGCCGGTTGGGATCGGCGACGCCTTTCGCGATTAAGTCTTCGACGCCGGCCATCGCGTCCTGAAAATCGGCGCCGCCCCAATCGGCGCGATTGCTTTCCACAAATTTCTGCCCATATCCGATCGAGCCGCGGATATTGGGATAGAACACCGCGTAGCCGCGAGCCACGAGCAGCTGCCCCCAGGTTTCGACGGAGGATTCCCACGCTCCGGTAGGCCCGCCGTGAATCAGAGCAATGAGAGGCAGCTTGGATTTGCCGTCGTAGTTGGCGGGCTTGAGAAGCGCGGCTTCGATTTCCAGGCCGTCGAAGGATTTGTACTTGTAGATTTCCGGTTTGCGCAAGGTGGATACGTTGAAGAATTTGTTGAAATTCGGAATTTCGGCTGGTTGCTGACCGGCAGCGGCAAACCAGATTTCCTGCGGTTGTGTTGAATTTTCTCCTACCCAAGCGAGATCGCCCTGGTCATTGAGCGCGAAGGAAGAAGGCATGGTTTCGGGGAGAGCGACGTCCTCGCGTGCACCGGAAGGCGTGTAACGGACCAGTTTCCGCGTGAAGCCGTCGGCGGCGAGCAGCAGCAGGCTGCCGTCTTTTTTCCAGCGCTGCGCGAAGACGGCGCGATCGAGGCTGGTGGCGGTGAGATTTTTTGCGGCGGGCAGGCCGACGGGAAGCAACCAAACGTCGTGCGGGCTGGGGCCGTCCTGACGCGAACCGATGAAGCTGATGGCGTTCCCGGAGGGGGCGATCTGGATGCCGTTAAAAGGACCCGCGGGAGCTAGAAGTTCTTTTGGCGCTGGCAAGGATTTGGGGTCCGCTGACGAGGCTGTCTGCACTCGGAAGATGCGATCGGTGTTGCGATCGGATTCGGGATGGTCGGTCGCAACAATGGCCAGAGACTGTTGGTCGGGGAACCAGGCGAGTTCGGAGACGGCGTAGTTGGGCGGAGTGAGAGCGCGTTCGGATTTTGTAGCGACGTCGAGCAGCCAGAGCCGCGGCTGCTTTTCGTCTTTATCTTCGACACGGGCGTCGTCCTTGTCCTTTTCTTTCTTCTCTTCGGCTTCGGACTTGGCGTCGGGAGCGATGAAGGCGATCTGTTTTCCGTCTTGCGACCATTCAAAACGGCTGACGTTGCGCTTGCCCCGGGTGAGTGGCTCGGATTCTCCGCCGGCCATCGGGAGCAGATAAATTTGCTGATTCGCGTCGCGGTTGGAAAGGAAGGCCAGGGATTTTCCGTCGGGCGACCATTTGGGCAGACTCTCTGTCTTTTCGGAATAAGTGAGTTGGCGGAAGGAGCGGTTCGCTGGTTCGAAGAGCCAAATGTGGCGCGGACGCAGGTCGCCTTTGGGCGCCTCGGTGACCACGAATGCGACGCGCGTACCTTCGGGCGAGTATTCGAGATCGGAAAGGTGCCGGAGGCTGAGGAGAGCTTCAGGAGTCAGCAAACTGGAAGACGGGGTTGGAGTCTGCGCAAAACTCGGCGCGGTGATCGGTGCGAGCAGGAAAGCAGCGAGCGGCAAGGGCCGAAACATGGAGAATCCTCCTGGGGCAAGAACAGAGGACTGTAACCGCGGATGAACAACATCGTCAATTGGTAGCGATTCTTCAAGAATTACTTTCTACGCACCGGCGCGACGCCACGCTGCGGAACGCCACGAAGCACACCTATGATTGCAGGAAAGTTTCACAGGCTCTGGCCCGTTGCAGGTCCGCAGTCGCAAGCGCTCGCTCCAGGAGATGGCCTTCGGATGTGGAAACGTTGGAGCAAGAGGTTCATGGCGGCGCTGCTCACCGCAGTTGCGGTTTACCTGGTGATTGCCACCTCGACAGCATTCGCAGGAATGTGGCGCATTGAGACTATATTTCTTATTGGGCGGCGGGACAATTTTTGATTCACGGGGGCGATCCCTACGATGCGGAGAAGGTTCTGGAACTGGAATGGCAGCAGGGCTACGCCGCAGACCGGCCCGTGGTGGTTCGCAATCCACCGTGGTCGCTTTTCCTGTTCTTGCCCCTGGGGCTGGTGAGCGCCTTCTGGGGCTGGGTATTGTGGACGGCAGCATTGGTAGCTGCTCTCGTTGCATCCGTCCGTTTGACTTGGAAAACGTTTGGGAAAACGCAGGAATCGCGCTCATTATGCGTGGTAGTCGGTTACGCGTTCGCCCCGGTGTTGGGCTGTCTGCTAGCCGCGCAAATCGGATTGCTGCTGCTTCTCGGTATTGTGCTTTTTCTGGTGTGGGAAGAGAAACGCCCTTTTCTGGCTGGCGCGGCGTTGCTGTTGCCGTTCGCCAAGCCGCATTTGCTCGTGCTCTTCTGGCTGGCGTTTGTGATTTGGGTGTTGCTGCGAAAAAGGTTTGCCGTCGCTCGAGGGTTTGCGGTGTCAGTCGCGGCGGCGACCGGGATGGCGTTGATTTTTGATCACGCCTCGTTTCAGCACTATTTTCATTTCTTGCACACTGCGGCGATCGAAGGCGAATTTATTCCGACGCTAAGCGGAGTGCTGCGGTTGTTGCTGTTTCGGCCATTTTTCCGCATGCAGTTTGTGCCGATGGCGCTTGGCTTGATCTGGTGCGTCTGGTATTGCGTAAAACATCGGGCGAATTGGAATTGGCGGAGCCAGGGCTTGACGGTGATGGTGGTTTCGATCCTGACCACGCCCTATGGCTGGCTGACCGATGAAGTCGTGCTGATGCCGGCGATGGTATTTGCCGCGCTGGCTGTTTTGCGCGGGCAAAGGAGACTTCGAATAAGCACGCGCGTCGCGTTGGGAATTTTTACTCTATTGAACCGGATTCTGTTGATGCTCCTGGCGCTGCACATACCGCTACAGTTGGGAATCTATTTCTGGAGCAGCTCGCTGTGGTTCGCATGGTATGCGTACGGGCGATTGCAGATGAAAGCGAAAAGCAACGTGGCGCTCGATCCGGCGGCAGCGCTCTCGTAGCGAAGAGAGGGACTCCAAATGGCTCGCGCCGGGCTTGTGGGCCCGGCGCGGCATGCGAAACTTAGAGCGTAGGCGTTTTAGTGGCGCCAGCGATCGTGATCGCGGTCGTGGTCGTGATCCCAGTGATGGTCGTGCTCGAAGCGGCCGTGCGGTCCGTCCCAATAACCGGCATAGAAGCGGCCACCTTCATGGCGAGGGCCGATCCAGCGCGCCCCAGCATAGGGCGGGCGGGTCCAGTAGCCACCATGCCAAACATAATGAGCGCTTACGGGATACCAATAGCCGTCGACCCAGGCGTATTCCGGCCCCGGACTTACCGGTGCGACATAGTGGCGAGGCGGGGGCGGAGGCCCAATCTGAATGCCGATAGCAACTTGCGCAGCGGCGAAGCGAAACTGGGTTATACCTGATGCCAGCAACGTTCCGCGCAACTCGGTCGAAGCGGCGGATGCTCATCAAAAAAGGAGATTGATGGAAATGAAGAACTTTTTGAGAGCTGCTTTGCGATGAGACGGAAAAATGTAGACGGAGCAGAGGATGTCTGCTCCGTCGAGAACACGGTTTTTGCGATTGTCCGGACCTAATTGTCAATGCGCGTGGCCATGGTCATCTTTGTCGTGGCCGTAGGCGTGACCATGACCGCGGTCTTCGTGCTCGCGAAAGCGTGCGTTGTCGCGAACTTTGCGATCCTTGTCCCAATGATGGTCGTGGTCAAAACGGCCGCGCGCTCCGTCCCAATAGCCAGCGTAAAAGCGGCCGCCTTCGTGGCGTGGAGCGATCCAACGAGCGCCGGCGTAGGGCGGACGGCTCCAATAACCCTCGTGCCAGCGGTAGTGTCCGGCGACGGGATACCAATAGCCGCCGACCCACATAAAATCCGGCGCTGGCTGCGCAGGCATGATGACAACGGCGCGAGGTGGCGGCGGCGCACTGATCTGAATGCCAATAGAAACTTGCGCTTTTGCGGGAATGCCTGCCAGCAGGAACGCCGAAAACGCGGCAGCTTTTAGCAGATTTCTCATAAGTGTTCGTCTCCTCGAACCGTGTTGCTGGCTTGCGTACATCCCAAGGTAGATTGTTTTCGGTAGTTGTGGGGGG
>JGI1027J12803_100016837_pt1 | contig 14417 bp, 11 predicted proteins | sample IowNatreferecore_FD_12803 | JGI IMG/M metagenome (IMG submission 12803) | reverse complement strand
GCGGCAAGCTCCGTGAATCTTTTTAAAACGGAATCAATCGTGGAATCATTTACAATAATCGCTTTCTCCGGTAGCAGGATAATTTCTGCTCCCCGGTCGGCCAGTTTGGAAACCTCCTGCTGATAGAGGTCCGTCAGTTGCATTTCTTTGACAGGGTCATGCTCATAAACACCCTTGTACGCCTTTTCGTCGATTGTCACCAGCCCAATTCTTTCGGACTTTCCGACCTCCGGCTCGTTCACGCGGATCCATCCATAAATAAGGATATCCCCGAGCAGGATGATCCACAGACAGGTTAAGATAAAAGCAAACTTGCTTTCTCTTTTGAAATAAAGTGAAAGTGCAATCGAAGACGGAACAAAGCAGAGGAGAAAACTGATTCCGAGAATACCTGTTTTGGAAGCGATCTGGATAACTGCCAGGTATTGCGCTTGCGTATAAGCAAGACTGGCCGCGGTTCCGTCGCGGGAGAAAAGAAATACGAAGTATTCGAAAGCAGTAAAGAATATGGGATAGGCCAGAACGGCTATCCAGTGCTGCGAAATCAAAACCACTTTACGGTTACCGATCACGATGAGTCCAAATACCAGTGGCAGGATGATGGTAAACATGATGGCCAGGGGTGCGGGCATCAGGCTGAGCAGATAGGGCAGCCAGCTGAGCCTGCCAATCAGAAAAGCGATGAAAGCATACAGAAATGCACGGCCTGGTTTTGCAGTGTATGAAATGTATAAAACCGGAATGGGTGCGATCCAGATCAGCCAGCCCATATTGCCGCTCAGCTGGAATCCGAAATAGAAACAAATTCCTGAAAATAGGATAGGAATGATCCTGGAGGATTTGCGGGAAGTCAACGCATTCATTTAATGTGTTTAGGAATTACTGTTCTTAATATTTTATTCTTGACCTCCATTGGATAAGTTCCGTTAAATTACTGATTATTTCTCCCGCAATTCATTAAATAACAGACAAACAGAAATAAGCGGCGGCGTGAAAAAAACATTCATTCAGTCAATCCTTATTTTATTCCTGACTTTTTTTTCAGGGATTCCTCTACTAATAGCGCAAACCAGTCAATCACCCCGGCCGAATATATTATTGATTGTTGCCGACGACCTGGGCTATACGGATCTGGGTTGTTATGGTGGGGAAATAAAAACTCCGAATATTGATCTACTCGCCAGGAACGGCGTTCGGTTCACCCATTTTTATACTGCTCCGCTTTGTGCCCCTACAAGAAGCATGTTAATAACCGGAAATGATAATCATGTGGCCGGTATGGGCTCGATGTTTTCCGTAACGGGAACATCCAGAGAGGGTAAAACGGGTTATGAACAACATCTGACAGATAGGGTCGTAACCGTTGCCCAGATTATGAAAGAAGGCGGCTACCAGACTTTTATGACCGGTAAATGGCATTTGGGCGCAGAAGATTCATATATACCCTATGCGAAGGGATTTGAGAAGAGTTTTGCATTGATGCCTGGCGGAGCAAATCATTTTAACAATAAACCAATTTTCCCTAATCAGCCTGTACAATTCAGACAGGACAGCCAGCTGGTTATTTTCCCTGAAGGAAGTTATTCGACCGATGTATATTCCGAAAAGATGATCGGATTTATAAAAGATGCGAAAAAGGATAAACCCTTTTTTGCTTATCTCGCGTATACTGCTCCGCATTGGCCGCTGCAGGTTCCGGCGGATTATATTGACAGGTATAAAGGTAAATATGATATGGGGTACGATTCCCTGCGGGTGATCCGGTTCGAACGGCAAAAGAGATTGGGCATTGTCCCGGATTCAATGAACCTCAGACCGACGAATCCTGAAATTAAACCGTGGATGAATCTTTCAACCGAAGAAAAGAAATTGGAATCCAGAAAGATGGAGATATATGCCGCAATGGTAGAAAATCTGGATGACCATATTGGACAGCTGATAAAAGTATTAAAGGATTCGAATCTACTGGACAATACAATCATTGTTTTTATGTCGGACAATGGTGCGGCGGGGGAAGACTTCTATAATCGTCCAAAGCAAAACGGGCCTTACCTGCGTGCGAACTATGATAACCGGTATGAAAATATGGGAACCGCGGGTTCATTTGTTTCATACGGTCCACAGTGGGCGCAAGCCGGTGCGGCGCCGTTTAAATTATTTAAAGGGTATGCCACAGAAGGAGGCGTCGCTGCGCCACTGATCATCAGCGGGAAAATGGTTACAGTCAAACCGGGGATTCAAAATTCCCTCATCAGTGTCATGGATCTTGCTCCCGGTTTTTTGGAACTTGCAGATTTAAATTATCCGGTATATTATCATGAAAGAAAAATGCTGCCCATGCTGGGGGAATCATTCGTACCCTTCATGAAAGGCAAAAGTAAATCCGTCCATAGCGATAAATATGTGTTAGGAATGGAACACGATGGAGAATGTTTTGTTATCAAGGGCCAATGGAAGATTACCAATATCAGCGAGCCCTATGATGAACAAGCTTTTGAATTATACGATCTTGCTAGTGACAGGGGAGAAACCCGGGATCTGTCGAAGATATTTCCGAAGAAGTTTGAAGAGATGATGAAAGAATGGATCGTTTTTAAAAATAAAGTCGGGGTCGTACCCATGCCAAAAGAAGAATAACTTAATGAATTTGAGTATTCCTGCCGTTTATCAGACGGTAAATTTTCCCGTCCGGCTTAGTGAATATAAACATTTCACCGTTGGCATCTTTCGCGAAACGAAGGTCCACCCGCTCCTGCCCGCATATTTCGCGAAGCGTTTGTCTTTTCCCATTGAGTGAAACAAACCATTCACTGATGGGAGCCGTCGTATTCAGACCCAGATCCTTTGTATTTACAAAAAACAATCGACCCGAAGGAATATCACCGAAGAGATATTTTCCTTTCAGCTGCGGGATGTCGCGGCCTTCGTATTCGAATCCTCCCGCAATCGCGAGACCTTCATCATGATCAAATACCGCTGACGGATAGGTAATATGATAGAGACTGTCATCTGCGGGAAGCGGAAATAAATTATTTATTTCACCCATTGGATGCATCAGGAATCTGCCTTCGCGGATGGGCCAGCCATAGTCGTGGCCCTTCAGGACAATATCGATGGCTTCAATATTTGCCTGCCCGATATTTGTCGAAAGCATTTCACCCTGATCTGTCCAGGTAATGCGGTTGGGGTTCCTGAAACCATCCGCATAAATCTCACGAACAATCCCTGCTCCGGCTGTTTTCACAAACGGGTTGCGGGAAGGAATTCCATACTGACCATTCGCACTGTTCTTTCCCAACGGATCGATTCGCAAAATGCTTCCCCAGATGTGGTCAGGGTGGTGTGTAAGAAATGCATGGCCGTTTTCGACGCTACCACCATCACCCACACCGATATACAGCATTCCATAATCGTCGTTGCCTGGTTTGACCCGGGGATTAAAAATAATTTCCTGTACGCCGTGAATGCCCGATACCATATCAATGCGTAACAATTCGCGGCAGGTACCATTTAATATCGGGGCATCAGGATCTGAGACCTTCCATTCACAAAGCACCCATTGAAGAGTTTGTGGAATGGAATCGGGAATCGCAAAGTCCGCTTTCTTTGTATGGGCGGCTTCGCAATGGGTTGTATAAAGTAGATGGTTAGCGGCATAGTTGGGATGGAAGGCGAAACTTCCCAATCCGGTAGCCAATCCGGGCTGGTTAATAAAAGCAGGTTTCCATTTGGAGATATCCAGCCAGGGCTGAATGATTTCGCCGGACAATTTATATATTTTACCACGCTGGTCGAGGATGAACCAGGCTTTGGAAGAAGGCAGCCAATCCATTTTACTGATCCGCGTATGTGGTTCCTTATCACTGCTGGCCGCGACCTGCGCGAAGAGTTGCAGGGGAATTTCAATATTGGAAGCGGGGATTTGTCCGGGTACCGGATTTTTAATCGCATTGGGATCGGCCTTTGTTGTTTTCCCTTTTTTTGTGTTCAGGAACGCGATCAGCTGGTCGAGCTCCTCTTCTTTTAAAGTTGTGAAAGAGGGCATGAGGGTATGATAGTCGGCCAGTATGGATTTCGCATGTGCATCACCGGAAGCAAGCACCGATTTCGGATCACGGATAAATTTTCTCAGCCAGCCCAGGGAGTCTGTTTCCGTGATGTTGGTCAGATTGGGACCAATTCCAAACTGTTTGAAATTATGACAGCCGCTGCAGTTCTGATGAAAGAGTTTTCCTCCCGCTGCGATGGAAACGGAATCCTTCAGAATAAGGTTGGAAGTATCGGGATTATTGCATGATGGGAAAATCCATAAGACCGCAAGGACAATTATAAGAAACGGGTAAATGATTTTTTTCATATGGCTGATCGAATATCTAAGATAATCAATCAGCATTTAAACCGGTTTCAAAATTGATTCAATTAATATAACGTTCTGAATTTTTCGAATAGATTCGGATCGAATTACAATACGAGGCGGAATCCGAGTCCTAAGGAAGTAAGCGGATTTGAATTCAAATTTGCATTGACATTAAAATAGTTATTTGATGAAGTGACTGTTCCGGATTCTGATTTACCACTGAAATAACTTGCATTAAATAGTTGGGGGATCGATAATTCAACAAAGAATTTTTTTGAAATTTTGTAGGCAATGCCGGGTGACAGGTAAATCTGCCCGCCATTGGAATGGCCGGTTGATTTGTTTCCTAAGTTGTCTTCACTGCTTGCGCTGTATCCTGCATATCCCCCACCGGCTTCACCAAAAAAGTAAAATTCTTTTCCCAGGTTCTTATATAGCCGATAAAATATTCCGATACCATATCCATCTGTTCTGCTTTTGCCTGGTATTGAATTGCCTCCGTATTTCTGCGAGTTGTATTGGTAGTTAATATATCCTCCGAATACGGCGTTTTCACGTATTGCTTTTCCGAGAGAAATGTTGAAATATCCGTTATTTGTACTGGTCTCATCAGGCGAATTAGACAGGCTTGACTGGTTACCTGTAAATGAAAACGTGCCGCCTAAAAGTGCGGAACCTTTCATAAACTGGGCCTGTGCGAAAAAAGAAAAAGAAAATAAACATACGCCAGTAAGCAGTATTCTGGTCATGGATTAAAGTTTACGTGAGTTGCACCATTAAGATATGGGATAATGCTCTTAACCGGAAAACAACGCGGGCAGAATTTTGATAAGGAAACGCTAATTAATGCTTCTGGGGGTTTCCACTTAGCCGCTTACCGGCAGCCCAAACAAGAATCCGAATTCACCTGGTTTCCACTTTGCCTATTAACTGGCAAGTTCAAACGAAAATCCGAATTCACCTGGTTTCCACTTTGTCTGTTAACCGGCCAACCCAAATGAGAATCCGAATTCACTGCCTTCGCCGATCCGACTCTTCACCCAGATCTTACCGCCCTGCGCTTCGATGAATTCTTTGGAGATGGCGAGGCCCAGGCCGGTGCGGGAGCGTTCGTGAGAACCGGGTACTTTGAAGAAACGGTCAAATACTTTAGTGAGATATTTCTCCTCGATACCACCCCCATGATCGCGTACCGTGACTTCCACACGATCCTTTGGTGCTCCCGCCGATAATTCTATGAAGGAAGATTCAAAGGAATATTTTATCGCGTTTGTCAGAAAGTTGATCAGGACCCAGGTTGTCTTTTCCCTGTCCGCAAGGATCATCGGTATGTCGGCCGGAATATTTGTTTTGATGGTTATATTTTTCTGCTGTGCCTGTGTCTGAACGGCATCTACTGCATCATTCACAATGGGAACCACGGCCGCAGGCTGCAGGGTGAACTGGATATTACCGGTTTCCACTTGCGCCATATTGATCAGTTCACTCGTGATCTTCAGCAGGCGGTCGGCATCGTCGCCGATACTGGTCACCAGTTGTTTCTGATCCTCTGTCAGGGGCCCGGTTCTTTCATCCGACAGGAGTTGTGTACTCATTTTAATAGAAGAGATCGGGGTTTTCAGTTCATGAGAAACCGTGGCAATGAAATTCGTCTTGGCTTCATTGAGTTCATGAAAAATGGTAATATTCCTCAACACAATGACCTGCCCGATCACTTCATTATTATTGGTAACATCCAGGACATCCTTATTGAAAAATCCTTCTTTGTTGTCGAAGTATATTTTCAGGTCTTTTTTATCGGCATCGGTTTGAAGCAATTTTCGCATCAGGTCATTTTTTAAAGCGACATCAGGTGCATACTTTCCTACGGTATCGGCTTCTTTTAGCCCCATGAGCTTCTGGGCAACCACATTCAGAAAAAGAATATTCCGCTTTGCATCGAGACCGATGATCCCGTCCTGCATCTGATTGATAATGGTCTCGATCCTGCTTTTTTCGAACTGCATCTTCGCAATATTGCTATGTTCATAGAGATCCAGTTTCTCAGCCATAGAATTAAAAGCCAGTGCCAGGTCACCCAGTTCATCCTTTTGTTTCAGGTAGATCCGTTTACTATAATTTTTATTGGCGATTTCCCTGATCCCATCGGATAAAGATTGAATGGGACCGGATATGATCCCCGGCAGGTTAAAAATAAAAGTAAAAGAGATCAGGGTCAGGATGGTGAAGATGATGGCCAGCCAGCGTTGGGCGTTGGCTGCCATTTCCTGGGCGGTTGCATTTTTCCTGTAAATGGCGGATGCGTTCAGGTCCAGCACTTCGTGAACAGACTGGCGGATCTCAGTGTAGTTGGAAGGATCCTTCGGATTGGCTTTGAGTTCTTCGAAATTTTTACGGATCTCATCGGTTAGTTCTTTTTCGCCGGGTTCGGTAATATTTGCTTCCTGCTTCCTGAGATTTTCTTCAAAACTACTGAACGCATCTTTTTTATCGTTCAATGTTTCGAGCGCCTTAAGCATATTATTTCCATACCGGATGGACTCATAATTATTTTTTAATATCAGATCGGCATTCCTGCTGAGCAGGTTTATATCGTATGTTCCCAGGATTCCGAATAACAGGATCACCCCAAAAAGGAACGCGAGACCGGCGGTTAATTTGGTTTTTAATTTTACTGCCATATCAGGATAATATTACGATATCAATATTTGCCTCCGACAGTTTATTCAGCATCTGGTTGAAAACGGCGGTATTCAGAATGACATTCACCAGGCTAAGATGTGGCTTTCCTATACAAATCGTGGTTATTTTTCTTTCTTCCGCAGTTTCGATGATTCCGCGCGCGATATTGTTATTGGTAATCCTGATTACTTCGGCACCGGATTCCGTGGCCAGTTTGAAATTATTGATGAGATGGCGCTGGGCAGCAAGACCGATCTTATCACCGCTTTCTTTTGCTGTCTGAACATACAGAGCATACCAGGGCGAATGATAATAAGATGCGAGTCTGGCGGTTTTCCTGATCACCATCCGGGCGATTTCATGATTGCTGCTGATACAAGCCATGAAGCGTTCGTCCTTCAATGCCTGGTTCCGCGGCAACTCCGTTTCAATCTTGCGTTCAACCTGGCTGGCTACTTCTTTCAGTGCAAGCTCCCTTAGTTGTAGAATTTTGTCCGATTGAAAAAAATTATTCAATGCCCGTTCTATCTTATCGCGAGCATAGATTTTACCCTCCTTTAACCGGATCACCAGTTCGTCTGCTGTAAGGTCGATATTCACTACTTCGTCCGCCTGTTTCAACACATTATCCGGCACCCTTTCGGCGACCTCAATACCGGTAATTTCTTTCACTTCTTCATTCAGGCTTTCGATGTGCTGGATATTCAGGGCGCTGATTACATTGATGCCGGCATCGAGGATCTCCATTACATCCTGCCAGCGTTTTTCATTCTTGCTTCCCTCAATATTGGTATGGGCCAGTTCATCGACGATCACTATTTCAGGATGCAGATTGATGACCGCCTGTACATCCAGTTCTTCCAGTTCCTTGCCTTTATAAAATAATTTTCTGCGGGGAATCAGGGGCAGGCCTTCCAGTAAATCCTGTGTTTCTTTCCTGCCATGTGTTTCAATATAACCAATTTTGACATCCACGCCGTTTCTCAACAAAGTCTGTGCCTCCTGGAGCATCCGGTATGTTTTACCTACTCCCGCACTCATACCTATATAAATTTTAAATTTACCCCGCCGCGATTTACGTATGAGTTCAATAAAATGCGCGGTATTTTTTTCCTGTTCCGGCATACTTACTTTAAATTATCCAACGCAAGATTTAATTTTAGAACATTTACCTTTTTAGTCCCGAAAAGTCCGAACAATGGGTTTTCGATCGACTGTGCAACAAGGGAATTTATTTTATCTGCACTAATTCGCCTGACCGCGGCGATCCTGGGAACCTGTATCAATGCACCTTCAGGAGAGATATCCGGATCCAGGCCGCTACCGGAGGCAGTGACCAATTCAGAAGGAATTTGTCCTTTGAGAACTGTTTTATTATGAACCAGGAAACTATCAATCCGGTTCTGAACATCTTTTAAATAATCCGGATTGGTGGGCCCTTTGTTACTTCCGGCACTCCCGGCTGCATTGTATCCAGCTGCTGAAGGACGGCTCATGAAATAATTATCACTGGTAAAGTTTTGCCCTTCGAGTGCATAGCCAACGGTTTTTCCATTTAACTGGATGGTTACTCCCTCGCCGCGGGCGGGTGCAAATTGGGCAATCCCAAAGATCAGTAAAGTATAAATGCCGGAAAAGAATATCAGGCAAATGATGGTGAGCCTGACGGCCGGTAAAATATGTTGTTTCATAAAATTGTTTTTAAAACCAGACAGATACTAAAAGATCAATTAATTTAATTCCGATAAAGGGCACGATGATTCCACCCAGTCCATAGATGAGCAGGTTTCGGCGTAACAGTGCACTCGCGCCGATGGGTTTGTATGCCACTCCCCGGAGTGCAAGCGGTATCAGTAATGGAATTATGATCGCATTGAATATCACGGCAGAAAGTATGGCGCTTTCGGGGCTATGTAAACGCATAATATTGAGCGACTGCAATCCGGGGATCGAAAGGATGAAGAGAGCGGGAACAATCGCAAAATACTTCGCCACATCGTTTGCGATTGAAAAAGTAGTCAGTGTTCCCCGCGTCATAAGCAGTTGTTTTCCGATCTCTACGATTTCTATGAGTTTGGTTGGATCATTGTCAAGGTCAACCATATTGCCCGCTTCTTTTGCTGCCTGGGTTCCGCTGTTCATTGCGACTCCCACGTCTGCCTGTGCCAATGCAGGAGCATCATTCGTACCGTCGCCCATCATGGCAACCAGTTTTCCCGCATGCTGCTCTTTCCGGATATACTCCATTTTGTCTTCCGGTTTAGCTTCTGCAATAAAATCATCCACGCCGGATTTGTCAGCTATATATTTTGCCGTCAGGGGGTTGTCGCCGGTTACCATGACCGTTTTCACTCCCATCTTTCTAAGGCGGTCAAATCTTTCATATATACCGGGTTTAATGATATCCTGGAGTTCAATAACGCCCATCACCTTATCATTCTGACTGACTACCAGCGGTGTGCCACCATTGCTGGCAATCTCTTTTACTTTTTGGTCTGTTTCAACAGGGACCAGGTTTCCGGCCCTTGTTACAAAAAGGCGAATGGCGTCATAAGCTCCCTTCCGGATTTTCAAACCACCGGGAAGATCAATTCCACTGCTGCGCGTTTCAGCTGTGAATTCGATAAACTTTGCCCCATTTGTCAAAAACGAATCAGGTTTCATCCCGCCTAATTCTATGATGGATTTTCCCTCAGGAGTCAGATCTGCCATGGAGGCGAGGGTGCATGCTTCAATAAAAACTTTCTCATCAATATTTGCGGAAGGCCAGAAATGAGTCGCTTTGCGGTTGCCGATGGTGATGGTTCCTGTTTTGTCTAATAAAAGTGTATCCAGATCGCCCGCTGTTTCGACGGCCTTACCGCTTTTGGTAATTACATTGGCTCTCAAAGCACGATCCATCCCTGCAATCCCGATGGCACTCAGTAAGCCGCCGATGGTTGTCGGGATCAGGCAGACAAACAAAGAAATAAATGCCGCAATGGTAATCGGTGTGTTGGCGTAATCACCGAATGGTTTCAGGGTTACACATACGATTACAAATATTATTGTGAACCCGGCCAGCAGGATGGTCAGTGCAATTTCGTTGGGCGTCTTTTGCCGTGAAGCTCCCTCAACAAGCGCGATCATTTTATCCAGGAAACTTTCTCCCGGATTGGTGGTGACTTTTACTTTGATCTGGTCACTCAATACTTTGGTGCCACCGGTTACGCTTGACTTATCTCCGCCAGCTTCGCGGATGACCGGTGCGCTTTCTCCGGTAATTGCGCTTTCATCGATGCTGGCGAGTCCTTCCACAATTTCGCCATCCATCGGTATCGTATCGCCGGCTTCACAAATAAATAAATCTCCTTTTCTAAGTTGGGATGAAGGAACAATTTTGATTTCATCTACATAAATATCCCCGACCGGACATACTTTTTTGGCAGGTGTGTCTTCTCTTGTCTTTCTTAAACTGTCAGCCTGTGCCTTTCCCCTGGCTTCAGCAATCGCTTCAGCAAAATTGGCAAACAATAGAGTGAGGAGAAGAACGATAAAGACAATCAGATTATAAGCGAAGCCGCCCTGGGATTTTTCTCCCAGGTAAATCCAGATACAGACGGCCAGCATGATGGCTGTTCCGATTTCTACGGTGAACATAACGGGATTATGCACCATGCTGCGCGGGTTCAGTTTATAGAAAGCCTGTTTCAAGGCCTGTTTCACCAGCGTAGCTTCGAATAATTTATTTGCTGCTTTTGTCATTTTCTTAAATATTAACTTTTGAGAAAAATTCTGCAATGGGTCCGAGGGAAAGGGCGGGGAAAAAAGACAGTGCTGCCACAATGATGATCACGGCGAACACCATGATGCCGAACGTGGTGGTATCTGTCTTCAATGTGCCCGCAGACTCGGGAACGAATTTCTTTTTAGCCAGGATCCCTGCGATGGCCACCGGTCCGATGATTGGTATAAATCGTGAAAGGAGCATGACCAGTCCGCAGGTGATATTCCAGAATGGTACCCCATCACCCAGTCCTTCAAATCCGGATCCGTTATTTGCTGATGAAGAAGTGTACTCATATAGCATTTCAGAAAAACCGTGATTGCCGGGATTATTCAACCAGCCGGCATAGGTTTTCGGATCCAGCGTATATATATGTGATGATAAAGCCGTGAAGGCAAGGATCAGCAGCGTATGCAGGAGTGCCACAATGGTTGCGATCTTCATTTCCTTCGCTTCGATTTTTTTGCCGAGCAATTCAGGCGTACGACCCACCATCAGACCAGAAATGAAAACAGCAATAATCATGAACACATAGAAATTCAGAAAGCCGACGCCCACACCGCCATAAAAACAATTCACCATCATCCCCATCAGTGCAAACATGCCGGTAAGCGGAGTAAAACTATCGTGCATGGCATTCACAGATCCATTGGAAGTAACCGTTGTTGCAATTCCCCAATAAGCGGAGGCTGCGGAACCGAAGCGGATCTCCTTTCCCTCCATACTCCCGAGGTTTTGGGCAATGCTCATATGTGAAATGGCCGGGTTTCCTTTCATTTCAAAATAAACAGAAGGGATCAGGAAGCTTAAAAATCCTGCTGTCATCACGGCGAAAATGATCCAGGCGAGTTTTTTTCTCTTTAGCATGAATCCCAATGCGAATACCATGGCAATGGGAATGAGGATGATGCTGATGCATTCCACCATATTGGTGAAATAATTCGGGTTCTCAAAGGGAACAGCAGAATTGGCCCCGAAGAAACCGCCGCCATTTGTACCGAGCTGTTTAATGGCAATCATGGCAGCTGCAGGTCCACGGCTCACATTTACGGTATCACCCTGCAGTGAAATAAAATGGTCCTTTCCTTTGAAAGTCATCGGACTGCCATTGAATAATAAAATGACTGCCACGATGATGGACAAAGGCAAAAGGATCCGTGTGCAGGATTTAATAAAGTAATTGTAAAAGTTGCCGAGCTTTTCTGTGGATCTTTCTTTCATGGCATTGAACACAATCGCACAGGCCGCCATCCCCACACCGGCACTGATAAACTGGAACAGCATCAGGGTCAGCTGACCGAGATAAGAAACACCGGATTCTCCGGAATAATGTTGAAGGTTCGTATTGGAAACGAAGCTCACGGTTGTATTAAAAGCCAGGTCGGCGGACATGGACGGGTTGCCATCGGGATTCAAAGGAAGCCAGCTCATATTCATTAATATAGCCATCGAGAAAATGAACCAAACCAGATTGATGGTTAATAATGCGATCAGGTGCTGTTTCCAATTCATCTCCCGTTCGGGACGAATGCCGCTGAATTTGAAAAATATTTTATCCAGCGGATTGAAAAACCTGTCCGGCCAGGTGGGTTGTCCTTCATAAACCTTACCGATATATCTGCCCAGGGGAATGGCCAGCAGGACCATGATGATATACATCGCAACAACGCCGGAAATTTCTATGTTCATAAAATCAATTTGAATGTTCGCGATTAAAATTTTTCCGGTTTCACAAGCACATAACAGAGATAACAGAAAACCAGAATCGAGATAATAAATATTAGTGTCATGATTAGTCAGATTTTATCAAAGAAGTCGATGGATTTGAAAAAAATTCCAAAACAGATAAAAGCGGCAATGAATAAAATAATGGTCAGCATGATGATTGGGTTTGTCTGGCAGGGAGGGCCAAAAGAATGCCTTATTGTTATGAAGAATGGGCGGAGCGCTGAAACTCATTCACGGCTAATATTTTAGGCGGAGATTATTCCCAGAGCCGGGAAATCTTCAGAGAAAAAAACCCTCCCATAATGAAAAGGGTTTTTCAAAATGAATGGGTTATTGGCTGATTAGTTACCGATGCCAGACTCTTCTGTTTTGCGGTGTATGGTAGAAAGGGGTTATTGAATATTGTACTCTTCCATTTTTCGGTACAATGTTGAGATGCCAATATTCAGTAGGCGGGCAGTTTCCATTTTATTGTGTTTCGTATGGTTAAGTACGCGCTGGATATGCAGTTTTTCAACACTGGCCAGGTCGAAGGCAGAGAGGATATTGTTTTTGGAATCATTTATTGAAAATTCCAAAGGCAAGTCTTCGAAAGAAAGTTCCGTTCCGTTGGTTACGATCAGGGATCTTTCGATGATATTTTTAAGTTCACGGATATTTCCTTTCCATTCATGTTTTTTTAACGCATCCATGAAATCCCTGCTGATGGATTTCACATTCGGATTCGTTTTTTCTGCAAATAGTTTAAGAAAATGATTTGCCAGCAGGGGAATATCCGATTTGCGTTCGCGTAATGAAGGCATGATGATCGTGAATGCATTCAGCCGGTAATAAAGGTCTTCCCTGAATCTGCCTCCCTCCACTTCGTTCAACAGGTTCTTATTCGTAGCGGCGATTATGCGTACATCTACCCGGATGGAGCGGGTATCTCCGACTTTGATGAACTCTCTCGTTTCGAGCACCCGTAATAGTTTGGCCTGAAGCTCGATATGCATCTCCCCAATTTCATCGAGAAAGATCGTACCGGTGTCGGCCTCTTCCATCAGCCCTTTTTTATCTTTGGATGCGCCGGTAAAAGCACCTTCCTTATGGCCGAATAATTCAGATTCCAGGAGTTCCTTATTTAGTGCGCTGCAATTAAGCGCCACAAATGGTTTTTGGTTTCGCTTACTGCCCTGATGAATGGCCTGGGCAAAAATTTCCTTACCTGTTCCCGTTTCACCCATGAGTAATACGGTTGCATCCGTGACGGCAACCTTCCTGGCCAGTAAAACAGCCTCACGGATCAGGTTGGCTTCACCCAGTATATTGTCGAAATCATAGCTTTTTTTGACCCTGGTTTCCAGCTGGATCACCCGTTTTTGTAATTGGATTTTTTCCATCGCGCGATTCAGGAGCGGAATTATTTTTTCATTGTCGTCACCTTTGGTGATGTAATCAAAGGCGCCGTTTTTCATTGCCTGTACCCCGTCGGCAATATTTCCATAAGCCGTCAGCAGGATCATTTCTGTTGCCAGGTGGCGGGATTTCAATTCATGAACAAAATCAACGCCATTGCCATCGGGCAGTTTTACATCGCAGAGCACTACGTCGGGTGTTTCTTTATCCAATAATTTCCGGGCTGACTTCAGGTCTGCCGCTTCCTTCACGTTAAATCCTTCCAGCTTAATGATTCTCGCCAGCAGGTTGCGCAGTTTGTCTTCGTCGTCGACGATAAGAATATTTCCAGGCATTGGTGGTGTAAGAGAGAGCTAAGGTAAGATATAGACGGTTGACAGTACACAGTAGACAGTTGACAGTAGATCGTTTATCGTTTATCGTGTATCGTTTATCGTGGATCGTGTTTCGCATATTAGGAGTTGACGGTACACAGTTGACAGTTGA
>JGI1027J12803_100872165_pt1 | contig 14469 bp, 10 predicted proteins | sample IowNatreferecore_FD_12803 | JGI IMG/M metagenome (IMG submission 12803) | reverse complement strand
CTTCCACACTTCCACACTAATATTACCGCTGACTGGCAATAAGCAAGTTCAGGTCAGTATATTTCAGATCAAACCGCTGACTGAGATGGAAATTTGTGAGGGCTCCCTTAAACATGTATATACCACTGCGTAAATGGATCTTATGCCATACAAGGTTGTCAAAACCGCCTTCTTCCGATGCTTCCAGTAAAAGGGGTGTGATTACGTTGCTGATAGCCTGAGATGCAGTTCTGGCGAAACCTGAAGGAATGTTTGGAACACAATAGTGGATTACTCCGTATTTGATAAAAGTAGGATGTTCATGTGAAGTGATTTCGGAAGTTTCGAAACAGCCTCCGCGATCGATGCTAACGTCGATGATCACGCTCCCGGTACGCATATTACTAACCATTTCTTCTGTTACAACTACCGGCGTTCGGCCCGATTGGGATGAAAGTGCTCCAACGGCCACCTCGCAACTTTTTAATTGTTTGGAGAGAATCCTGGGCTCTATAACAGAGGTATATATGCGAAAACCAATATTATTTTGAAGACGTTTCAGCCGGGAAACGCTGTTGTCAAATACTTTTACCGAAGCACCGAGGGCAAGTGCAGCACGGGCGGCGTATTCTCCGACGATGCCAGCTCCCAGGATGATGACTTTAGTGGGTGGAATACCAGAGATGCCCCCAAGCAATACACCCTTCCCGTGATTGGCAGAACTTAAATACTGGGCCGCAACCAGCATGACCGCGCCTCCGGCAATCTCACTCATACTGCGGACTATGGGATAGCTGCCGCTCTCATCCTTTAGGTTTTCAAATGAAATTCCGGTGATCCTTTTTTCCATCATTTTTTGCAACAACTCGGATTTAAGTGCCGATAAATGGATAGGAGAGATGATGGTCTGGTTCATTTGCAGCAGGGGCAGATCCTCTTCTACTACCGGGGCGGACTTGATCAGCGTAGGGCACTTATATACTTCTGCCTTTTCGTAAACAATGCGGGCACCGGCTTCACTATAGTCCCTATCCCCATAGTGGGCAGCTTCACCTGCATTATGTTCGATCAGCACGTCATGACCGTTACTAATCAATACGCTCACTGCTTCCGGAGTCAGGCCGATCCGGTTTTCCTGGAAAGCAGTTTCCTTCGGAACACCAATTAGCAGCATACTCGATTTTGGCTTCACATCGAGGGTCTCTTCTAGGGTTTCATAGCTGAAGGAGGTGCTGATATACGGTTTACTGTGTTGCGACATGATTTAAGGATGTTTACCTCAGGCTGGCCGGCAGTACGCGGAGGTGAAAATTACAATTTTATCCTGAATTTTTTCCAATAACTGAAGGCACCTGCAATTTCCTGGTATCGGGATCCAGCATTTCCAGTTTGATACCCAGCGTATCCGACGGAAAAATCCCTGGTGCCCGGTCTGGCCATTCCACCAGGCAGATTTCACCTGAATATAAACAATCCTCGACGCCGGCCCGGATCGCCTCCTCTTCATCCTTTAATCGGTAAAGGTCCAGGTGATATATAATTCCTGAGGTAGAACTGTATTCGTTAATAATTGAGAAAGTAGGGCTACCAACGGTTTCTTTCACTTTTTTCAGGCCGCAGAGCGCCCGGATAAAACTGGTTTTGCCGGCTCCCATATTTCCCTGGAATGCATATATCTTTTTATTTGGGAAGGCATTCCAGAAAACACGGGCCATTTGGTCAATTTCAGTCAGGTTAAATGTCCATTCCATTTAACAAAGATAGTTTCATTGCGTTTTATCAGTTGAAAAGGGTGCAATGGAATCGGTAAATTTGCACCTGTTATTCTGAAGAATTAATTATGGAGACAGTTAGTTGGAAAGTCGAAGGGATGAGTTGTAGCGGATGTGCACAAACGATCAATGGATACCTGGAGAAAAAAGGAATGAAGGATGTACACGTGAGCCTCACAGCAGGTGAAGCGAAATTTCTCAATGCTCCCGGTTTGCCGGAACAGGAATTGAAGAAAGGAATTGAAAATCTGGGATATCATGTGGCTGAAGGACCGTTCTCAAAAAAGTATTTCAACAAATTTGTTCGTTATCTCACTATTTGTATCCCCTTTACGATCCTTTTGCAACTACCTATGCTGGGTCATGGTTTATTCCTGTACTGGCTTCACAGTCCATGGGTTCAGCTGAGCCTCTGTTTACCGGTTTATATTACCGGTTTGTACTATTTCGGGCGAAGTGCGATAAACAGTATCGCACTTGGCACATATAATATGAATCTGCTAATAGCGCTTGGCTCTACAGCGGCATTTATTTACAGCCTGGCGAGCACATTCCTGGGACTCGGGGAATCCCATCTGTTTTATGAAACTTCTGCCGCCATCATCACACTTGTTTTCTTTGGGAACTATCTTGAAGAACGATCACTTCAAACAACGCAAAAAGAACTTGCAAGGCTGGTAAAAACACAGAAGGTATCAGCCAACATGATTGCTTTTGATGACAAGTACCAGGAAATTATTTTCCCCGTTGATAGTATGCATTTGAAATCAGGCGATCTGTTGCTGATCCGAAGTGGGGAACAGATTCCTGCCGACGCAAAAATACTCTGGGGCGAAGGACAGGCAGACGAGGCAATAGTTACCGGCGAGAGTTTTCCAATAAATAAAAAACCTAAAGACCTGGTAATCGGCGGCTCCATATTAATTGATGGGAATCTTAAGGTACAGGTTACTGCTTCATCGAAGGATTCCATCTTGTCCAATATAGTAGACCTGGTTAAGCGGGCGCAATCCGATAAACCAAAGATCCAGTTACTTGCTGACCGGATAAGCTCGGTTTTTATACCCGTAGTCATAGGTATAGCATTGATAACTTTTTTATTGAATTATTTAATCCTTCATTCTTTCGAATCGGCTGTTATGAGAAGCATTGCGGTAATGGTAATTGCCTGTCCCTGCGCGATGGGACTTGCGACACCAGCTGCGATTGCGGTTGGGCTTGGCAGAGCAGCTAAGAATGGAATTCTGTTCAGGAATGCGGGCAGCCTGGAATTATTCAGGGATATTAAACAGGTCGTTTTTGATAAGACAGGTACCATCACTACCGGTGATTTCAATGTGCGGGACTTTAATATCCAGGATCCTGATATGACTGAAATTGAATTCCGGCAAATCTTATTTTCTATGGAAAAATATTCCAACCATCCGATTGCCCGGTCTATAACCCGTGACTGGAAAACACAGCCGGAGCTCAAATGGAAAAAAATCGAGGAGATCAAGGGACAGGGCATTCAAGCGACCAGTTTGAATGGGGATGTATATAAAGCGGGATCTTCCGGATTTGTGGGAAATGTTCCGGCAGGTCATACAATCTGGCTGAAAAAAAATAACATCATCTCCGGTTGGGTGGATATGCGGGATGAAATCAGATCCGAAATGCCGGAAGTGATACGTTACTTTAAGGAAAGGAATATTAAAACCATCCTGTTGAGTGGTGATCATGAACAAAAGGCAATGGATACCGCTTCGCTTCTGGAAATGGATGAAGTGATTGCAGAACAAACACCCCAACAGAAATTGATGCAGATTGAAAAACTTTCGGCATTGGCACCAACAGCTATGGTAGGGGATGGGATCAACGACGCACCTGCTCTCGCCCGTGCGGGCGTTGGGATTTCAATGAGCGATGCTTCACAGATTGCATTACAATCAGCCGACGTTGTATTGATGAATAGCGGTCTCAGGAAATTTCCGATGGCTATGAGCCTTGGAGGAAACACTTATCTAACGATTCGTCAGAATCTGTTTTGGGCTTTTTTTTATAATGTGCTGGCGATTCCGGTAGCGGCTTTTGGATTTTTGACCCCGGCTGTTGCCGCTGCAGCCATGGCTTTCAGCGACGTAGTACTGCTCATTAATTCATCCCGCTTATTTGTAAAAAAGCTACTGTAAATTGAGAATATACCTGCCCACCCATGAAGAGATCGGCATCTGAGGTTTTAAAGCAATATTGGAATTTTGATTCCTTCCGCCCTCCACAGGAAGAGATTATTCGAGCCGTGCTTGCCGGAGAGGATACACTTGCATTACTACCCACAGGCGGTGGTAAATCCGTTTGTTTCCAGGTACCGACATTGATGCAGGAGGGGATGTGTCTTGTCATAAGTCCCCTGATCGCTCTGATGAAAGATCAGGTACAGAATCTGCGTAAAATGGGTATTACGGCTTTTGCGATTTATTCCGGTATGAGCCGCCGGGATCTGACAGCCACTTTCAAACTCGCCGCAACTGCGAACTGCCGGTTTCTCTATGTTTCTCCAGAAAGACTGGAAACGGATATGTTTAAGGAATTCTTACCGGCACTCCGTGTGAGCCTGATTGCAGTGGATGAAGCGCATTGTATTTCTCAATGGGGCTACGATTTCAGGCCTCCTTATCTGCGGATCGCTGAAATCCGTGATGAACTACCAGGCGTGCCGGTGCTTGCACTTACTGCTTCCGCCACACCTTTGATACAGGAAGATATCTGCCGGAAATTAAAAATGGTCAACGCGAAAATATTTACACAGTCTTTTTTACGCCCGAATCTTTCTTACAGCACGCATAAAACCAGTTCCGTTTACAACAAAATCCTGGATATTCTGAGAAGGGTGGGAGGCTGCTCAATTATTTATTGCCGGAATCGACGGAGAACCAAGGAAATCAGTGACCTTCTTGGTTTACATGGAATATCGGCGGATTACTATCATGCCGGACTTTCGCAGGAAGAGCGCAATTCGAAACAGGAAAATTGGATGAAAAACAGGATTCGCGTGATCGTCTGCACGAATGCATTTGGAATGGGGATCGATAAACCGGATGTGAGGCTGGTTATTCACACAGAAGTACCCGATAATCTGGAGAATTATTACCAGGAGGCGGGTCGTGCAGGCCGTGACAGGTTAAAATCTTATGCAGTTTTATTATACAATGACGAAATGCTAGTGGAGTTGTCGTCGATACATAAGCTGCAATATCCGTCACTTGAATATATCAGAAAGGTATATCAGGGTCTGGCAAATTATCTGCAGGTTCCTTTGGGTACTGAACTCGTAGGATTTGGCTTTGACCTGGCTGATTTTCAGAAGAAATTTTCTTTTCAAAGTAAATCTGCGCAGGCAGCACTTCAGGTATTGCAACAGGAAGGCTATATCACTATGAATGACCCGGTGTTTTCGCCGGCAACTCTTTATTTTGTTTGTACGCGTGATTTGCTAAGGCAGTTTGAACAAGACAACCCGTTGCTGGATCCCCTGATCAAGTCACTTCTGAGAACCTATGCCGGTATTTATGATCAGCCCGTGCCCATTCACGAAAAAACACTGGCTTCACAATTAAAATGGTCTCCCGATCAGGTGATTAGCGGATTGCAGGAGCTGCACCGATTCCAGATCGTGTGTTACGACCCACAAAAAGAAACCCCGCAGGTGTATTATAATATGCCGAGAAGAAAATCATCGGATATCAACATCGATGAAAAGGCATATCGATTCAGAAAAGAACAATTTGTAAAAAGGGTGCAGGGAATTCTGGAATATATACAATCAAAATCATGCAGAAGCATCGCCATGGCGGAATATTTCGGCGAGAAAAATGCTGGCCCCTGTGGCATCTGTGATAATTGCATAAAAAACGAAAAGGAAAAACTCGGCCAAGAGGAATTTAATGCGATTTATCAGAAATTGCGGGAGGGAACGCGGACGCGATCCCTAACAGCCCGTGACTTAATGGATCAGTTCGCAGATATTCATGAAGAACATTTGCGGAAAGTAATCGATTTTATGCAGGCAGAAAATATGCTTGTGGTGGATAGTAAGGGGATCGTGCATATTGATTAGTGTGGAAGTGTGGAAGAATGGAAGTGTGGAAGTAAAATCAATTAGCGTTTTTTTACGTCTACAATAATCTTAAACCAAAACAAATTAATTGTCCAGAAACACACTGCTGTCTTTAATTTTAACTTTCTTATTCTTACAATCAGTATCCGCTCAACACTGGCAAATTGGTGCCAAGGGGGGATTGAGTCTTCCGAATCTTTCTTCATCCGGCAGTTCGGATGTTAGTAAGGGATACAAATCTATTTCCGGGCCAGATTTTGAACTTTTTGCAGACTATTCCCTGACGGAACAGATGTCTGTGGAAGCCGGTCTGGAGTGGTCTACCCAGGGCGGACAAAAATCGGGATTACAAACCATCCCTGCCTCTTCTGATCTTGCACAATATTTCCCCCCGGGTACTCAGTATCTCTACGCAAATTTTACAAGCACGGTCCGGTTGCAGTATCTCATGCTTCCGGTATTGTTAAAATACCAGATGAGCCTCAGTAGTTCGGGAAGCTGGAAATTGTACTGGGATGCCGGGTTTTTCGGTGCTTTGCTGATGACGGCCAACGCTTCTGCATCGGGCTCGAGCAAAGTCTACCTGGACAAAGGAGAAACCCAGCCCATTGGCGCATTGCTTGTGCAATTCGATAGCACAGGCAATATCAAAAACCAGCTTCACAAGGGTAATTTTGGTGTTGAAGGGAACATGGGAGTGCTCTGCCAATTTAATACCGTCAGTGTTTTCGCTGAAGCCGGAGGCAATTACGGTTTCATTGATCTGCAGAAAGACAGCAGGAATGGAGTCAACCACACGGGAGCGTTGATATTCAGGCTTGGCGTTTCATTAGATTTAAACCGCAAGCCATATGCAAACAACCGATAACAGGTTAATTTATCCCCGCCAGTTCCAGACTTTTTTTCTTCAACTTACGTATTTCAACATCTTCAATAATCGGCTCATGGGTAAGTATCAATGAAGTCTTATTTTCACGCCACCAGTTATTTTGCAATTCTTTAAAAGGCAGTACACCGATCAGATATTTCCGATCGCTTTCGGCATGCCATTCCTCTATCCATTCAAATTTATCCTTTGGAATAAAATCCCAGTCATCAAAACTGATATAGGCCTTCACATAAAAATCATCCGTCAGTTCAAGTGGGGCATGATGATAGAGTTTTTTATATTCATATCTGTATTGATATCTTAATGCGGAGAGATCACTCAATACCGCTGAGGCCGTCGGAAAACTGCCTGCACCTTTACCATAAAAGAATTGCTTGTCGGCAAACCCACTCTCGATAACAACTCCGTTATATTCATTCTTTACAAAACTCAAATGGTCATCCTTTTTCACGAATTGTGGCAATACGAAGGCAGCTACTTTCCCATTAAGCAGTTTTTTTGCCTGACCCACCAACTTGATTTCAAAATGTTTTTCGCTGGCTACAACGGCGTCGCCTGCCTGGATATGCTGTATGCCGTTAAATACGATTTTGTGGGGATCAGCTACAATACCATAGGCATGTGCCAGCAGGAGCGCCCATTTATTCACTGCATCAATTCCTTCAATATCAAGTGAAGGATCGCTTTCGGCAAATCCAAGTTGCTGGGCGAGTAACAACGCCTGTCTGAAGTCCAGTTTTTCTTCAAACATCTTAGTAAGTATAAAATTGGTTGAACCGTTAACGATCGCGCGTAAGGAATGCAGTAGGTCGTTATCATAGTATTCTTCGAGGTTTCGGATCACGGGTATGGAAGCACAGGCAGCTGCTTCATACAAAATCGAATGATTCGTTTCTTTTTGCAGGTCCAACAATTGTGAAAGATGTTCCGCAAGCATTTTTTTACTGGCGCTAACCACATCTTTTCCATTTCTCAAAGCTGTACTCACAATTTGGAAAGCCGGCTCCGTTTCATTGATTACTTCGACGATTACATTGATTTCCGGATCATTCAATAACTCATCACGGTCAGTAGTGAAGAGTTCTTCCGGGGCATTTCTTTTTTTACCCGGATGTTTGATACAGACTTTTTTTATATTTGCTTTGAGCGAAGGGGTTTGCATCAGAATGCGGTAGAGACCCTCACCCACCACTCCAAATCCAAACAGGCCGATCGTTAATTTCTTATGTGCATCCATATGTTCGTTTAACAATTTTCCAGATGTTTTGAAAGTTTGTTTGTCCTAACAATTATTCGATCAAATGTGTTGCGAAGATCCGGGATTAAATCTTCTGCGTCCTCCAAACCCACCGAAAGGCGGATCAGACTGTCTTTAACTCCTGCAGCCCTCCTGATTTTTGGCGGAATGGTTTTGTGGGTCATTTCTGCGGAATGACTGATCAGGCTTTTGATACCTCCCAGACTTTCAGCTAGTTTGAACAATTCAGTTGCGCTGACAAACCGCCTGGCTACATCAATACTGTCTTCCTTCAGGGTAAAAGATACAATTCCACCGAATCCCCTTGATTGTTTTTTGGCAATTTCATGTCCGGGGTGTGATTGCAATCCCGGATAAAATACTTGTTCCACAGCCGGATGATCAGCTAAAAATTCGGCGATTTTTTGCGCGCTACTGCAGTGTTGTCTCATCCTGAGCGCTAAAGTTTCCATTCCCCGTATTACGAGCCAGGAATCGAACGGCCCGAGTATCGCACCTGCGGCATTCTGGTAAAAACGAATTTGTTCTCCCAATTCTTCAGTAGCTGTGACAACCAGACCCGCAATCAGGTCGCTGTGCCCACCCAGGTATTTGGTAGCCGAATGCACCACGATATGGGCACCCAGCAGAATTGGTTTTTGCAGGGCAGGGGATGCGAAAGTATTGTCAACACAAAGAAGACAGTTTCCGCTTTTCGCCACAGATGCGATGGCAGCGATATCGGCGATTTTCAAAGTAGGATTACTGGGAGTTTCGAGCCAGATCAGTTTTGTATTTTTATTCAGCGCCTGAAAAATATTTTCAGGATCGGACGCATCCACATAATGTATTCGGATCCCGAATTTTTTGTAAACCTGCTCGAACAGTCGAAATGCACCTCCATAAATATCGTCCACTGCAATAATCTCATCACCGGACTTCAATAATTTAAGAATAGCGTCGATAGCCGCGAGTCCGCTGGCGAACGCGAGTCCGCGGGATCCTTTTTCCAGTCCGGCAATCAGGTTTTCCAATACGGCCCGGGTCGGATTATTGCTTCTCGCATAGTCATAGCCTTTGTGAATACCAGGAGCTTCCTGTACAAATGTGGAGGTCTGGTAAATAGGGACAGAAATGGCGCCTGTCAACGGATCAACCGGGATGCTGTGAATGAATGATGTTGTTTCCTGCATAAAAAATTCCTCCGCCCCATTCAGGGGTTTTTAAGTGAATAAAATATGCTTTCAAGAATTGACAGAAAAACTTCGGGGATTAAAGAAGTCTCTTTAAAACCAAAAAGCTCTTCCGGAGGTCAGAAGAGCTTTTCATATAACTAGTATTAGTAAGCTGTAATCTGACTTATCGTTCCGTCATTGACGGATGGAATTGGCACCTTGTCCGTCAACTGACGAACAGGTTGTCAAGGCTTCACAGGGCCATTACCCTCAGCCTTTCTTGATAAGCAAGTATAAGAACTGATACAAAGATAAATCCCGACGGTTGAATTCAAAAATAATTTTTGAAATAGACAGAATGGATAACAGCATATCTGTGGCTGATTAAGGGAACAATATGCCCGGTATTTTGTTATTACCTTTATCCATTCCAATGTGATTTATGGTTGAAAAAAATAGTCCGTTACCAGCAGGGGAAGAAATGATTGAAGTATTCGGCGCCCGGGTGCACAATCTGAAAAATATTGATATTTCCATACCCAAGAATAAATTGGTGGTGATCACCGGTATCAGTGGTAGTGGAAAGTCATCATTGGCCTTTGATACCATCTATGCTGAAGGCCAGCGAAGATATATGGAGAGTTTTGGTGCTTATGCCCGCCAGTTTATCGGCGATATGGAAAGACCTGATGTAGATAAGATTACAGGTTTGAGTCCGGTGATTTCCATTGAACAGAAAACAACAAACCGCAATCCGCGAAGCACGGTCGGAACCGTTACTGAAGTATATGATTTTCTCCGGTTACTTTACGCCCGCATTGGAGAAGCTTTTTCATATAATACCGGGCGGCGCATGGTGAAATTCAGCGAGGAAGAAATCGTCGCAGACATTTTTCAGAAATTCAACACTAAGAAAATCTCCGTTCTTTCTCCATTGGTTCGCGGAAGAAAGGGACATTACAGGGAACTATTTGAAGACATCAGGAAAAAGGGTTTTGTGAAAGTCCGGGTGGATGGTGAAGTGAAGGATCTTGTACCGAAGATGCAGGTAGATCGTTACAAAATACATGATATCGAAGTGGTGATAGACCGGCTTGCCGTGACGATCGACATGAAATCCCGCGTCAGCCAAAGTGTGCAGACGGCTCTCCAGATGGGCAAGGGACTAATGTTCCTGCTAATCAACGATGACAACCGGATAGTACAATACAGCAAACAACTCATGTGCGATGAAACCGGAATTAGTTACGAAGAACCATCGCCTAATAGTTTTTCCTTTAATTCTCCTTACGGTGCCTGCCCGGTGTGTAAAGGCCTTGGCGCTGTGTACCGGATCAGTATGGATACTATTATTCCGGACAGAACAAAATCAGTAAACGAGGGCGGCATTGTTCCATTGGGTATAGAGCGGGATTCCTATACATTTACGGCCGTTCAGAAACTCGCACGCAAAAATAAATTCAGCCTCGATACAGCCATAGAAGATATGCCCGCCAGGGCCCTGAATATGATTCTTTATGGTACTGCAGAATCAGTTTCCGAATCTATTTTGGAGATAGATGAAAGTGAGTCGGGCACATCTGAATCGGAATATGAAGGACTGATTCCGATGTTGAAAAGATGGTTTGGGTCATCCAGTACGGACAGCCTCCGCGAATGGGTGGAAAAATATATGGAACTCAAAACCTGTGATAACTGCGGTGGATCCAGGCTCCGGAAGGAAAGCTTGTGGTTTCGGATTGATTCGAAAAATATATCTGAACTCAGTAATATGAACCTGGATAAGCTCGCCTCCTGGTTTGGCGATATTGAGAAAAGACTGAATAACAAACAAAATATCATTGCAAAAGATGTGTTGAAGGAAATTCGCGAACGATTACAATTCCTGCTCGATGTCGGACTTACCTATCTCACATTGAACCGGCCGACAAGAACGTTAAGTGGCGGCGAATCGCAACGTATTCGGCTGGCGACTCAGATCGGCTCACAGCTTCAGGGCATCACTTATATCCTGGATGAACCAAGCATTGGATTACATCAGCGGGACAATGAGCGGTTGATTCTTGCGCTTCAGAATTTAAGGGATATCGGTAACAGCATCCTGGTCGTAGAACATGACAAGGAAATTATGATGGCGGCTGATTACCTGGTAGATATCGGACCGAAGGCTGGATTCCACGGAGGCCGGGTAGTAGCCGAAGGCATACCGGCCAGCATGTTGAAATTGAATACCATCACCGCTGATTACCTGAATGGTCACCGGAAGATTTCACTTCCCGAAGAAAGAAGAAAAGGGAATGGGAAATTCCTGGAGATAAGAGGTGCAAGAGGAAATAACTTAAAGAATGTGGATGTCAGGTTTCCACTCGGAAAATTTATAGTTGTTACCGGCGTAAGTGGAAGCGGAAAATCGACTCTGATTAATGAAACATTGTATCCTATATTGAGTCATCATGCGTATGGATCGAGGGTGACCCCATTGGAATATAAAAATATTAAAGGACTGGAGAATATTGATAAGGTAATTGAAATCGATCAGTCTCCGATTGGCCGTACTCCTAGAAGCAACCCTGCAACTTATTGTGGATTTTTTACAGACATCCGCACACTTTTTGCTTCTATACCCGAGGCGAAGATCCGCGGATATACTGCCGGACGGTTTTCTTTTAATGTGAAAAGTGGTCGTTGTGAAGTGTGTGAAGGCGGCGGAATGCGTGTGATTGAAATGAATTTCCTTCCGGATGTTTATGTGCATTGTGAAAAATGTAATGGGAAAAGATATAACCGCGAAACGCTGGAGATCCGGTATAAGGGTAAATCTATTAGTGACGTACTGGACATGACCGTTGATGAAGCCTGTGAATTTTTCATAAATGTCCATTATCTCTACAGAAAAATAAAAGTATTACAGGAAGTGGGATTGGGATATATCACCCTGGGTCAGTCTGCGGTAACGCTAAGTGGAGGCGAGGCACAGCGGGTCAAACTGGGTACTGAACTTTCAAAAAGAGAAACCGGCAAAACATTTTATATATTGGATGAACCGACAACCGGTTTGCATTTTGAGGATATCAGTCACCTTTTGGATGTTTTGAACAAACTGGTTGACCGGGGCAACACGGTGTTGGTGATCGAACATAATATGGATGTAATTAAAGTGGCAGATCATTTAATTGATCTCGGTCCGGAGGGCGGTGACGGAGGAGGTGAAATTTTATTTGAGGGAACACCCGAAAACCTTGTAGGTATAAAACGAAGCTTTACTGCGAAGTATTTAAAGGAGGAGATAAAGATATAAGTATGGAAAACTAACAGCCGGCAACTACTCGTCACCGGCTGCTGAGGATATTGGGTAAACCAAAATATTTAATTCCAATAAGGGAAGCGGGAGTTAACTAATAAAACCGTTTGGGTACAAATTGATAGGGAACGGATCAGGTTTTACTTAACCTTCGGATAAAAGGATTTTACTAATCACTCCTCCCGCTGCTTATTGGGTTGCGTTAAGGGTTATTTAATTTTCAATTGGCCATTTTCCACTCTTGCGTCCGCCGTCAGCACTTCATACAGGTAGGTCCCCGAAGCAATTTCCGGAAGAATCCCTGTTTCGCGGTTCAGGATGATCGACTGGGTGATCAGCCTGCCTTCCAGATCAAATATGAATAACGTATACTGTTTCATCACCAGGCCATCCACGGTAAACAAAAGGGTTTTATAATCTGAAGCTGTAAAAAGTTTTACTTTAAGCTTTTTACTGGTCAGATTCTTCGTGACCATTACGTTGTTTGAAGAAACGGGTAATGAACCGCCGGCGTAGGAAAGCTGTGCCGTTGTTAATAAGATAAGGGGTAACAATGCCTTCCTCGATTTTCGCGTAATGTTATCAAACATCGTTTTCATTAGGGGTAAAATAAAGGGTACGATCAACAGAATTAAAGGGTACGGATGAACAAAATATTTTTAGAATCGAAGTAACGGACACCGGGTTGAATTGTCATATGAATGATCACTACCCAGGCGAATACCGACCTTTAATCCAAGGGTAAAGTAAGCGTCGTTCTGTGTAGGGTCACCTCTTTTGTCTCCCGGATTGTAATTACTTCCAGGAATACCATATAAAGGACTCTTGTTAGACATCGCAATGGCAATCTGGCTTGTTCCATTGGGCAAATTAGCCTGTAATACTGCCGGATCCACAAAAGTTGTACTTACATCGTCCATGTAATCCGTGAAAGTTTTTCTGTACAACAATTCAAGGGCGACATTTACCTTCTGACTCACGTAATATTTTAAACCGAATCCCATTGGAATATTCAACTGGGTGAGATTATAGTTATTTCTTTCGGTTACAAACCCCTCTCCTTCGGTGTGCAAAGGCTGAAGGTAAACCCAGGTTGTTTGCGAGGTATTTGGATCAACGTATTGACCCATGGGATTAAAATGAAATACGCCAACTCCGATCAAACCGTACGGTCTCAATCTGCCGACAACATCCGTAGGTTGTTCTTCAAATAGCACAGTCGGGGTAACCTCCAACATCAGATTCGCTTCTGTTATGGATGATTTGAAATTTAGATTTCTATTCAGCCTTGCTACTTCCAGTCCGCCTTTGTTGACGATATAATTGTCATCACCTTCCACACTCCCGAAATTTGCCGAGAGACGAACGCCGATTAATTCTGAGGGATGGGCTTCAAGATAAAGACCGTAGCAAAGTTTGGTGGCATTCATATTATAGTCTTTCAGGAAGCCTGTACCGATCCCGTAGTGACCACCGAGGTCACCAAGAAATACCATTGGACCTACCGTAAGACCTGCTTCAAAGTAATTGCCTGCGGAAAGCTGACTATAGGAAGGGTTATTAAATGCCAGCGCAATGACCAGCGTGCACAAACACTTCCGTAAGGAGTGTAAACCTGTTTTCATTGAATATCGATTTAGTTTTCGACGGTTTGGATTCCGGTTAATAATATAACAACAACCAGTTACCTTACAAGAACGGGAATTGTTCTTTCTATGGTGTAGAGCAGATTAACTATATTATTGGGACAAATTCCAACAACTGGAAAACCGTATCAATTTGGTTTTCTCAACATCAGGATATGCGGAATATTATCTTCGAGATATATCTCTCCATCCCGGATAAAACCAAAGGATTCATAAAATTTTTGGAGGTAGAGTTGTGCTCCAATACGGATTGTATCGGTTTGAAATAAATTTTCGACTTGTTCAATGCTCTCCCGCATGAGTTTTTTTCCGATGCCTGTTTTACGTGCCCCCGGGGAACTTACTACCCGGCCGATAGAAGATTCACTATAGGA
>JGI1027J12803_100132382_pt1 | contig 14542 bp, 12 predicted proteins | sample IowNatreferecore_FD_12803 | JGI IMG/M metagenome (IMG submission 12803) | reverse complement strand
ATTTCGTCTCGTATTTACCGAGATGTTGCGGATGTTGCGGGTCGGGAGGGGGGAAGGGGGGTACCCGTATATCCGTAATCTTCAATCGGCAACGGATCACCCCAAATCCGCTCCTTCCACCGAAAACAGCGAGGAACCGCTAACGGGTAAAATACCCCCGGGAAGCCCTACTCCTGCGCTCTTACTCCGACTCTCGCTCCTGTCACCCGGCATCCAGTATCAGTCCAACCAAGTCCGACCAAATCCGACCAATCCGCCCCGCCAGCAGGAAAGACTAAGAACCAGGAATCTACCCATTTCCAATCCGGCACTGCAGTTCTTCCAGTAACGGGATTTGCGCCGGGTTAATTTTCGTCTTTGCCCCTTCCAGGTTGAAAAAGTCCGCGCGATCCACTTCTGGAAATTCGGCCTGCTTGCCCGATTTCGGTGGCCATTCCAATGAAAATGTATTGCTCTTGATTTGACTCGGATCGCAGTCGCCCTCGAAAGCCCAGGCATGGACCGTTTTGCCCGCCTTCTGTTTTATTGGCGTTAGTTCGATGAATGGTCCGCCTGGTTTGAACCCGAGTTCCTCCTCAAACTCTCGCTTAGCCGCCGCGAGTGCGTCTTCGTTGTCAGCGATTTCTCCCTTCGGTATCGTCCACGCGCCGGCGTCCTTATTTTTCCAAAACGGCCCGCCGGGATGAACGAGCAGAAATTCCAAAGCGCCGTTGCGGATGCGATACAGAAGGATACCTGCGCTGGTTTTGGGCATGGGATGCGTGTTGCTTATTTCGTGTTCCGTCAACTCGCTCAGTCACCAACAAGTTTCAGGAATTCCTTCTCATCAATGACTTTGACGCCGAGCTTTTGCGCTTTGTCCAGTTTTGAGCCCGCTTCTTCACCCGCAACAACATAATCTGTTTTCTTGCTGACGCTGCCGCTGACTTTGCCGCCGCGCGCTTCGATTTTTGCCGCGGCTTCCTCGCGCTTCAAATTCGGCAATGTGCCGGTGAGCACGAATGTTTTTCCCAAAAAAGGTCCTGCTTGCGCTTTGGGTTGGAAAAGCTCCGATTTAAGATTCACGCCTGCCTTGCGCAATCGTTCGATTAGTTCGCGATTCCGTTGATCACCGTGCCATTGGACGATGCTCTTGGCGATGACTTCGCCGACGTCTTCACAATCGTTCAATTGCTCGACGCTGCAGGCGAAAATATCATCGAGCGTTCCGAAGCAGCGTCCGAGTGCTTTGGCGACGCCGGCGCCTACGTGCAGAATGCCGAGGCCGTACAGGACCCGCCACAAATCACGCTTTTTGCTCGCCTCAACGCCATCGAGGAAATTCTGCGCGGACTTTTCACCCATGCGTTCGAGGTTCGCAATATCGGAAAGTTTCAGCGAATAAAGGTCGGCGACGTCACGCACGAGGCCACTCTTCACAAGTTGCCGCGAAAGCACTTCGCCTCCGCCTTCAATGTCCATCGCACCGCGCGCGCACCAATGCTCGATGCGCCCGCGCACTTGTGCCGGGCAATCGGGATTGACGCAGCGCCAGACTGCGCCCTGGTCGCCCTCAGCCTGACCGGCGGCCTTGGCAACCTTCGAGCCGCATTCGGGACACTGCGTAGGAAACCGAAACGGAACTTCGTTCCCCATTCGCTTGGTCAGCACAACATCCACAACTGCGGGGATGACTTCGCCGGCTTTTTCGATCGTGACGGTATCGCCGACGCGAATGTCCTTTTGGCGGATGTAATCCTCGTTGTGCAGCGTCGCGCGACTGATCGTGCTGCCCGCCAGAAAAACCGGTTCCAACTCCGCCACTGGAGTGAGTGCGCCCGTCCGGCCGACCTGGACCGTTACCGATTTGAGTTTGGTTTCTGCTTGTTCGGCTGCGTATTTGTAAGCGATGGCCCAGCGCGGCGCTTTGGAGGTGAAACCGGCGCGTTCACGTTGGGCGAACGAGTTCAGTTTGACCACTGCGCCATCGGTCTCGTAAGTGAATTTCTTACGCAATTTGTCGAGGTCGTCTATCGCCTTGATGAGCTCGTCGGCAGACTCACAATGCCAGGTTTTTTCGGGCGTGCGAAACCCAAGGGACCTAATCCAGGACAACACTTCGGAATGAGTGTTGGGTTGTTCGGCTGCGCCTTCGACATGGCCAAGGCCGTAGAGGATGATGTCCAGCGGCCGTTTTGCGACGATGCGCGGGTCCAGTTGCTTCAATGAACCGGCGGCGGCGTTGCGTGGATTGGCGAAAGTTTCTTCGCCAGCGGTCTTTCGCTCGGCATTCAGTTTTTCGAAGCCGCTCTTGGTGAGATAAACCTCGCCGCGAACTTCGAGCAACGCGGGCGGTGCGCCCTTGCCATGCAGCTTGGGCGGGATGCTGCGAATCGTGCGGAGATTGGGAGTGATATCGTCGCCGGTCGTGCCATCGCCGCGCGTCGCGCCGCAAGTGAAGATGCCTCTTTCGTAGCGCAGGTTAATCGCCAAACCGTCTACTTTCGGCTCGACGACCCAATCGAGTTTTTCGTTGGGCAGGATACGTTGAACGCGATTTACAAATTCGCGCATTTCCTCCTGCGAATACGTGTTGTCCAGGCTCAGCATCGGCTTGAGATGCTGGACCGGTTTGAAAGCCTTGAGGGGTTGGCCGCCGACACGCTGGCTGGGAGAATCCGGTGTGATCAAATCCGGAAATTGCTTTTCCAAATCAAGAAGCTGCCGATAAAGCCGGTCGTAGTCCTGGTCGGTGATGGTCGGTTGCGCGAGGACGTAATAGGCATGGTCGTGCTGGCGGATTTCGTCGACCAGTTGAGCGTGGCGCGTTTTGGCTTCGTTGAGCGTCATGGCAATTTTAGGTTAGGATTAAGATAAGGATGGTGTACAGAAACAAGAAATGAAAGTCATCACCGACGAACGATGCACCGGTTATCGCATGCCTGGACATCCGGAACGCCCGGAACGGATTGGCGCGACGCTGAAAAAGCTGCGAGAACAGGATGATTTGGCAATCACCTGGGCCAAACCTGCCAAAGTGGAGGATAAGAGCCTGCTCCGGGCGCATACCACTGAGCACCTGGAACGGCTAAACCAGGAAATAGATTTCGATGGGGACACGCCATACTTGCCTGGCATCCCCGAATTCGCTCGCGCTTCTGCCGCAGCGGGACTGGAGGCGATGCGCGCCGCGAGGGCCGGAGAAACGGCTTTCAGTCTGATGCGCCCGCCGGGGCATCATGCGACGCAGAATCGCGCCATGGGATTCTGTTATTTGAGCAATATGGCAATTGCGGTGCTTGAGGCGCTCGCAATGGGAGCGAAGCGGGTGGCGGTCTATGATTTCGATGTTCACCATGGCAATGGCACCGAGGCTGTCCTGTTGAACAAACCGAATGCGGCCCTATTCTCGATTCATCAGTATCCCTGTTATCCAGGGACAGGCGGGCGAAATGTTGGAAACAACTGTTTCAATTATCCCGTTCCTCCGCAAACACCGCGTACTGACTATCGGCACGTGTTCGAAAGCGCGCTGGAGCATCTGAAGAATTTTACGCCGGACCTGGTTGGAGTATCGGCCGGTTTCGACGCTTACGCCCGCGACCCGCTCGCTGAAGAAACTTTGGAAGCAGAAGATTACTACTGGCTCGGCGAGTCATTCCGAAAACTTGCCGTGCCAGTATTCAGCCTTTTGGAAGGGGGCTATAGCGATGATTTGCCCGAACTCATTTTCGCCTACCTGCAGGGCCTTGAGGGAAAATAAGACCGAAACTTGATGGGCCGTCCCTAAAAACACTACCGAAGCGGCGCCATGCACACTATCAATCTTTGGCGCATATGCGTCAAAGATTGATAGTGTAGTCAGACGCAGAATGGCTTGCCACAGCGCTCCACATGTCCGTTCTGGTGGCAATCACAAAAATGCGTCCCCTGATAGCGACGTCCGCCTTTCCGCCTTGAAGGCACCGAACCGTTTAGCCAAGCTATCTTTGATGTTAGTGACCGATTACCTGCAACGATTTCTGCGACGCGTTGCCCCAAAGCGTTTTTATTGTGAAGACGCCCTTATCACGACTCATAACCATAAGTTTGTCGATGATTCAAGGTTCACAAAAGCTTATGCGCGAGGTATTAAGGCCACGGAAGGACTGGACTATCATAACCGATGGCGAGTCCATATTGCGCTATGGGTGGCGCGGATTTGTGCGGGTCTCGAGGGAGATTTTGTCGAATGCGGCGTGAATTATGGGCTGGTGTCGTCCGCGATTATGGAGGACCTGTCCTGGGACCGGCTTCAAAAGACATTCTGGCTGATTGACAGCTTTGGAGGGCTCGATGAAAACCAACTGACTGAGGCTGACGAAAAATCGGAAATTGCGGGGAAATATCGGCGAGCGAAAACCAGTGGATTTTACAACACAAATGTCGAGCATTGCCGCCAGAATTTCAGTCAGTGGAAGAACGCAAAGGTCGTGCAGGGGTGGGTTCCGCAATGCCTGAACGAGATTTCGTCGTCCCGGATCGCCTTTATGCATTTGGATTTGAACAGCGGAAAGCCTGAAATCGCGGCTTTTGAGTTTTTTTCAACGAAGTTCGCCCCTGGCTCTCTAATTCTCCTGGATGACTTCGGCTACAGCGGGCACGACGGCAGTTACCACGCATGGACCGAGGCGGCCCCAAGGCTTGGCATTGATATTTTGAGTCTTCCCACGGGACAGGGATTGATTCACATTCCAGTCAGAAATAATGGCCACTCCTCGTAATTGAATGAGGTCAACAAGTTCGACCAATTCGGCAGGTGGGCAACGCAGCAGCGTATGGCTGATGCTGTTGCTTATCTTCATCATCCTTTCAGTCCTCTTCCGATACAATTACCTGCCCGGATTCACACTTGCATCGAACGATGGGCCGATTGGGACGCTCAACTCGGCTTCCCGCAAATTGCCGGACGAATTCTTTGGCGGCTGGCAGGATTTGAATAGCGTCGGGATTCGCGAAGGCGCATGGCCAGGCATAAGTTGGTGCCTCTTCTGGTTGCTGGGACCGGTTGGCTATTCCAAATTACTGGCCCCGGTTGGTTTGCTGCTGTTGGGTCTGGGAGGGTGGACTTTCTTTCGCACGATGCGATTTGCGCCGACGGCCTGTATTCTCGGTGGCCTGGCTGCGATGCTGAATTCGGGATTTTTCTCGGTCGCCTGCTGGGGAGTTGTCGCGCACACGATTACCATTGCCATGACTTTCTTCGCTATGGCGGCGCTGGTGAGCGCGAAAAATGCCACTTCGATGATTCAAAAGTGGGTCCGAGTTGCATTGGCTGGTATGGCGGTTGGCATGGGTGTGGCGGAAGGAGCGGATGTCGGCGCAATTTTCAGCGTTTACGTGGCGATATTTGCAATGTTCCTCGCCTGGAACAGTGAAGGTCCTGCGTTGCCGAAATTGGCCATGGGAGCCGTCAAAGTGGGGGTGGTCGCTTTGTTTGCGGTATTTTTGGCTGCGCAGCCCATTTCCACCTTGATCGCGACCGCTGTCAAGGGCGTTGCCGGTACAAAGCAAGACGAGAAGGCGAAGCAGGAACGCTGGATTTATTGTAGCCAGTGGAGTCTCCCAAAGAGCGAAGCGCTTTGTCTGCTCGTCCCGGGTCTGTTCGGCTATCGCATGGATACGCCTAGGGACATGTCCGCGTTTCAAAACGCGTATCAACATGGAGTTTATTGGGGGCAGGCGGGGCGTTTACCTGATTGGGATGCTGCTTATGAGCAGTGGGAGAAAAATGGCAAACAGGGACAACCTCCAAATGCGGGCAACTTCTTCATGCGTTACACTGGCGGCGGAAATTATACCGGCGTGGTTGTGGTGCTCATCGCACTGTGGGCGGCGCTGCAATCGCTCCAGAGGGAGAAATCGGTCTTTTCGCTGACGCAACGACGATGGATCTGGTTCTGGACGGCTTCTGTCATTTGTTCATTGCTGCTCGCGTTTGGGCGCTATGCGCCTTTTTATTGGCTCGTCTACCAGTTGCCTGGAGTATCATTTGTTCGAAATCCGGCCAAATTCACCCACGGAGTGAATCTTTCCCTCGTCGTTTTGTTTGGGTTTGGAGTTCATGGTCTGTGCCGTACCTATCTTGAAACGGCTGCAGATCGCGCCTCTTCTTTCTCGACACACCTGAAAACCTGGTGGTCGAAAGTAACGGGATTTGATCGCAAATGGGTAATCGGCTGTGGGATTGTCTTTGTGGGGAGCGTGATCGGTTGGCTAATCTACTCGTCATCTCGGCAGGGTTTGGCGGAATTCATTCAACTGGTTGGATTTCCTGACGAAACGGCCAAAGGCATGGCTGGATTCAGCATCGGCGAAGTGGGGTGGTTCGTTCTGTTCCTGTTCCTGGCTGTGCTGTTGGTGGCGCTGATTCTGAGCGGATGGTTTTCCGGCCGGCGAGCGAGGCTTGGCGCGATATTGCTCGGCCTTGTGCTGCTCATCGATCTTGGGCGGGCAAATCAACCGTGGGTTATCGTTTGGGACTACGAGCAAAAGTATCAAAGCAATCCGATCGTGGATTTTCTTCGGGAGAAGCCTTACGAGCACCGGGTGGCCCGAGTGCCACAATGGGTTGAGCGCGTCCTTCCGGCCGTTGGCGTCCCTGAGCAAGTCACCAATCTCGAGAACTACTTTGCGAACGGCATTTATGGCCAGGAGTGGGCACAGCAGGTCCTGCTTTACTACAACGTTCAATCACTCGATATCGTTCAGATGAGAACCATGACGGACGACATCAAGGCATATCAGCTTGGGGCTTTTCTGCCGCATCCCTGGCCGCCGCAAAATATGCAGGAGCTTCAGCAGGCGATGGCTCCGGTACGGCGGCAGTTGGAATTGACAAATACTCGCTATCTTCTGGGCGCGGCCCCCATGCTCAATGTGCTCAACCAGCTGCTGGATCCGGTTCAACATCGATTTCGAATTGTCGAGAGGTTCAACATGGTGGCCAAACCGGGCGTAATGAATCCTACGAAAATCGCGGAGCAGACAGCGGAGTTGTCCACCAACGGAATGTTTGCGCTCTTCGAATTCAGTGGCGCTTTACCGCGCGCGAAGCTTTTTGCCAATTGGGAGATCAACACCAATGCCGACGCAAATCTTCGCCGCCTGGCGAGTCCGGAGTTCGAGCCGACGAAACTCGTCCTAATAACTGACCCCATCGCCGCGCCTGCTCCAGCGACTGCGACGAATGATAACCCGGGCACGGTCGAATTTTCGCACTACGAGCCGAACCACATTATCCTGAAAGCCAACGCGAACGTTCCCTCGATTCTCTTACTAAACGATAGGTTTGAAGAGAATTGGAAGGTAACGGTTGATGGAAAACCCGCAAAGCTGCTGCGCGCCAACTACATTATGCGCGGCGTGCAACTTGAGCCGGGAACTCACATAGTCGATTACCGCTACGCGCCGCCCGTGCCTCTTTTTTATGTGACTTCATCGGCGATCATCCTTGGATTAGTCCTGTTGGGTTTTCTTGCGGTTTCAAATCGGCGGCAGGAACCAACCCAAAAGGAGAGTGACGTGAAAGTCCCTTCCCTGGCCAAAAAATAAAGATCGAAAGCTTCAATCATTCGATCGTCGGCACATCGGGATTAGATCTTCGGATAGCGGCTCGCAATTGCCTTCCCAAGGAATGATTGGCTTCCCCCGTTGTCAGGGCTCCAAGTCAACTGAGAGAATAGTCACTTCTCCTGCGAGGAGATCACCGTTGTAATAGTTTCGCCATTTGTGCTGGCCATCAAGATAGGCCATGCATTCGCGTCCATTGTGGCGAACGCGCACGCCTTTTCCTATTGGTGGGAGGTTCTTTCCGGGATCGAAAGACCCGTCCCGCGGTGAAGGATTCTGGTTCATGGCCCTGCTAGGTTTCCACAAAATCGTAGGTTCTTTCCATTTCGTCAAGAAATCTAATAGTCTTGGAGAAGATAAAATATGTAACCTCACGACGCTCGGAATCGTCCCGCTTCGTTCTGTAGCGGGAGTAGTGGCTCTTCAATTATTGGATGGCCACAAGTCAGTCAACGCAGCCGATCAATAAACGATGCTGAAGTCGCCGCTTGATTCAACGAACGCCGTGGGCAGGCTCCATGTTGGGAGACCCTCGCCGCGGCCTTTAGCGGAGAGAGGTTTGTCTTCCCGGTCGTAAAGCTGCCAGGCGACCGAACCGCCTTTATTCCAACCGGTGCCTTCCGCCCACGCGAGCAGCACTTCACCGCGGGAATTGCCGACCACGACTGGGTGCTTGGCCTGAGTTTCTGGTGACACCGGCAAGGAAACTTTCCCGGTTTTCGCATCGAGTCGAATGAAGAATACGCGACCGTGCGTTTCGGCGCCCGCCAGGATTCGGCCTGAACTTTCCGAGATCGACGCGCTGCTCATTGGGCAGGTTCCAATGTTCCAGTGATGCGAGTACGCCACGTCGAAAGTGGCTCCTTTGTCGCGCGAGATGAGCAGAGTTTCGTCGCGATTAGTCATTTCGTAGGCTGCGCGATAAATGGCGAACAGATTACCATTCGAATCCGCGAATGCTCGCATGCCGCAACAAGCGCAGGCGCCAGTTGGTTTTGAAATTGCGGGCTCTTCGCGCCGAAAAGTTTTGCCTTCGTCGTTCGAGCGAGCCACGAATACGGCTCGTCCGCCTTCGCCGTTTGTGTTACCCGCTTGCGCCGCGTGCCACGTAACATAAACGTTGCCGTCATTGTCCGCTGCCACCGAACTTCCGCCGTCGAGGCCGTACGCGTAGCTGATAACATTGCGTTCGGGTTCGAAGGCCATTCCCGCATCGTTGAGACGCGTGTAAAACAGCGGTTGTCTGGCGGGTGAAGCGACGGCAGCGCCTTGGCCCATACCGTCCCAGACAAGGTGAACGCGGCCATTCTTTCCGACAGCCAATTGAGCGCCGCGAATGGTGCCGAGGGCCATAGCGGTGCGAGATTGAGTGTTGACCCGGATCGGTTTGGAGAACCCGCTCTGCCCGGGTTCGCGGCGAACGTAGAAGATGTCTCCGGCTCCCGGTTCGCCCTTAAAGTAAACGAGGTGAACCGCTCCTTTAGAATCAATGACAGCCTGCGGCTGAATGCCATTGTCGGGTGTGCGCAGCACATGGATTTGTGTGCTGGTCTCGGCGGCGCTTGCGAATGAAGCAGCAAAGATTTTCGCCAACAAAAGCAGGGTCAGAAATGGCATTAATCTATTCATAACGGAGCGGGTCAATCGGCTCGAACCGCGAAGCTTTCCATGCCAAAGTATAGCCGGTATAACACCACGCTCTAGTCCGAATTCGGAATGGGTCAACGGCACTCTTGCTTTTTTATCATTCGCAGTCGATATGATTGAGATATCAAGTTGCTCCAGGTTGCACTGATGGAACAAATGTCGAACCCAAAATTATGAGCACCAAAACGAAAGCAAAAACCGGCAATTCAAGAATTACGTTTCACTATGACCCTGACCGGGCTCGGCCCAAGCTTGGCCAGCGAGCCGCGGAAATTCAGGCCTTCGGAACGATTGTGAAGCTCCCGATCGCTCTGAGCGAGAAAGTGTGCCAGGCGAGCGTCGACCGATTAAATCAAATCCTCGCCGACACCATGACGATTCGTGATTTGTATAAGAAACATCATTGGCAGGTTTCCGGCCACACGTTTTATCAATTGCATCTCTTATTCGACAAGCACTTCAACGAGCAGGCCGAACTCGTCGATGAAATTGCCGAGCGAATTCAGACGCTCGGCGGATTGAGTTATGCAATGGCGGCTGACGTGGCGGAAAATACCAACATTCCGCGTCCGCCCAAAGGCCGTGAGGAGCCACCGGTTCAAATCTCGCGCCTGCTGACTGCTCATGAAATCATTCTTCAGGGAGCGCGCGCCGCGGCGAGGAAAGCAACGGAGTTGGGCGATGACGGGACAAACGATCTGCTGGTCAGCGATGTCATTCGGACCAACGAAATGCAGGTATGGTTTTTGGCGGAGCATGTTGTGAACGCGCGCGCGACCTAGTTGCCCGTCACGGCTTGCTCCCGACAGAAACTCGCCTTCTGAGCCGTCGATGATGATCATCAATCTTCGGGTCGCTCACCGTGCGGCGCCATTTTTACCAGCTTGGGGTCGAATTGGCCTAGAACGGTCACCAGATCGCTTTGGGCGGCCATGACTTCGCGGATATTTTTGTAAACCATCGGTACTTCGTCCAAACCGGCTGAGATCAGCGTCACACCCTGTTCGCGAAGGAAGGCGTTCACTTTTTTCCAATTGAAAGTTTTGGTCGCCTGGGTCCGGCTCATGACGCGGCCCGCTCCGTGTGAAGCGGAGTTCAAGGACTGCGGATTGCCTTTGCCGCTGACGACAAAGCCGGGCGATGCCATCGAGCCGGGAATAATGCCGAGCACGCCTTCGCCGGCGGGAGTGGCTCCTTTGCGATGAACGATGACCTCTTTTTCGACGCCGTTGATCGTGTGGCGTTCTTTCCAGGCGAAGTTGTGATGGTTCTCCAGATCCAGCAGGACTTCAGCTCCAAGATTGGCGGCGACATGCTCATGAATCATGGCGTGATTAGCGGCGGCGTAGCGGCCCATCAGTTCCATCGCGGCCCAATATTCCTGGCCTTCCTGAGATTCGAGTGACAACCAGGCCAGCCGCTTGAGCTCGCTTGGAAGGTCCGGAAATTGGCTGAAGGCGATTTTGCTGTAATGATCGCACACCGCCGCGCCAGTGCCGCGGCTGCCGCTGTGACTGAGCAGGGCGACGTAGGTGCCCGGCTCGAGATCGTGAATTTTGCCGTGAGCCGTGAAAAGACCGAATTCGACGAAGTGATTGCCGCTTCCGCTGGTACCGAGCTGTGACCAGGCGCGGTCTTTGTTCTGGTGGGTGACGGGACTGACGGACCAATCGGCATCCAGGACGTCATGTTGGCGGCGATTCTTGAAGGTCGCGCCGACACCAAAGCGGGTTTCGGCTTCAATGGCGCGCGTGAGGCGATCCTGGTGGCGTTCGAGATCCTTTACCGTAAGATCGAGCACGGTCATCTTCATCCGGCAGGCAATGTCCACACCAACTGCATAGGGAATGACGGCATTCTCAGTCGCCAGGACGCCGCCGATCGGCAAGCCGTATCCGACATGGGCGTCAGGCATGAGTGCGCCGGCGACTGCGACGGGCAGGAGGCAAGCTCTTTCCATTTGCATGACGGCTTCGTGTTCGAGGCCTTCACCCCATTGGCGGTATTTGATCGGCTCGCTGCGTGGCGGTGGCGGCGCGGCAAGAAGGGACTTTGCGAATTCCTGGCGGAGCGGATCCTTCACAAAGGCCGCAGGGTTGGCAAGAACCGCTTTGACTTCTTCTTCAAGCCGAGACTTGTCACCGCCGCTGAGAATGAAACTGGTGACGAAGCCGGTGGCGCGGCGGGTGGCTTCGCCGAGTGGCACGCCGAGTCGAATAAAGTCTTTGGTGTTCATTGGCGCTTTACGTGACGGAACCAAAGTTGGTCCGTCGCCCTTTTCAGCAGGGTAACACGCAAAGGATTGGTGGGGTAGTGGATATTGTTGACTGGAGTGATGGGGGGGAGGGCGGAAGACGGAGCGGGTGGGGAAGGATGGAAGGACTGGATGACAGAAATGGAAGCTCCCTCTCCTGAAGGAGGAGAGGGAGAAAGAAGCTTGATCGGAATTTAGGATTGGATCAGGCCGTGGCCATTTCCGGCTTCTGCTGCTTTGCCATCTGCGCAAAGAAGGCCTTGGCGTTTTGGGCGATTTGGTCTTTGCTAAGGTCCTGTTTATGGGTGGCAAAGGACCATTGGTGGCCGAAGGGATCTTCAACCTGGCCGTAGCGATCGCCCCAGAACATATCGGATATAGGCATTCTCACGGTGCAGCCCGCTTTGACGGCACGGTCGAAGGCAGCGTCAGCATTGTCGACGTAGATGTTCAGGGAGACGGTGGTGCCTCCGCGGCTCTGGGGCGAGAGGCATTGCGGCGGGTGCTCGCTGCCGAGCATGACGATCGAGTCGCCGATTTTGAGCTCGGCGTGCATCACGCCCTTGCCGTCGGGCGTGGCGAATCGATCTTTTTCCTGGGCGCCAAGAGCTTTTTTGTAGAACTCGATCGCTTTGGCAGCGTCTGAGACAATGAGGTGTGGAGTGACAGTGTGGAATCCATCTGGAATTGGTTTTGCCATAATTTTTCCTTTCGTTAGTTAACCGGAAAGGAACTTCGTCGGATCGCAGAAAATTTCCAGTGAAACTTTTGAAAATTTTTTGAGGGTAGATTACGACAATGAGTGACATTACGGGGAAGGGCTTAATTGCAAAAACGGATGATACCCGAGCTACGACTTTTTTGACGACCATTGGTTGAGAAAGGCGAGGACTTTTTCTGGACTGTGATGATCGCCTTCCTCGAGTTCACCGGTGTCTTTCGTGGTCAGGTGTTTGCCGTTTGAGTCGAGAATGACGATGCAGGGCAGGCCGTGTTTATCGGCGCCATACTTTGCGGCGAAGTCGCTGTTGTGTCCCTTATTCACGTCGACCATGACGACGACATATTCTTTTTCGAGCTTTGAATGGATAGTTTGATCGGTGTCGAAGAGAGCGTGGAGTTTGTGGCACCAGCCGCACCAATTGGCGCCGAATTGGAGAAGAATAATTTTGTTATCTTTTTTGGCCCGTTCGAGAGCCGCGGTGAGTTGCTTTTGGGCATCGGCGGATTCGTCGTAGATGGGAGGCCTGGACACATCCGCGGCATGCGACGCTAAGCACATCAGCAAACACAGAAATACAACAGGCGAAGGACGAGTCTTCATAGCTTTAGCAGTTTGGTCGATGATCAAAAGTTTGGTTTCGATAGGTTGTTGTCGGCGAATTTGATCATAGATCGCACAATTCCAAGGCGGTTTCAAGAAGGAGGGCAGGTTTAATAGCGCCGAGAAACCGTTAAACAGCTGAGCTATTTCTCTCGGAGTCGGCCCACCTACCTGCCCCGAAAGCCTTCGGGTTGAAAAACCAGGTGTAACAAGACCTGAAAGCCAGAAAAGCACATGACCAAACTTTGACGCCTATCCGTCAAAGTTTCGCATGCCGGTCGGACGAGTCTTGACAGCGCTGCCAGCAGGGCCAAGCTACGAACCTATGAATCGCCGGGTTTCGTGGTGCAGTCTGCTTCTGTTAGGTCTCGTGCTTGAACCGGGTCACGGTGCTGAGGGTCAACCTGTCGGGGTAACGAATGGAGGTTCCTTCCTTTTGACTCCTGGAAAAGTTTTTAGCGGCGAAGATGGCAAGACACATGAGGGTTGGTCTGTCCTCGTGACGAGCAACCAAATCGAGGCGGTCGGACCTGCCAGCGAAATTAAGGCGCCAGGTGATGCTGTGAAAATTCAGTTGGCTGGAATGACGTTGTTGCCGGGATTGATGGACATTCATTCACACATTTTCCTGCATCCGTACAATGAAACGCTCTGGGCGGACCAGGTGTTGAAGGAACCGGTCGCGTACCGCTCTGCGAGAGCGGTCGTTCATTGCAGAAATACTTTGCTGGCGGGATTCACGCTGCTCCGCGACCTGGGGACGGAAGGCGCGGGTTTTTCGGACATCGCCATTAAACGCGCGATTGAGGAGGGAATTATTCCGGGGCCACGATTAATCGTTGTGACAAAAGCAATCGTCGCGACGGCGAGTTACGATCCGGGCCCGCGCGGCTGGGCGGAGAACGTCGTGCTTCCAAAGGGCGCACAAGAAGCCAGCGGAATTCCCGAGATCCTGAAAGCAGTCCGAGAGCAGGCGGGTGCGGGCGCGGATTGGATAAAAGTGTATGCGGATTATGGACGCGGGCCCGGCGGCAAACAGGTTCCGACATTCAGCGTAGAGGAATTGAAGGCGCTGGTCGACGAATCGCACTCGGCGGGCCGATTGGTCGCCGCACATGCAACGACCGCGGAAGGAATGAGGCGCGCCGTTCTCGCCGGAGTCGATACAATCGAGCACGGCTATGGCGGCACAGAAGAAGTGTTTCGCTCAATGGCCGAGAAACATATCGCCTACCTGCCGACACTCACCGCCGAAGAAGCTTATTCTGAATATTTTCACGGTTATAAACCGGGGCAAATGCCGCCTACGGATGATATACAGAGGGCGCTGAATGCGTTTAAGATCGCATTGAAGAATAATGTGATTATTGGGTTGGGCAGTGATGTGGGCGTATTCGCGCACGGAACGAATTATCGCGAATTGGAGTGGATGGTTCGCGGAGGGATGAGTCCGGCCCAAGCGCTGACGGCAGCAACCGCAGTGAACGCGAAAATTGTGCGGATGGAAAAACAATTGGGACAAGTCAAAGCTGGGCTGCTCGCCGATTTGATAGCAGTTCCGGGCGACCCGACTTCCAGCATCGAGGCGGTTCGCGATGTGCGCTTTGTGATGAAGAACGGGGTTATCCACAAACGGCCGGAGTGACTTTTCTCGGCGCAGCGAGCGTCCCCGCGAGTCGCGAATTTACTGAATCATCCTCACTCTAACGGCTCGCGGGGACGCTCGC
>JGI1027J12803_100001807_pt1 | contig 14573 bp, 14 predicted proteins | sample IowNatreferecore_FD_12803 | JGI IMG/M metagenome (IMG submission 12803) | reverse complement strand
TTATTGCAAACGTTGTTATCTGCTGAAATACCTTTGAATGAAAATCAACACGCAGTTTTTGCCGTTCCCTTTCCTTACCTGGAAATGGCAGTCGATACTGTTCAGCATAAAAAAAATTATTCTGTTTCCGCGCAAAATTGTTCAGATAAAAAATCAGGTGCATTTACCGGAGAGGTTTCCGCGGAAATGCTGAAATCGATGGATGTTCCTTTTTGCATCATTGGCCATAGCGAGCGCCGTGAGTATTTTGGAGAATCAAACCAAATCCTCGCGGAAAAAATAAATATTTGCCTGGCAACAGGTATTACACCTATATTTTGTTGCGGCGAGCCTCTTCAAATCAGGGAAGAGGGAAGGCAGAATAGTTTTGTTGAAAGTCAATTAAAGGAATCTCTTTTTCATTTGACCGGACAGGATTTACTTAAAATAGTTATTGCATATGAACCTATATGGGCTATTGGAACAGGTAAAACTGCAAGCACCGCACAAGCGCAGGAAATGCACGCACATATTCGCTCGGTATTGAAAAAACAATTCGGAGATTCAGTGGCCATGGGGATTTCCATTTTATACGGTGGAAGTGTGAAAGCAAACAATGCGCTTGAAATTTTCGCTTCGGAAGACGTGGATGGGGGATTGGTAGGCGGCGCTTCCCTGAACGCTGCGGAATTTACAGAAATAATTAAATCCCTGAAATAAGCAGGTGGATTCAGGACAATTTTATTTTTTATTCGCGCCTCAATGAAGAGTATTTCCGGTCTTGTCCGCCAGCACATTCTTTGGAGAGGATTGTATTTTTTTTCAATGCTCCTGTTTAATATAGGAATTGCGCGTTTTTTCGAAGCTGAAAAAAGCGGGCAGATATTTTTTATTGTTAGCAATCTTTCTCTCCTTCTCCTGGTTTCAGGGGCCAGCCTGGAATCGGGATTCACTTATTATATTTCTTCAGACCAGTTGGATGAAGGTAAAGCAGCCAATTTTTGCCTGGCGTGGGCTACCGGTGCCTCTCTGATTACTTCTATTGTCTGGTGGCTACTGCTTCACATCTCCCATTCATATTACCTGGGAGATCCGGCTTTCCTCCTGGCCTCTTTCCTGTTCATACTGGGAGTTCTGTTTACCAGTTATTTCACCGCATTATTTTACGCAAAAAAAGAATTCGGCTTACCCAACAGAATACTGTCGCTGGTCAATATAGTAATGCTCATATCACTGATCTGGCTGAGAAATAAACCCGAATATAAATCCCATTTTATTGAAATATATTTTTCGGGATTTTTTTTGCAGGGAATTTTACTCAGGATCTTTTTTTTCAGAAAATATTCCGGTAAAGACGGCAGGTTATTTCCGCCTGGATCCATATTGAAAAAAGTAATGCAATATTCAATGATTGCGTTGAGCGCAAACCTTATTTACTTCCTGGTAAACAGGATTGACTATTGGTTTGTACAATATTATTGCTCCGCCAGTGAATTGGGAAACTATATCCAGGCTTCCAGGCTGTCCCAGTTGCTATTTGTATTACCAGGCATCGTTGGCTCCACTCTTTTCCCTGTACTTTCTTCATTCGGACATTCAGGTACAGAAAAATCATTAACACAAGTCATCCGGTCACTCCTGTGGATAAATGGAGGAGTTTGCTGGTTAATAGTTTCCCTTGGCTGGTATTTTATTCCGTTGATATTTGGCGCATCCTTCGATAAAATGTATATCCTGTTTGTTCTCCTGATTCCCGGTGTCCTTTGCACCAGCATGAACTACCCGGTCACTGCCTGGTTTTCCTCGTCAAATAGAATAAATGTAAATATCCGTGGATCGGTATTGGCCCTGGTGGTCATTTGCATTGGGGATTTATTATTTCTTCCTTTGCTGGGGATACTGGTCGCGCCTATTGTCAGCAGCGCAGGTTATTTTTGCTACTATTGTTATACAGTTTATATATTACGTAAAGAAAATGACGTTCCTCTGAAGGAATTCCTTCTGCTGAAAAAATCAGATCTCCAACGGATTCTGAAACCGCTGGTTAATGACTTCACAGAACCTGTTCCCGAAAACAAAGTGATGTAAAATTCCTCCACATGAAAAAAGTTCTTTGGCTGGCGAGCTGGTATCCGAATGCCATGGAACCTTTCAGCGGGGATTTTATTAAGAGACAGGCTGAAGCCGTATCAATTTATCAACCCCTGACCATATTATTTGTTGGAAAGCAGTCACCGGCTTTCGGCAACCAGGGAATGGAGGCCCGGGACGAAATCCATGAATCCGCCCAACTGAAGGAATATATATTTTATATCCGCGCAACAACTAAAAATCCTTTTCCGGTTTCCGGGTTAAGATCCTGGTACGCATATTTTAGAAAGCATGCCGAATTTATTCATCAGTTGCGTTTAGAAAAACAGCTTCCGGACCTGGTACATGTGCAGGTTGCCATGAAAGCTGGTCTTATTGCCCTTTATTTAAAATGGAAATACAAAATTCCTTTTGTCCTGACGGAACACTGGTCCGGTTATTTTGCAGACACAAAGGATAGCCTGTTCAGGAAATCTTTATTGAGACGTTACCTGACTAAACTGATCCTGAGAAACGCCGGGCGTTTGCTGCCCGTCAGTGATTCACTGGGTTGTCAGATCAGGGACAATTGGGCTTCAGTATCTTTTCAGAAAATCCCGAACGTTGTGGATACAAATTTTTTCTACCCTTCAAAATCCGAATTGGAAGGCGAATTCAGGTTCATTCATATTTCCACATTACTTTATCCCAAAAATCCGGAAGGAATAATACGTAGTTTTAAAAAATTATTGTCGCTGGGCATACAGGCAAGTCTTGTATTGGTCGGACCCTTAAATCCGGAAATACAGGAAATCATAAGGGAAGAGGGATCGGAAAAAATTATTTGCACGGGAGAAATCCCCTATGAACAGGTCGGGGTGGAATTGAGAAGATCTTCAGCACTAGTAATGTTTAGTTATTATGAAACGATGTCATGTGTAGTCATCGAAGCCCTTTGCACGGGCATTCCGGTCATCGCAAGCAGGGTAGGTGGCATTCCGGAAGTACTCGGAGAAAATAATGGACTATTGGTTGAAGCAGGGAATGAAAACGAATTGCTTGAAGCAATGAAAAAAATGATCACGAACTACCATATATACCAAAAGGACAACATCAGTCAAGAGGCAACCGCCCAATTTTCATACCAGACAGTAGGTCGCAAAATTGTGCAGGTTTATGAAGATGTCCTGAAAGGATTATAGTCAACGATGCTCCAGGTATTTATTTGCCGGTAAAATATTTTTCAATACTTCCATCTGGTGATCACTAAGGATTTTCGAATGCGCGACGTCCAGCGCCTGGAGGAGTTGTTTTTCTGTTCGGATACCAATTATTGCGGAAGTCACCGGTGAATGCTGCAACACATATTGCAAGCTTACTTCCAAAAAAGAATGGCTTTGTCCTGCGGTTGCCTTGACGGCTGATACCAGCGTTTCAACCTGGCCGGCGGAATAATTTAAATAGTTCTCCGCTGGTTTTGAAACCAGCAAACCCCTGGCAATTGTGCCGCGCGTGAGTACACCGATCTGATTTGCGGATAAAAGAGACAGCATTTCTTCTTCGGGTCTCCTGTCGAGCAGGCTATACTGCATCATCACGCTGATGATCGAAGAACGCTTTACGTACTCCCTGATTACATTAGGCCGGATGGACGATATCCCATAGTAACGGATTTTACCCGCAGCCCGCAACAATTCAAAAGTTTCAATAACATCGTCAATAGGATCCCCGGTCGTTCCACCATGTAATTGGTAAACATCAATATAATCGGTCTGTAATCTTTTAAGACTTTGGTCGACCGACGAAAGAATATATTTTTTTGAAGGATTCCAGTCCCATCCCGAGCCATCAGGCTTCCATTGATTTCCTACTTTGGTCGCCAGGATAACCTGTTCTCTTTTCCCGTGAAAAACACGGCCAAGCAACTCTTCATTTCGTCCATGCTGATATAGGTCCGCCGTATCAAAATAATTTATTCCTGCTTCCGACGCCTCAAGAAGAAGTTTTTCGGAAATGGAATCGCCGGGGTCGAGGGACATACATCCGAAGCCGATACGACTTATTGTTAAATCCGAATGTCCAAGTTTTTGGTAGTCCATAATCCAAAAATAAGTGAGTTTTTTGGGGCCATGTTTCAGCCCCGTAGTCTAACCAGTTTGTAAACGCCGGTAACTCCCGAAATGACGACTGAAACAGTCCGTTGTCGACACTCATTATTCATTGAAACAGCCGGATTTAGCCTGATTTTTTTCTGTACCTTCGCGGCTCCTTAAAAAGGCAGGGAGCGCTCATGAAGAACATCCGGAATTTTTGCATTATAGCTCATATAGATCATGGTAAATCAACTCTTGCCGATCGATTACTGCAGGTTACCAATACAATCAGCGAAAGGGAGATGATGGACCAGGTTCTGGACGATATGGATCTGGAACGCGAAAAAGGTATTACCATCAAAAGTCACGCGATTCAGATTGACTATACACAGAACAAACAGGACTATATTCTAAATCTGATTGATACGCCGGGTCATGTAGACTTCAGTTATGAAGTGAGCCGGGCGCTCGCTGCCTGTGAAGGCGCACTGCTGCTGGTGGATGCCTCTCAGGGAATTCAGGCGCAAACAATTTCCAATCTGTACCTTGCAATAGAAAATGATCTGGAAATTATTCCGGTGATCAATAAGATCGATATGGATGGAGCCATGGTTGAAGAAGTGACTGACCAGATTATTGATCTGATAGGTTGCAAAAAAGAATCAATCCTGCTGGCCAGTGCAAGAACCGGACTCGGAGTGAACGCGATCCTGGAAGCTATTGTAGAAAGAATTCCGCCACCGGAGGGCAATCCGGACATACCGCTTCAGGCGCTGATATTCGACAGTGTCTTCAATTCCTTCCGCGGCATCATTGTTTATTATCGTATCCTGAACGGAGTTTTGAAAAAAGGCGACAAAATCAGGTTTGTTTCCACCGAGCAGGAATACGAGGCCGATGAGGTAGGCATTCTTAAACTGGGTCTGGTACCCAAACCGGAAGTCAGAGCAGGAGATGTGGGTTATATCATAACGGGAATCAAGAATGCCAAAGAAGTCAAAGTCGGAGATACCGTCACACTTAGTTCTAATCCCAATCCTCAGATGATCCAGGGATTTCAGGAAGTCAAACCTATGGTATTTGCAGGAATTTTTCCCGTACTCACCGAGGACTTTGAAGAGCTGCGTGATTGCATGGATAAACTTCAGCTGAATGATGCATCATTAACCTATGAACTGGAAACATCGCAGGCCCTCGGATTTGGTTTCCGGTGCGGGTTCCTGGGCATGCTACACATGGAAATTATCCAGGAGAGACTGGAAAGAGAATTTAATCAAACGGTCATCACGACAGTCCCTAACGTAAGTTTTATTGCCTATTCCACCAAAGGTGAAACCATACTCGTAAACAATCCTTCAGAAATGCCTGATCCGACCAAGACTGACCGGATCGAAGAACCATATATCAACGCGCAGATAATCACCAAGCCGGAATACATCGGCAATATCATTACTTTATGTTTAGGTAAACGGGGTATTCTTCTGAATCAGCACTACTTAACTCCAACCAGAGTTGAGCTGCATTTTGAAATGCCCCTGACGGAAATCGTTTTTGATTTCTATGACAAGCTTAAAAGTCAGACCCGCGGTTACGCTTCCTTTGATTATCACCCCATCGGTTACCGCGATGCAGATATATCCAAAATGGACATCCTTTTAAACGGTGAGAAAGTGGATGCCCTAAGTGCGTTAATACATCGCAGCCGTGCAGCAGATTTTGGTAGAAAGCTTTGCGAAAAACTGAAGGAATTATTGCCACGTCAGCAATTTCAGATCGCCATTCAGGCTGCCATCGGTTCGAAGGTGATCGCCCGGGAAACCATTAGTGCCCTTCGCAAAGATGTAACAGCAAAATGTTACGGCGGAGACATCTCCCGTAAACGAAAACTTTTGGAAAAACAAAAGGAAGGCAAAAAGAGAATGCGGCAGGTAGGTAATGTAGAGATTCCACAAGAGGCATTTTTGGCTGTTCTCAAACTGGACGAATAATTTTTTCGGGAACCCATTCGAAAATTTACTTTCCTTTACCTTCATCACACAGTTTTCAAAACAGGAGCAATAAAATTGTTTTCCAGAATATTCAAAATATCGAAACCGGCTTCGTCCGCCGAATACTGGGAGGGCCGCTATAAAACGGGTGGAAATTCCGGTGCAGGTTCCTATAATGAGCTGGCGGAATTTAAAGCAGAAATTCTAAACAAGGCTTTTGCAGAATACGGAATTAAGCAGGTAACTGAATTCGGTTGCGGCGATGGTCATCAGCTTTCAAAACTGGAAATAAATTCCTACATCGGCCTGGATGTTTCTGAAACAGCGATAAAAAAGTGTACCGAATTATTTCATTCTGATCCGCACAAAAGTTTTTTCCTCTATCAAAGTGCAGCGTTTTCAGATCATCATCACCTGTTTCAATCAGATGCGGCAATTTCTCTCGATGTATTATTTCATTTGGTTGAGTACCCGGTATTTGAAAAATACTTGTTGGATCTGTTCTCCTCCGCGCGGAGGCTGGTCATTATTTACGGGGCCGATTTAGATTACCTGCCAGGTACCCCGCATGAATACTACCGGAAGTTTACCGGTTATATCAGTTTGAATTTTCCGGAGTGGCGACTCGAAAAGGTAGTAAAGAATATTTATCCATCGAAAAGTCCGGAGGACCGGGAAGGGAGCCTATGTGATTTCTATTTTTATACCAGGAAATAACAATCGGATAAAATTATTTGGCCTTGCCCTTCTTCTTATTATTTTCGGATTGTTGTTTCAACAACTGTTCATCTATCCCTCCGGCGTCATTTAAAATCTTTTGCTCGGTAGGAAATTGCCCGTCCTGCAATGTCGTATTAAAAACCTTGGGCACATGCAACCATTGGCCGTCCGTCCAGCTGAACCCTTCGTAGTCCCCATCCGGTACATAACTTTCCTTCCTCGAAGGCTCGTCAGTCTCAGAAACCAGGTGATCATACACGATCAAATTCAGCGACGAATCATAATTGAATGTTGTACTGGCTTCCTTTTTGTATTCAATATAAAACCGGTCGGTTACTTTTTTTGAAACCTTGGCCGAATCATTTTTGAAAGAAAAATATGGACCTCCGAAAACCGGCTGTCCTTGCTCGTTAAAGGTCAGGACTTCCATCCATTTCTTGTTACTGTTGATAGTGAAGTCGTCAAAACCCAGCAGCGTATAGAAATTTTTACCTTTGAAATTTTTTTGGATAATCCTGTAGTATATAGCCCCGATCCAGTTATTTGCGCCGCGTACTGAATCCTGCGGCTTTTTGGAAAACATCGAAACATCATGCAGCGGATATAGTTTAAGGGATCCGTCCGGCGTGCGCATCTGAATCGCACCCCGCTGCCAAAATTCGTACACATCTTTCTTAATCTGCCAGGTGAATATCCGGAAACTGCTGTCTGGAGCATATAATTTGGATATGGTTTGCAGGGAATCGAAAGGGAAATAAAATGAATTGGGAATTTTAAGAGATCGGACCAGCATTCTTATAAAATTGCTGTCGGCCCGGAACCGCTGGTTTGGTTCATCTGCATTTACAATATTAAACGCAAATGTTTTTAGTGAATCTTCCTGTTTGACAAGCTGCAAATTGTCCTTGGCTGCTATATGTTTCCGGGAGGCCGACTGACCCGGGCTTTTAATGAAAATCAGGCCTGCAGCAAACAATAGAATAAAATGCTTTTTAAGGATCATGGATACATTTTGAAATCCGGCCACAATTTACAAGGAAGAAAAGGAACTGGCGGATAACGGGGAAATTCTTTCAAAATTTTATGATTTCTTCAGTGCCTGGGCAAATTCATCCAGGTCATTGTAGTGGAGATCAATGTCTTCGTGGGGTATTCCCCTTTCCGGATCGGTTGTTTTTAAGAATACTGTTTTCATGCCGGCATTTTTTCCAAACAACATATCACTAAGGTTGTTCCCTACCATCAGGGATTTTTTTAAGTCAATATCAGGAAAATCACGGGCGGCCTGGAGGGCCATGCCGGGATTTGGTTTCCGGCAGGGACTGAAAGATTCTGCATCCACGCAATAATAAATGCGGTCTATTTTTCCACCCGTTTGTTCTATTTCCTTTAACATATTGGCATGAATAATTTCCAGGTCATCCACTGACATGATTCCCTTTGTGATCCCCCGCTGGTTAGTTGCCAATACAAGACGCTGAAAACGTGAATTGAAAAATGCTATATTTTCCGAAGCGTGCGGATAGAATCTAAATTCATTCCAGTTCCTTACATAGGTGCCCTTGATTTCGTAGTTAATAACACCGTCCCGATCCAGGAACAGGGTCCAGCTTTTATCCATTTGAGAAAGATCAAACATGAGTATCAGGTGTCGGATTAATATCGATAAGGGATGGCCTATGAGTGTATAAAGTCACTAAATAACTATTAACTATTAACTTTCAATTGCTTCTTTTCACAACAGAAACAAGCTCCGTCTGTGCGCGCTGGTATTCTTCCGGAATGCCGATATCAATAAAATAGGCATCGGAAACCATGCCCATGATCCGATGGCTGGAAACCTCTTTTTCGAGGTAATCTTTCTCAAATGAAAATGACTTGGAAAAAGTTTTCTGCAAAAAAGCAGGGATAGAAAGCGCATACACCCCTCCGTTAATCAATCCGGAGGAATTCTGCCTTTTTTCGCTGAATGCCGTAATGACCTGCTTGTAAACATCCACGGATCCATAGCGGTTCGCCGAGTTCATAGGTTTCAGTGCAATGGTACAGGCAGCCTTGCGAAGCTCATGAATGATGGACAAATTTAAAAGCGATATCCCAAAGTATGTATCAGCATTCAGTACGATTGCATCAGGTGTAGATATCTGTTTGCTGGCCTGGTAGATAGCTCCACCGGTTCCCAGTGGTTCTCCCTCAACAGAGAATATATAGGATCCTTCCGGCAAATATTGTTTTACAAAAGCTTCAATGGCGGATGATTTATGACCCAGTGCGAAAATAAATTTCCCGATGCCCTGCTTTTTTGCATAGTCAAGCAAATAAGCGAGAAAAGGCCTGCCTGCTACTGGTGCGAGGCTTTTTGGGAGTTCGGGTACTTCCGATTGCAAACGGGTTCCGAGACCCCCGGCCAGTACAATTGCTTCTGTGATCATATTTATTCAGGATTTAAAATATTCTTTTTCTACCAGCTCACATACGATATGACCCAACAATATATGCGATTCCTGAATCCTTGGTGTATCGATGGAAGGAACATTAAAAAGAAAGTCAGAGAGGGGCTTCATTTTTCCTCCGCCTTGGCCGGTAAAACCTACTGTGATCAGCTTTTTTTGCCTGGCGACTTCAAAAGCCTTCACGATATTCCCGGAATTACCGGACGTGGACAGACCTACCAGTACATCACCCGCTAATCCGATGCCACGAATCAACCGCGCATAGATTTCATCGTAACTATAGTCGTTGGCGACAGCGGTAAGGTAGGATGTATTGCAATGAAGCGCTTCAGCCGGAAGAGCCAGCCGGTCAGTGTAAAATCGTCCTGAAAATTCGGCTGCCAGGTGCTGCGCATCCGCCGCACTTCCGCCGTTGCCTGCAAAATAAACCCGATTCCCCGATTGAAAACATTTAACGATTGTACTGACTACTTCCTGTACAGTCTTAAGCATACTTTCGTTCAACAATAATTTTTGTTTGACTTCAATGGAGGCGGTTATTATTTTTTTTATATGATCGGTCATATAGTTATTTTTAAATGGTCCAGGTAGTCAGCCCATGATCTACAAACTGATAAGTTTTACAATGACCCCCAAACTCCTGAATTTTGGTCATTACATCGAATTTAGTATTGCCGGGGCAATAGAAAATCATAAAGCCACCACCACCGGCGCCGGAGATTTTCCCTCCTGTGGCACCGGCTGATTTTGCTGCCATATAGATCTCCTCCATACGGTCGTTCGAAATTCCTTCCGCCATGCGTCTTTTTTGTTGAAATCCAAAATCAAGGATTTCGCCGATTTCATGCAGACGTCCTTTCAGGAGTGCTTCCTTCATTCGCTGTGACTGCTGCTTCAACTGATGCATTGCTTCGATCGAAGTGGATTTTTTATCCAGCACATTCTGGCTCTGACGACTGATTATTTTCGCGGATTCGCGACTTGTAGCGGTGTAATAAAGCAACAGATTATTTTCGAGTTCAAATAAATACTGCTGCTTAACACGAAGCGGATTGACAATTACTTTATCATCGCTATAAAATTCCATATAATTCACCCCGCCAAAAGTAGCGGCGTACTGATCCTGTTTTCCACCTGCCATATTCAGATCTTTGCGCTCAATTTCATAGGCAAGATGGGCAATATCATATTCGCCAAGCGGCAGTTTTAGCATTTCAGTAAATGCGCCTACCATGGCAACCATTAACGTGGAAGAAGTGCCGAGGCCTGAACCCGCCGGAGCGTCAACAAAAGTTGAAAGTCTGAAGCCGGCAGGAAGTCCCGGATACTGTTTACGTATTCTTTCATAAACACCTTTGTGAAGATCCAGCACGCCATTAAATTCTACCGGAGATCCTTTTCGGATGACTTCCCTGGATTTGTAATCGATAGACTCAAACTGAACTTCATCTCCATCGGTTAACTCAATATTTGCGTAAGCATATAATGATACCGTGGCATTGAGAATGGCGCCGCCATAAAGATCGCTGTAAGGGCTCACGTCCGTACCGCCACCAGCCAGCCCGATACGAAGGGGTGCTTTACTTCTGTATATCATTGGATAAGCCAAGAATGGTATTTACCAGGTTTTTCCAGGAATATTTTTTCTTTTCACTACGAAGATGAGGAATAAAAAATTCTTCTCCTAATTCGTAGAATTTCAAAATGGCCGCAGCCAATGAAGCGGGTTCAGCTGCAGTTACCAGTCCGGTCTGTTCATGAAGCACATGCTCTGAAAAACTGCCCACATTGGACACAATCATTGGCTTCTCGAAATGATAGGCAAGTGGTGTCACGCCACTTTGTGTGGCATTGCGATAGGGTTGGACAACGGCATCGGCCGCACATAAAATAAATTGCACTTCTGAATCCGGGATAAAATCTGTTTTAAGAATCAACTGGTCGCCGATTTTTAATTCCTCAATCAATTGTTTATACTGCTGGCTGTCTTCATAAAATTCTCCGGCGACCAGCAACCGGATACCGGAGTTTTTAATGAAAGGATCGGCCATTGCCCGCAAAAGAATATCCAGTCCTTTATATTTCCGTATAAAGCCGAAAAATAAAATGATTTTTTCATTCTTATCAATGCCCAGGCCCAGCTTTTCATTCAGGTAAGTTCTTGCGACATCTTTCGAAACAATCATGCCGAAATTATCATATAACGGATGAATCACCCGTTTGGCGGGTTTGGTTTTTTCAATTTTCCGGAGGTCGTCCATAACTGCATCACTCATGGTAACAAAAGCGTCGCAGGATCGTAGAAAATATTTTGTGAGTATGGGATCACCGGGTCTTTTTTCATGGGGAAGAATATTGTCAGTGATTGCGATTATTTTAGTTTTGCGGTTCTTTCTCACCTTCCTCAAAATCGTTCCCAGTGCAGGACCCATAAATGGCAGCCAATATCGTACTACGATCAGGTCCGGTGAAAGTTTGTTTAATTTTCTACCCGTCCGCAGCCAGTTAAAAGGATTTATGGAATTGATGACCGGGTGAATATCGAGACCTTCAGGCGCCGGATCAGATGAGAATTGCGTGGTGCCCGGAAAAAAAAATCCCGGGTACTGCAAGGAAAACGAATAGATTGAACAAGCGTGACCGTCATTCAGAAATTCCCTGCAGAGGCGCTGGTCGAAACTTGCGAGACCACCACGCAGGGGCCAGGCAGGCCCGATGATGATCACTTTCATAAACCCGCTCTCTTTTCAACAAGGTATGCATTTCGGTTGGGAGCATTCCGGGCTATCAGTTCAGCAATAAATCCTGTTACAAAGAGTTGTGTACCGATGACCATGGCGATCAGGGCAACAAAAAATATCGGTCGTTGAGTGAGCCCGGTTTTGTCAAAAAAGAATTTCGAGATAAATAAGTAAAAGAATACGACAAAGCCAAATAAAAAACTGAACATTCCCCAAGATCCAAAAAAATGCATCGGCCTTTTAGCATATTTCCCCACAAAAATGATAGATGCCAGATCCAGCCCACCGGTAATTAAGCGGCCTATCCCAAATTTCGAGACACCATATTTACGGGCATGATGCTCAACCACTTTTTCGCCTATTTTTTTAAACCCGGACCACTTGGCGATCAGAGGGATATATCGATGCATTTCACCATAAACTTCAATACTCTTCACGACCTTTTTCCGATAGGCCTTAAGACCACAGTTAAAATCATGGAGATCGATTTTTGATACTTTGGATGTAACCCAGTTAAAAAATCTGGAGGGGAGTGTTTTGGTAAGCGGGTCATGCCGGACTTTTTTCCATCCGCTTACCAGGTCATAGCTGCCTAACCTGATCATTTGGAAAAGCGCCGGAATTTCTTCCGGGCTGTCCTGCAGATCTGCATCCATCGTGATCACTACGTCCCCTTCGCAGGACCGGAATCCTTCATTCAACGCGGCAGATTTTCCGTAATTACGTTGGAACCGGATACCCTTCAGACAACTGTTTTGAACGTGCAGCCCTTCAATTACCTCCCAGGATTTATCCGTACTGCCATCATCCACCATGATGACTTCGTAGGTAAACCAATTGGCCTCCATGACACGCACGATCCAGGCAGTCAGCTCCGGCAGCGATTCTTCTTCATTCAATAAAGGAACAATAACAGAAATATCCATGAAGGCTTTTAATTAGGGTCTCCTGAAATATTTTCCACTGCAGGTTTTCTACGGCGCAGGATAAGCGCAAAGATCAATCCGAAAACAGAATCGATGATAACTCCGAACCCATATCCTTTGATCAATCCCGTGGGCTTGGTCTGCTGTCCCATATCTTTAAATCCTTTCATCTGCTGGTCAATCTGTGCATCCGTGTAATTCAATTTTTGAAGGTATGTCAGTGTATTCGATTTGAATTTCTCCCAGAATGCAGGGTCAATATATTTGAAATAAATCAAATTGAATACCACGTAAAACAATTCCGCGATCAGAATCGCAATGAAGATGGAAGTGAATATATCACGGTATTCCCCATAACCACCGAGTTCTTTTTTCCGCGCAATCCCGGTAATCAGGAACATCATTAAAATGACGATATAAGACACCAGGGTGAAAATCCCAAATGAAACCGGGCTCGAGGCAAAATACTTATACCGGATAAAAAGAACAACCACATAAAGTAGTCCCGTAAGCATTCCGTATCGCAACCCGATGGTATTCCTGGATATTTGATTCATAAATCGATTAATTAAAATCCAGCCTGTTTATGGATTACTCTGGAATGCATTTGGTTCAGATTTTTTAGTGAACGCAGCTCCCAGCAGGGCAGCGATCGTACCAAAAAAAAGTGTTGCCAGGAAGATAAATATACTCATCGGTATCGGCTGCATAAATTTCTTTGTCATTGAAACAGCCTGTTCAATCTGTTCATCAGTCATCCCACCTTTGGCCTGCAGATCAGTTCTTGTTTTTACAAGCACCTGTTCAATATATTCGGGAAATATCAAATTAATCGAAAGCAGGCTGTACACGACAACAAATACAGAGACAAGTAAAGCAATTTTGAAACCATAGCCGAAAACCTTTCCGTATGTCACACCTTCAGTTTGCTGTTTCCCGAACTGGATGCAGAAGATGATGATGGCAATGACCATAACAATCGTGGAAATCCACCTGAACCAGCTTTCGAAACGAAGATGGGCAAATCCACCAATCAGGTCGATGACAATTAATATTAAAGTAAGCAGGATTGCCTTACTCATAAAATCTGATGACTTTTTTTTCATGGTGAATCGTTTTAGTGATTGATTAAGAATTCAAGTTAATTTTACCCTTCGTAATCGTTCCCATGGCTTTTCCTGTAAATATTTTTCCATCAAATGGTGAGTTCTTCGATTTGGAGGCAGTTTTAGACAGATCAAAAACCCATTCTGTTTTCGGGTTGAACAGTGTCAGACTGCATGTTTTTCCGGTATCAATCGTACATGGATCCAGGTTAAATATCTTTCGGGCATTCCCGCCAAACAGGGCAGCAATCCTTTCTGCGGCCAATTTGGGGAAAATTGTCTGGATAACTCCATAAGCGGTTTCAAGTCCGGTCATTCCGAATTTCGCATGTTCGAATTCGAGTACTTTACTGTCATATTCGTGCGGCAGATGGTGGGATGCAATGCAATCGATCGTACCGTCCTCCAGAGCCTGTTTTAATTCTTCGACCACTGCCCCTGGTCTGAGCGGCGGGTAAACTTTTAGATTTGTATCATATTCCACCAGCGCCTCGTCG
>JGI1027J12803_100048025_pt1 | contig 14704 bp, 16 predicted proteins | sample IowNatreferecore_FD_12803 | JGI IMG/M metagenome (IMG submission 12803) | reverse complement strand
GATCCAGTTCGGCTCTCTTCCGGATACGGCACAGGAATGGACTACGATGAAGTCAACAACATGATTTGGCTCACTGACCCGCAGAGCCCGAATATCTATGTCTTGGAAACAGCGATGTTTCTTGGTGCGTCAGTTTTCAACGCAGCTCCCAACCTTCAGCCCTATTGGATTGCCTATGCCGCCAACGTGAACGCTGCTTATGCCGTTCTGTCCAGCCAGTATGTGGCCAACGGAAATCAGAAGCTGGCCAAGGTGGATGGAGCCGCCGCCGTCAACTGTCTGCGTGTGACCGGGCTCCAATTTCCATGGACTGCGATTGATACGGGAGTAGCAAATCTAAATCCTACCCGCATCCGGTATTGCTCCTTTGGAGCTCAGAATCCTTACTCTGGAAAACTGCTGATCCCCGGCTGGCCCAGTGATTCAATCGTGGTCTTTAACCCACTGACGGACACGGTGAGCACGGTTAAAACGGGCTTCAATTCTCCCATCGATGTTGTGTTCACTCCGACTTCAGCCTTCGCGGTTCAGACTGCTGCAGTGGGTTTGCAGGAAATCTTGTGATTTGCTATTGCCTAAGCAGAAGAGTAAAAGGGCAGCAACGTGAATAGATACCGCTTGATCGATTGGAGACACTCAGGGGGACCAGAAGCGATTGGATTATGCGGAACGGATGATGACCCGGCTCAAATTGCGCGTGTCGCTCAGGCTGCCACCCGGTCACAGCAGCGCCTGCTCATGTGCAAGGAGACGGGGGATGAGGGCTGGTGGGGGAGCTGGGCCGAGGTAGCCTTTCAGGTTTCTCGGACTGCTCCCTATCTCACAACCCCCAGAGGCATCAGCCGGATTGAAGCGGTGAACGTCTGCGACCGAAACATCACGCTGTGGAATCAGTTCTACGAATATCTGGAGTTTGGCAACGGGAGGATGCCCAAGCTGCGCCCTTTCTGCGACTGGCCTTATCACGCGGCTTTCACGCGCAACAACGTGCCGACCTTCTTGGACATCAATCCGGCGCCTCAGTTCATTCAAGTGGTCGCGCAGGACCCGGCCGACATTGCTGCATCCAAAACGGTTTTGATTCAGGGCATCGACGTCAACGGCAACGCGCTTTACAACACCCCGCCCGGTTTGCCCCAGCAGATTGGCACAAGGCTCGTGCTGCAGAATCCTTTCTCGATGCTGCAAACACAGATGAACAGCATCACCGGGATTCAGAAGGACGTGACGCAGGGCCCGGTCCAGTTTTTCCAGATCGACCCCAACACCGGGGCGGCGGTGCTGCTCTTGACCATGGAACCGACCGAGCAGACAGCCAACTATCGCCGGTATTTCTTTAACGCCTTGCCCGCCACCTGCTGTGGAACCGCCTCCTCGCCTCAAACCCTCACCATCACGGCTATCTGTAAGCTGGAACCGTTGCCGCTCGTTTCGGATACCGATTATTTTTTACTCCAAGGGGATGCTGCCCTTGAAGCCATCACGCTGGAAGCACAGGCTATCCGCTATTCGAAGGTGGATGAATCTGCGGCCAAGACCATGAGTTCAGGCCACCACAAAGACGCGGTGCAGATCTTAAACGGGATTCTGGCCAACTACATGGGTGTGGATGCACCGGCAGTTCTGTTCAAACCGTTTGGGAGCGCAACGCTCAGACGCAAACACGTCGGCATGATCTAATGATATGGCTCTCAACCCAGCAGTTCAGCAGGGCAAAGTCCGGATCGTAAATCCGGATGGATCCTACAGTTACGCCACCCCGGGGTCCACGTTCGCGCCGGGGACGCAGACGGGTTCACCGACACGTCAAACCGTTGGGGGTCTTGGTAATTTCTTGGGGATGTTCAATTACAACGCCCCGGTTTCTGCTGCGGCTGGCAGTCCAGTTCCCACTGGGACAACTCTGCCCGGTGGACCGGTGTCCGGTTACGATCCCGCTTACGGTGGCGTTCCCAGTGTTCCTTCACCGGGAGCAACACAAGCCGATACGTTGCTCAATAACCTGAACAATCTGGCCAACCTTTACAAACTCACCACCGGGACCAGCGGAGCATCAGCTGCCGGAGCAGAGACTCAACTGCAGCAGAACCTGCCCGGGTATGCTGGCGCAAGGGATAAGTCTATGGCCAATACCAATTCACTTCTGGCAGGTCAGGTTCCTGATGATGTCTGGAGAGTATTGCAGCAACGTGGCGCTGAGCGAGGCGTTCAAACCGGAGCACCCGGGAGCCCGAATTCCAACGCTGCGCTGATGGCTGCACTGGGTCTTACATCGATTGGATTGCAACAGCAGGGTGAACAGAATTTGACCGGCGCGATTGGTCGCACACCCAGAGGACCAGCCTTTGATCCATCAACCATGCTGCTCAACCCGCAGATGCAGCAGGAATGGCAGTATCTGGCCAACCTGCTCAAAGCCGCCCCGATACCGGCATCTGCCGCAGCCGCCAACATCAATGCTCTGCGTAGCGGAGTCGGCGGAGGCTTCCGCACACCGCGTTCAAACACACCTTTCAATTTCACTCCGCCCAATCCGTTCCAGCAGGAAGAAAAGACACCTTTCCGCGGAGGCGTGGCGCCGATGCCGACATCCCCGGTTATGGACTTTGCCAACATGAGCGAGGAGGACCTGATGAATTACATCACCGGGTTCCCAGCTGGCTGGCGCGCTGGAGACACCATCGGCAACGCAGCTGAACCCTTTGGACCAGCCAACACCGGATACGCCGATGAAGCTTTCCCGTTCTTGGACGACCCCCAATCCTTTGCCTACGGTCCACCGGCTCCTCCTCCGGTCGATTACGGCGGGGGCAGTGTGGGAGATATGTTCCCGGGTTTTGGCGGAGACACTGGCGGAGACTTAGGTCTGGACAATTACTCGTTGCTCTACCCACAAGGTTGATATGGCAGTAGGACAAATTCCCCCTTGGATCAAACCGGCTGATGAAGCCGACTACCTTGGCCGCGGTCTGCAGATTGGCGCCTCAATGGCCGCACAGCAGGCGCAGGAGGAATACCGCCAACAGCAGATGCAGTTAGAGACCGCGATGAAGCAGGCGGAGATGGCGCGCCAAGCCCAGCAGGACGAGCTGGCCAAGCAGCTGCAGCAACAGCAGCAGGCAAGGCTGGAGAAACAGTTTGCTCTGGAAGCCAAGCAAGCCGCTGAAAAGTCGCAGGCGCTCTTGGGTTATCAGCAGGCGGTTAATAGCGGAGAAGATCCATTGAAGGCCATGCTCACCTTTGGTCCGGGGATGGGCCAGCAGATTAGTTCCGCCGCCGCGGCTATGCGCGCTCAAATGGCCCAGCAGAACAAACCGCAAATAGGGCCACCGACGGTTGCTTACGCCGACTTCCAAGGCAAGCGCATTCCTTATCTCTACCGGCCCGGGACAACCCACTTTAGCTGGATGCCCTCCGGCTATGCGGATACTGATTCAAGTGGCTCGCTCACCAAGGCCGACACGCAGGAGCTTGGTTTGCTCAAGAGCCAGATTGCCCGAGCCGAAGCCGATCAGAGCAAATACATGGTAGCCAATAAACCAACGGTAGCCAAGCCGGATGACAATGTGCTGATCCAAGAGCAGGTTAAACAATATCAGAAGCGTGAAGCCGACCTTCAGAAGTGGAAAGACCGTGAGCAGGAAATCCTATCGAAGAGCCGCAAAGAAAAACCCGCAGCCAGCGAGGAGCAGAACAACATCGAGGAAAAGAAAGCCCGGGCGCGTGAGCTTCGGGACGAGCATCCGGACTGGAGCAAAGAGGACATCATCAATCAAGTGAACACGGAGTATACTGAGGAGTTTGCCGATGCCGCAGACTGATGAATTCACAGACCAAGACTTCGCGCCAGAGTTCACCGACCAAGACTTTGCGCCCTCGCCTGAATCCCCAGCTAAAGCGTTTGAGGGAATTAAGCTCTCGCCTTTCGAGCTTGCGAAAATGGAGCCGCAGATTGGGGCGCCGCCTTCACTCACAGGTCCAGCTAATCCGCAAGAGATTCTCACGGCGCCCCTAGCGGCCATTCAGGCACCCGGAGCCATCTTCAATGAAGCGGTCATGGAGCCGATGTCCAAGATGGCCGAGGACTGGCGCCTGCGGATGGGCATTCCGACTCAAGGCGGTTTTGGTCCCCAGCCGGTGACCGACATTCCGGGCACAGGGGGCTTGAGCATTGCCCGGGCGATCGCTCCGGAGTTCACCAAAGGGGTCGAGGAGAGAAGTGGTGAAATACTCAACTCGCTGGCTGCACCCGGCATGGCTGAGAGTTTGCCGATTGCTTCACTCAAAGCTATTCAAGCTGGGTTTGGCGCAGGTGCGGTGGCTCAGATACCCGAGTCCATCAAGGAAGCCGCCGCAGCTCGCAGCGCCAAAGAACTTGGCAGCGCCGTGACCGGTGGGGCAGCCAACCTTGGAATTGCCGCAGGGATAGCCAGTCACTTGTTACCACGAACCAGAGCGGAAGCTCTACGAACCATAGGAGAAGATTATGCCAGCAGTCAGCCGGAAGCAGCAGAAGTTCATGGCAATGTGCAAACACAACCCGGGGAAGGTCCGGGGCAAGTGTCCCCCCGCGAAGGTGGCGGAGGAGTTCAGTCACCGGCCCAAACGGTGGCCCAAGCAACACAAGTATCACTGACACTCAGTCCCGAGGAAGCGGCTTACATCGCTGCCGAGCGCCAGTCCATCGATGTGCCGGTGGAGATAACCGACCAGCTTCCCGGCAATGAGCCTTTCGCCGGGACGATTGCCACCGTTGACCGGGCAGGTGGACGCATCCTGATCAACCCGGGAGAGTTCTCTGCATGGTTGAAAACGGTCCCGGCTGAACGCCGAGCGCAGGCGGTTAAGTCCCTCGTTGGTGAGGAGCGCATCCACCTCGCTGTGGACGATGCCGCGGCCGGTGACTACTGGAACACGCTCACCTCTCTGGAGAAAGCCATCGAGCTGCGACGTTACACCGGTTACTGGAAACTGGCTGATGCTCAAGCCGCAGGTGGCAGGGTCTTTTCCGATCTCGACCTTGGACACGAGGCTTTGCGCTTCCGTCTCCAGCAGCTGGCGCGCATGACTCCCCGGGAGATTGCCGAGGCAGGTCTGCGCGATCGTATCGGTCTCAAGTCCATCACGGCTCTGGGGAACGTAGTGCGAACCATCCGTGAGACACTGGGCACCAAGGCCAGCAAGGAAGCTCTGGCAATTCTGGATCGCGTCTCAGCCAATCTCGATGCAGCTAAGGGAGCAGCGGCAGGACAACCTGCAGCATTTCGCAAGAAGAAGGGACCAGTCGACATCTTTTCCGGACACATGGATTTGCCTCCGATGCAGCCGGGGCAGGAGCGCGCAGATATTCGAGGCGCACCCAACGCTTTCCAAGTCGAGGGAGCTATCGGCCAGATATTCCAAGAGCACAAAGGTTTTCCGACACTGGATGAAGTGATGGGACCTTTGAAGCGCGACTTTGGTCCCAACGTCAGCCGGGAGTCTGTGTTCCATCAGTGGCAGAACAAACTGACCACCGACCTGATGAACGCATCCGGGGAGGAACTCAAGTCCAAGCTGCGTGAGTTAAAGCTTACCGGAGATGTGGCCGAAGCCATGCAGCCAAACATCCGCGACCCTTACCTTGGCAAGATCGGTGAGCCGCAGAAGGACATTGCCAACGCCTTTGCGGAGGAGTTCCTCACTGGCGCCTTCGAATCCAAGAAGGCCAAGCGCATGGTCTCCCAGCTGCGTAACCGGCCAGAGCAACAGAGACGCATGGCAGCGATCGGAGCCATACTCGACAAGCTCGTGGCGGAAGGCGGTGGACCACCTAAGGCTCCTTCCTTAGACCGCAGCACGATTGGTCCCGAGGATTTGATCCAGCGTTACAGCGTAACTGAGGAAGCCGGACCAGAGCCGGGAGAACCCGGGGCATTCCAGTTGCTGGGCGGTAAAAGCGACTGGCACACCTTCGGTCTGGATGAGCGCACCAATCCGCAAGCTGTTGCCGATAGAGTTTTGAGACGCGGGGGGCCGAGGAAGATGGGTGAGGCTGTTTCCACCTCCCGGGCACTGGTAGCGTTAAAGGACAAGACTTCCGGCAAGATTTCGCTGGTTTCCGCTTGGAAAGACGGTCGCAGGGGACCAGTGGTTGAGAACCCAATCACCGGCTCATCCCGGCAAATCGATGCCCGGTTACTGTCCCAATTTGAGCCAATGGCAACCATGATGCTGCGGGACCCGGTGCGCCATTTCCGGCAGGTCTTTGACACTCAGGAAGCCTTCGACCAGCATTTCGGTGACTTAGCCACTGGGACACCGGGACTTAGGACAAGCTCCTTTGTTGGTCCTCAGGCTGGTTTGGCCAATGTCAGCGCCGGTATCGAGCGAGCCGAGGAATTCACATCAGAGGACTTTGCACCTCGTAAACCGTTGGGACCAAGGACAGACCTCATCTATGGACGCCCACCTGCAGCGACAGGCGCAAGGGAGCTAACGACCCTGAGGACCACTGCACCGACCGCTATACCCGGCCAAATGCCCCCCAGAGGCGCCGGACCCACACCCACGCTCCCAGAGCCTCAACCACCTGCCAAACTCTCGCCTGAAGCCCAGCAGCGCATAGAGCAAGCCGCTTTAGAGAGACATCCAGACATCGGAGCAGGCACCAAAGAGATGCCTATTCCCCCGTCGACCGGCAAGATCACGGAGTATGGCAAGCCCAAAGCTCTTCAGCCCGGGTCCATCTACCGGATGTCGATAGACCCAGCTCTTCGAAAGAACGCTCCGGCAGCCTTCAACAAGAACGTGGCGCAAGCCCGGGACGCCTTTCGGGTAGTCGAAGATGCGATTAACGCCATCTATGTCCGGGGAGGCACCAAGCGAGACATCGTTGCTGGATTGGACGCAGCCGACAGCGCCAACGCTCGGGCAGCCATCAATGTGAGCGAGGCTATTCGTGCGGAGTCGATGAAGGATTTGCCCACAATCAAAACTCCGACTGGCACCACTACCATTCGAACCAGCAAGATCGTGCGGGATGAGAAGGCCGAAGCCAAGCAGCGCCGGGAGGCAGGCATCGCCTACATTGCCGCTGCCGGGGACCTGAACAAGCTCACCATCGGAACGCCAGCGAAGGGTGCTCGACCTGCGCAGCCGTCTTTTGAGGACCAGCTTTCCTATGCCCGTCAGCGAGCCCAAATGTGGGAGACGGATCCCAACCCATTAAAACGCTTTCAAGGTCGAAAAGACACGGCTTACATCCAGAAGCTTTACGAGGATCTGCAATACGCCAAGAACCATTGGACGGACCCTGAATTTGTGGCCGGGGCAAAAAAGTATGAGCAGGAATTGAAAGATGAAGTGGCGTGGGAGAAAGCCAATGGGAGAGACGTCGAGGAGCACGAGAATTACATCCCGGGCCGGTATGAGGGCAGTTACTGGATGGACAGCACCCTTGGCAGGCGCGTGCTGGGGACCCAGTTCCGCGGTCGAAAGACCTTTGCTAACCCTTACGAGGCGATTCGTTATGGACCGTTCCGCATGATGTCGCTGGACTTGGCCGACTTGGCCGAGCACCGTGTTTCCCAAGGGTCCCGGCAGGTCGAGCACGACATCTGGTTTCGCGGCTTGCGCAACATCACCGACCCGGTAACGAGCGCGCCGGTCGCTGTGGATCCGGTTGTGGTTAAAAAGACCCACCCGGTCACCGGCAGGGAGCATTTTGAGTATCGCTCTCCATCGCCTGAATACGTGATGGTCTACCCCCGGACAAGCGGCTCACCGCTGGCAGTGCGCGTCGGCTATGCTCCGCTCATAGAGGCGCTCACGTCACCGGCCAATATCCTTGGCAAGACCGTTCCTTTCGCAGACCACATCGATGCCGTCAACCAGATGCTCAAGCATGGCGCCATCCTGCTCTGGGACTCGTTCCACCTTGGCCGTGTGGCGCAATACGCTCAGGCGATGATGGGTTACCGGAAGCTCGCCGGGATTGAAGGCGGAGTCAGCGCGCTGCGGTTCCGGCCTCAGGATCTGGACACCGCTGTCAAAAAGGGTCTCATCAGCAAAGAGGCAGCCGACTGGGCAAGGGAGCCAATCAAGATGGGCAAGAATCTCACGCTCACCCGGCAACAGATCATGCTGCAGTTGATGGATCGCGGGTTCAACGCCTCCCGGGTTGTGGATGCGCTTTACAAGGATGCCGCCGAGCACATCCCCGGGTTTGGTCCCAACATTTACAAGCCTTACATCGCTCCGTGGAATGGCTGGCTCTTCCAGAAGTTCATCCCCGGTGTGATGATCGAAGCCGCGGTTGAGAACGCCATCAAGATGCGTCAGGCCAATCCCACTGTGCCGCTTTCCAAGCTGCTCAAAGACGTTGCCAACGACACCAATATCATGTTTGGCAACATGGGCAGGCAGGGGATTTTTCAGACCAAAACTTTCCAGCAGCTGGGTCGTGTGGCTTTCTTGGCGCCGATGTGGCAAGAGGGATTGTTCCGAAAAGAGGCGGGACTACTGGCACGCACCGGGCTGGCAGCCACCCGGGCTGTTGGCATGGACATTCCTTATCGCCGCGGCTTACCCGCTTTTGGAGCTCTGGGTGAAGCGATGGGTCGCGGGATCTTCGCTTACTTTGTCGGCACCCAGCTCATCAATCTTGCCACCCGCGGAAAGCCCACGTGGAAGAACCCGGAGAAAGAGCACAAGATGGATGCTTGGGTCCCCACTGGTAAAAACACCGGCTTCTGGATCTCGCCGCTGGCCGTCTTTGGTGAGATTACCCATGACATCATCCGGTTAAACCAGACCAAGCGGAACACATGGGAAGTGATTAAGCAGATGGGTGAGAACCGGCTTTCCCCAGTCGGCAAGATGGGGTCGATCCTGTGGACGGGCAAATCTCCCGAGGGTGAATATTACAGCACCACGGGCGGAGTGCTTGCTGGCGCTGCTTCTCAGCTGATGCCCGGTTTTGGCGCCTCCCCGATCACTCTTGCCCCAATCGCTCGCGCTGCAGGTCATGCGCTGTTCCCCGGTCAAATCGCTCCCAATCCACCGGGACGAGTAGCGCGCCAAGCTGTCGCTGCTTCCACTGGCATCAAGGTCGAGCCTTCCAAGAACGCCACTCAGGAGATGGGCATCATCACCCGCCGCTTCATCAAGGACCACGGTCTGCAGAAGAGCGAGGGATGGATGCAGGTCCGAACCGATGCGCCCAGCTACGACAAGCTGCGCACCGCTCTCCGCAACGATGACGTGAAGGGGGCAAAGTATAACCTGCAGGAGCTGCGCAAGCATCACACCGATGATCAGATCCGGATGGCCATGAACCTGTGGGCCAAACGGCCGTGGACGGGCAGCCAGATCAATGACTCCTCCCTGATGCAAGAGATGAGCAACGATGAGATCCAGACCATGCACGAGGCTGATCTGGAGCGCATGGACGTGCTCAACAAGTTCTCGGAGTTTATCCGGAGGTGATTAGAAGGGGATCGGCTCTTTCAGCTTATCCTCTCGATCAGGATGGTAGCGCCTTCCTGACCGGGCTCGCACAGTTCGCTTTTCACGTGGATTTCCGGACACCAAGCCCACGAGTCGTCCAACGGCATGCGTGAGGCAATCCATGATCGTGGCGAGGCAACCGTCTGGATCCTTTCGTCGGTAATCTGAAAAGCGCAGCGTAACTGTGATTCTAAACTGAGGGTGGCCAACTCCATCCACTTTGCGTGGTGCGGCAATGTGAGGGGCCGCGCTTGAACTTTCTGCTTGAGCTTGTCCCACCATCCCACCGCTGTCTTGCCGGTCTTGAAAGAGGGAATCCCCGTTAAGACTCTCTGCACTTTCTCCGAGTCCTTGTAAGTCACCTCGATGCCCTTTAGAACGAGCGTAACCGGGGGAATGCCACTGTCCATCGATGAGAACATATCCTGCTGCTTTGGCTTCATAGTCAGTCAGTCGCATAAAGTTGGCACTTCACTTTATAATCAGCTCTGATTTTCAGAAGGTGGCACCGAAGCACTGCGACGTAAAGTCGGCGCGCAGCTTCGTAATTCTCTGTCTCAGACAGAGCGTAGCGTGGAATCTCAGGCAGATCCCACTTATGCCAGTTGATCGGGATGGATGCTTTTTTCGTGCTCACTCACTCCAATAGCTTGGAAATAACGTATCCCAGAGTGATGACGATAATTGCGAAGATGGTCAACTGGGCAGTGCGCCACCCGGCTTTAGCCGCTGGGGTTTTGCACTCAGCAAAAGATTTTGGGAGTTTCACTGGCCAACTGTGGAATGTGGGTTTTGTGTAGATTTCTGGTCGGTCTGGAGAACGGTGCTGTTATACAAGGCTATTTCGGCATCCAATCGGTCGATTAGCGGGGAGAGCTTTAAGGCAAATTCATCATCATCGCAAAGACTAGTGCATATGTCTTCGGCGGCATTTCGAAGCTCTCTAGCGGCCCTTATGACTGCGGCACACTCTCTAGGGTCATCCTTGATGGGGACGCTTAACGGCCACAGATTACCCCTGCCAGCATTGTAGCCTTTACTATAAACCCTTGCGTATTCTGGGTGGTTCCGGTGTATCACTGGTCACCTCCCAAGCGGCATTCCCAGATTATCGGGAAGCATGGAATTATGCACAGGTAGAACTTTGTGGTTGTTCCGTTGCGGTCCCAAAACAGCCCGATCCAAATATCTCGTGGTTCAAATTTGATTTTCACTCGTCACCTTTCGACCCTAAGACTGAGGGGTGCAAGGTTTCATCGCGCCGCACAGATTGCTTCAAGTTCTCGGCTGCACGAATAACGCCCTCGTAGGCCTCAGTTCCTACAAACGAAGAAACGGCTATTGCAAGATCTTCAACCGCGTTAGCGAACTTAATTAAGTCTTCTTTTGTGCTTTGGTTCATACCTTCTCCAAGACTGAGGAGATGGTGGTGAGGGCCTTTTCTACTTTTGTTGAGTCAAACCACAGCACACCATCCAGCCCCATGTATCCCGCCCTCTTCAATTTGCACGACTCCAACGCCACCTTAGCTTCTTTAAGTGCCTGCTGGTGTTTCTCCCGTTCACTATTCTGCTGCTGAATCAGAGCGATTACATCTGAGGCGGTCCGATTCGGGAAAGTGGCGCGCCAGTCTCCCAACTCATCAAAAGTTTTAGTCAACAACAGCAAAAGCTCTTGCTTGTTGAGTCCTGTAAATTCTGGGTTTATGACTTGCATTGAGACTCCGATTTTGTAAGCCGGTCAAAAGACTCAACCGCAGATACCGCCAGTCCCGCCACTTTGATTAGGTGCTGTCTGCGTTCTCTTGGGGTTGAGTTCCGCGCTCGATTGTTATGGTCGTCTATGTAGGCGTGCCAATCGGAATAAGAATGGTCATCGTCATGGCCAAAGTCGTCCGGCCCACTGCCGTATTTCTCTCTGCCGTGGTTCTGCTCGGCTTGAATCTCTGCTGCTATTCTGGGGTTCATAAGTCTGCTCTTTCACACTCTTGCTGTTGAAACTCTTCAAAGCCCAAAAGCCCACCCTGTTCCCGGTAAACATCGTAAAAGCGATTCCACAGGTTTTTCAATACTCGATCACGATCACTAAGTGCCTGCTGGTGGGTGGAGAGTGCCTGCACCAACTGCTTCAGTTCTTTGCCCAGCTCTTCGTGGGCCTTCTCCAAGGCAGCCACGCGCTCAAGCGCCCAGTCCAGTGCGCGAACGGTGTCGCACGTGTGATACTTGCGGTCTCCGATCTTGTAGCTCACGGAGATTAAATGTGCTTCTTCTGTGTTCATGTCAGTTCAAACTCCTCAATCTCCGCCACTTCCTCTTCCTGCAAAATGATGTTGGCCATCACGTAGCTGCAGAGCCGCCGAATATCCTCTTTGTCCATCAGCAGATTGTAACGGTCGCAGAACCGAAAGCCCCGGCGCAACGTCGACAAGGGATAGGTGACAGTGTGAAGCTTTAAGTCGGCGCCTCCCCCTTTCCAGCATTTCTCATGGAGGACCAGCCCGGTATCAAAACCAAACAGGCAGATGTTCCAGTCAAACGTGTCCAGCAGTTCCATCAGTGTATTGCAGGGTGAAGAGATGAGCTGCACCTTCTCACCTTCCAGATCGATGCTCAGGGTCGAATGCCCGGGACTGGGGTCGCTGCTATCCGATGACTCTTCAAATTCGTAAAGGTCCCCAATGGCCGACAACATCGCGCTTGAATTCGGCTGTCCAAGCACGAACACATCCCAATCCTTTGGCTTGCGGTGAATGGTCAAGTCCCTCACCGCTCCGCCAGCGATTACGCAGTGGCCAACCGACTCCAGTTTCGGACGCAGCTTTGCCAGTAATGATTCGCAGGTCATGGCTTGAGTAACTCCTTTTGCTGTGGCACGCATCTCCAGAGACGCGCAATGTGCTTGCTCACTCCCATCGGCGCCTGCATGAACCAGTTGACCATCTCCTCCTCATAAACCAGATCGTCGCGGTTATACCAATCCCCAATCAGTCGCAGGTAAGCCTTGATCAAGGACTCGATGTTCTCCCGGGTCTTGTCCACTAAGTGGGTGACTTCCTTGCGCTCCGACTCTGTCATGCTGCGCTTGCTGCGTTCGATCAGGTTCATCATTCCCGCGCATTGCTCGCTGAACCGGAAGTGAAGCTTGCGCCGCAGTTCCCTCAGATCGGCGCACCGATTACAGGCAGCCATGGCCACCAGCCGGTGTGGGTCGCTGATGTCGTATTGCTCGTGAATTTTGAGGCGAAGCTCGCAGCCGCAAAACCGGCAGCGCGTCTCAACAATCCGATAAACGTCTCGGGGCACCAAACTCCCGCTGGATTGCGGCGGTAGTTCGGTCCACTTCTTTGGCGAGCAAACTTCGGTTGTCGCCGGTTCCGTTGGTTTTTCCATATTGCTGTCCTTTCTGTTGTTGTGACGGGAGATAGCCTACGCGATTCCAGTAAGTCAGAACGCGCATCCAGCTCTCGATTGGTTTGCCATTAACTTTCCAGCCCTGACCCTCCATCTTATACCAGAACGACTCTGCATCATCTGAGCAGATATTCCCGGTCTGTTTTGCGAAGGCATGAACTTCTTCGAGCGTTGGACGCTTAAAGATTTTCTTACCTCCAGCAACAGCCTCCATACCCGGAAGCACTGATTGTGCCAGCTCATGCAGCTTCCTCGCTTCGCTGGCTACAACCATCACTTCCTTCATGGTGTCGAAAGTCAGATCCTGTCTATTACATAAATGCTCAACATGACGCCAATGCGTAAGTATTAAAGTGCGCCAATCAGCCGGTAAAGGCGGGAGATTTGGATCCTTTGGTTCTGTAACTGGAGGAGTTTCAGATTGCTCTGGAAGCGGATCGGGTTTTGGTGCTGGCAATGATAAGTGTTCCTTAACCTGATGCGCGGAAGTTTTTTTGGGCGAATCGATTTCGCTGTGTGTAGTTGCTTCGACGTCAATCGCTTCATTTGTGGTTGCCCTGAGAAGCGCCCGAGCTGCGTCCAATCGATCTTCCCTCAAAATCTGCTGCATTCGGCGCTGGCTATAGCCATACCGCTCCGCAGCGAAGGCGCTAAAACTTCTTGCATACGCTCTCCACAGGCCGCTGTCGTGAAGCTCAAAGAAACACTTATGCCATTCCTGCATCCCTAGAGTGTTTTTCCTGATGCCTTCATCCAGTCGATTGAATCTTGCGCGTTGCTCGTCGTTGTGTGGTATTAAGTCCTTGCTCATAAAAAATTCAGCAAAGGTTTCTGGCCATGTCTCTCTCAGCGATCTCCTCAATCGGCTCCTCGAAAATTCGGTCACCGAACAAACTGGCAAAAAAACCCATCACTGGATCGCCAATCCACCTCCTTTGCTTTACTGATCCAAACGTGGACCAACTCAAGCCCCAGCAGTCCATGCAAAACTGTGACCACGTGACCCCGGCCTCCTTGTGCCAGCCGCAATCTTTAGCGGCCATGAGATAGGGCAGAAGTTCCTTTTTTAATTCGGCTCTGCGCTTAAAATCTCCGCAGTTTTCGTGTTCGGTAAGAAGCCGATCCATCTCCGTTTCCGCTTTCGGTGTGAGTCTTTTCATGTGTGTGGTAAAAAACTCCGCTCCCCCTTTGGAAGATTGTGCGGCTTCGTGTCTCTTTCGAGACGGGGGAGCGGAAAAGTTATTGTTGAGTCCTGCCGCACTCCGCGACTATGAACCTTACACCGATACCGTCAACACCTATCTCCGTTTATTGATGATCAAATACAGCATGAGGAAGTTCAGCCCGATGATGATCAAAATGACGATGGTCCCCGGGCTCATTGGTCACCTCCCTTGACTAGAGAGTCAACCATCCTGACTGAACACTCAGGTATCACCTCACCGAAAGCATCCTCCCAGTGAGCTGGCTCCGGGTTTCGTTGCGGATGCCACAATGTGATTGCATGAACGATCTCCCCCTCAAGCCGCCTTCCGCAATCGTTGCAGGCCCTTAGGGTTCTGAGCACCAACCACACATGGCGCTGATTCCAGCTGTGCCGATCCTTTTTGGTGTGGACGTAGTAAGGCCGATCACCGCTGCACTCCCTGCAGAGGATGCGCTTGATCATGTGACCCTCTCCATCATCTTGGCTTCCGGAGCGATGAAGCCCCAGCCTTGGATTGAGTCACCGCTGGCCTGATACCCGGGGAACTGGCTTGCGGCCAGACACCGGCAGTAACGCTCAAGCATTTGCACGTAGAGCA
>JGI1027J12803_100231285_pt1 | contig 14987 bp, 12 predicted proteins | sample IowNatreferecore_FD_12803 | JGI IMG/M metagenome (IMG submission 12803) | reverse complement strand
GGCCATCGTGTTATTTTCGGGATGCCTGTTATGGCTGGCCATTGATCCGGAAAAACCACTGCCGGCAATAGAAATTAAATCAGTGCCGGCTGCTTAACCAAATACATTAACTTTCTGCAAATGGTTTGTCAATCGAAACAGCCGGTTCTGAGAACCATTTCGGACCGGCTTCCGTCATATACACGCAGTCTTCCATTCTGACTCCGAATTCTCCCGGGACCGAGATTGTAGGTTCAATACTAAAACACATGCCCGCCTGCAAAGGCTGTTGATTTCCCTTAACCATATTGCCCCACTCGTGTCCATCCAGACCGATGCCATGACCGGTACGATGGGGCAGACCCGGAAGCTTATATCCGGGTCCGAAACCTGCATCGGTAATCACTTTTCGGGCTGCAGCATCAACCTTTTCACAAGGAACGCCTATCCTTGCCGTATCAAATCCGGCGGCCTGCGCTTTTTTTTCAAGGTTCCAAATCTCGAGTTGTCGTTTTGTTGGTGGGGCACCGAACACGATAGTGCGGGTAATATCGGAACAATATCCCCCGAACCTGCAACCGCAGTCCAGCAGTACGATATCTCCTTTTTTCAAATATTGTGGTTTGATGCTACCATGAGGCAAAGCAGATATTTCTCCGAAAAGAGCCAGGGCGAAATCCGGCATGGCGCCCATTTCCTCATGTGCCTGATTTATTATCGCTGAAATTTTGTCTGTCGAAATTCCTTCTTTAAGCTTACTTATCCCAATTTTCATAGCAGCCACCGTAATATCGCTGGCTCTCTGCATGAGGGCCAGTTCTGCAGGCGACTTATACATACGACAGGGGATAGTTACCGGGTCACCACTCACATAACTCATCTGAGGTGCAGCTTTCCGGATTCCGTCGAAAATAAAAAAGCGAACTTCTTCTTCAACTCCAATTTTCCCTTGTGTTATTCCTGCTTCACGAAAACCCTTTGAGATTTGCCCGTAAGGACTTTCATCTTCCTGCCAGACAAAAACTTTTTTACCCACAATAATCAATTCGCGGAGACGTGCTTCCTCAAAACCGGGACATATATAAAATACTTCTCCGTTCACAGGGATAACCGCTGCCATGGCGCGTTCGCTTGGCCACCAGGATATTCCTGTGAAATAATTCAGCGAGGATCCGCTTTCCAAAACAAGGGCATCCATTTTATTTTGCCGGAGAAGATGTTGCGCTTTGGCTATTCTATTCATTCTCTCATTAAGAGAAATGGGCAAAATATCCCCGGTCATCGAACTGATTCGTTTCCTTATACCCATATTTTTTTCCACGGTGGAAACAGAATGAAAACCTGCAGACAATGTGGCACCGGCCGCCAGCGCGGAGAGATGGATGAAATTTCTTCTTTTCAGGTCCAAAATAAGAATTTAAATGCGTGCACTTTTGTGACCTGAAGTTAATATTATTTCAACCGCATTCGGAAGGATCCCTGGAATTGTGCAGGCCGGATTGAATGAGTGTAATTTTACCTGAAGGCATATCTAACCACCTTGAAGGATTCCGTTCCATATAATGGTTCCAGATACCAGGAATTCCCCACATTCTCTATCGCATATAAAAACCCGACTTCGATCGTAGCCGTATCGTTTCCCGGCACTGTCTTTTCGATAATAATCCGGTGCATCGAATCCGGAATTTCTTCTATTTTCATAGTGGCCAGTGTTGAGTCAAAAAGGGGTCCCGGGGCTCTGCCCATATGAATCGTGAACTGAATATTTTCTTTATTTCCCGCAAAATTTTCCCTGGTGAAAAGTTCAAACCGGACTTTTCGCGTCACATTCGCGCCGGGACCGTTGACGGGTAGTATTGTCTGGGATTTATTACAGGATGCCAGAGCGAAAATACTGATCGATGCAAGTATCTGATATGCTTTCAAGAAATCAATTTTTAATAACAGGATGACGATTGTTATCAAAAAGCCAGGATTTACCCGGCTTTTGACAATCGATAAAAGTAATGTGTCCCGCGCTTGTGCTGAAGAGTGCGTTTCCGAACGGTAAGGACTGATTTTCCAACGGTAAGTATGCGATGACAGGATCTGCTAACTTCGTTTGTGACTGGAAGGATTTTCCAAAGAGGTGGGTACCTGATCGTGAATATTGGGGAAAGGAATACTCAGTACACAGACGGATCCCGTGCTGGTGACTCTTAGCTTTTATTTTTTTTTGCTGCTTTTTTGCCCTTACTATTGTAAATGCCCGTTACCCAACGCCGGGGCAGGAACCGGATCACGGATGAGCTGATCTTGGCCAGTGTTCCCGGCACAATAATGAGTCTTTTATTGAAAGTCTTTTTAACCGCATATTCCCCCACAAAGCCGGGATCGAGCGCCATTTTATTTCCGAACCATCCGAGTTTTGCCTTGGTATCCTTTACAATTTCCGGTTTGGTATAAACGGGTCCCGGACAAAGGCAACTGACACTGATATGTTTATCTTCCAACTGATATCTGAGACTATAACTGAAAAAGACAACCGCCGATTTGGTCGCTGAGTACATATTCTTAACCGGGATCGGGGCAAAACCGGCCATGCTTGCAACATTCAGTATATACGAAGGTGCATTTTTTTCCAGCAGGGGGAGGAGGACAAGGGAAAGTGCCATACAGGATTCAATATTCAAACGGACCATATACCGCAGTGAATCGAGAGGCAGTGATAAATAATCATTGGCTCCGCCCAGTCCCGCAACATTACAAAGTACCTTCAAATGGATATTTCTTTCCATACACCAGTTTCCGATCTCGGTTGCAGAATTTTCGTAAGCCAGATCGATTGCCAGTACTTCCACATGGATCGGAAAGGAGGATTCCAGTTTTATTTTTGCAGCCTGAAGCGTATCCATATGCCGCGCAATAAGGATAAGATTATAACCCCGCTTTGCGAGCGCCAGGGCAATTCCATAACCAATACCCTTGCTTCCGCCAGCCACCAGGGCATAGGGTCTGGATGTATCGGCATCGAAGGTGTTTGCAACAGGAGGCTGTGCAAAACATGTTATGCAGTAGAAGAAAAGAATAAACTGAATAATAAAATTTTTCATGGCTGCCTTTTTGGGTTCCTGTATAACTGGATTTGAAAACCGGGCCGGAGGTATATATTACCTTGACCTATATAAAATACGGGCCATAAGACGCCGGGGTAAAATCCGTAGGAGAAAAGTTGAAATACCTGCCAGTTTACCCGGAATAATGATGAGTTTGCCATTCAGCATCTGGCGGACGGCCTCTTCGCCCACTTTAGCGGGATCTACTGCCATCTGCCTGCCAAATACTCCCAGCTGTCTGACTGTTTCCTGTTCTATAGCTGGCTTGGTAAATACCGGCCCCGGACACAAACAACTAACCGAGATTCGTTCTGTCCTTAAAATATTTTTCAACGAATAACTAAAGGAAATTAAAGCGGCCTTAGTTGCGGAATAGATACTCTTAATGGGAAAAGGCGCAAATCCCGCCATGCTGGCAACATTCAGAATATAGGAAGGCGTATTTTTTTTCAACATTGGAATGAACCTATAGATGAGTGCAACGGCAGATTCGAAATTAAGACGTATCATAGTTTCTGCCTCATCAGGTTGCAGATCAGGAAAATCCTTTGAACCTCCCAAACCTGCCGCGTTACACAATAGTTTTATTGCTACGTTTTTTTTTATGCACCAGTCATGAATAATTTCTGAAGAATTCTGAAACGACAAATCGCAGGGTAAAATTTCAACTTGTACACCGTATGTATTTTCAATCCGGCTCTTCGTACTGGCCAGATCTTTTTCGTTTCTTGCAACCAAAAACAAATTCCATTTTCTTACTGCCAATGCTTCGGCAATGCTAAGACCGATTCCTTTACTGCCGCCCGCAATCAATGCCCAGTCCATTCCTGCATGAGTTTATGACGTACAGCTTCTTTCAATAATAGTGCCGTCAACCAGTACCGGCTTATTCAGTCAGCAGTTCCTTTGGTTAGAGTTTTCGAAACATAATATAGCTGTCCACATAGCCCAGCTGCTGATGTTTAAATCCTTTTGGTGTGGTTCCGATTATTTCAAATCCCATTTTTTCCCAAAGGTGAACGGCTGCCTTATTTGTACTAACCACGATATTGAACTGGATGCCGAGGTAACCAGCTTTCTTAGCTTCACCGATTGAATGGGCGCAGAGTTTTCTTCCGATTCCCTTTCCCTGACTTGCGGGATGCACCATATAAGATGCGTTGGCAATATGGGCCCCCAATCCCGGCTGATTGTCCCTTAGAATATATGATCCCAGTAATTTTTCGTCATCGAGCAGGACGTAGCACTTCTGGTCTCTTGCAAACCAGTATTTTTTAAAGCTTAGAAATGAAGTGTCTGACAGATGGGTGAATGTGTCTCCCGATTGAACTACCTGGTGGAAAATATCCCAGACAGGTATTCTGTCGGATGCCTTTGCTTTTCTTATTTTTTCCATTATTCGCGGGATAAAAAATCAGCTACCAGATTCTCCCACTCCTGATCCAGGCTGATGCGGGGCATAGTGGAACCGGCTTTGGCGTACCAATATTGCGCGTTGGAAATATCCCCTTCTTTCCTGTGCAGGAAAGCATGAATCAATGAAGAAGGCCGGTCGTTCATTTCCTGGACGATCCCGTGTGCCTTTTCCCAATCACCCTTCCCGGCCCACCACAATGCTTTTTCATAATCTGACAGCGGTGCCGGAGGTTGCGATAAGGAAAGTGAGGATCTGAATTCTGCGGGCGTTCTCTTCATGTTTCTAAAATTAAAAAATTAATCCTTTTCAGGATCCTCCGCTACGTGTCAGAATAACGAATTAATTATTTTATCATGAAGTAGCCAAGATGTACTCCAAATCAAGATTATTGCAAGTCGGACGTTCTATATTTATAAAAACATTCATCATGAAGGTAGTAAACTTGAAATGGATGACTCACCGCATCCTCGCCTTTTACTGTGTTGTTTCATGGAACACTGTGCAGGGACAGACAAGAAGCCAGGGTCCGTGGTGGCCGAATGCACTATGGGGTGCAGTGGATCAGGCCGGTGCATCAAACTGGATTACACCTGAAAAAGTTTTGAAAGCCGTCGCCCTTGTAAAGACAGGACAGATATTTGATCTGGGCCATGTTTATGAACACGATATGCCGATGGTCGGGCAACGAAGTTTTAATCTTTTTATTCCTTCTTTTCCTACCTATCCACCAGCGGGAAAGGACAGCGTGATATTTAATGACGAATATGTTACTTCGGAGATCGGCCAGGTGGGCACGCAGTTTGACGGGCCGGGACATCCGGGGAAAAAAATCAAAATGGCAGACGGTCACTTCGCGGAAGTTTTTTACAACGGTTATACGGGAGATGAAATGCGAAATCCTTATGGTTTGAAAAAACTCGGTGTCGAACAGGTCAGGCCGATTGTGACCCGTGGTATTCTGATCGATCTTGCCGGTTATAAAGGTGGAAATGCACTGCCGGAAAAATATGAAATTACTTTGTCTGATGTACGGGGAGCACTCGCAAGGCAAAATATGAAAGAGTCTGAGATTGAGCCTGGTGATGCATTATTATTCGATTTAGGCTGGTGGAAGATCTGGCCCGATAAAAAGACTGTTGAGGCTTCACCTCCTTATGCCAGCCAGGATTTGATTAACTGGATCATCTCAATAAAGCCCTGCATGGTTGGCTCGGACCTGAGCCTGGATACCCCTCCCGATTTCCTGCTGCATGAAAATCTCATTTTGAAGAACGGAATATTCAACCTGGAGTTTATGGACTTTGAAGCATTTCCTGCCAATTACAGAAAATATACTTTTCTGTTTATTTTCACACCGCTGAAACTTAAAGGCGCTACCGGATCGCCCGGAAGACCGCTCGCCATTTATTGATAAATGATGGGCCTATTCTATTGAAACCGGATATTTTTTTATCAGGTTAACCCGATTATTGTTTCTTTCAAACCTCCTGACTTCCCTCCTGCCACCAATAAATGCGCCACTGGCCATTTTATAGAAAAGAGAAGTTTCAACTACACCCGGAATAGATTTGCAATGGGTATGCAACATTTTCAATGCGGGAAGCCTGGAAAATTTACAATCCACCAACCAGTTGCCATAACGCGTGGAAGCAGGAATATTATTTTCCGACATACGTAAAGTAGCGAGGATGCCGGGAAAGACATATTTAATCTCGTCCAAAATGTAGGCAGTGGCAGGGGGTAACACTTCAAGAACAAGCGGAAATTTATTTTCCAGCCTGGTTACAAATTTTGAATCGTCTGCCAGGAGAAAAAATTTATCCGCCATGGATGCGAGTAATTTTTCCGTGGTGTGAATACCCGATCCGCTTTTGAAAGCATTCAACTGTCTGTCAACCTGATCACATCCATCGAAATACTGATCTAAATTATTTATCGTTGAAAAATCTTTTACGCTGATCCCTTTTTTTTCCAAAAAATTCTGTGTTTGAACAGAAGAAGTAAACAGCTGAAGGGTTAACTCTTTTCTAATGGCTTCGATGATGTATTCAGCCAGAAACAAGATCGTCGAGCCGTCACCCAGTCCCACTGAGCTATTATTTCTGATAAGTGTAAACGCCACCCTGGCTATCTCTTTCCTGAGTTCCATAAAGAAATTACTAATTTTTTAAATAAATAATAATGAATAAATGAAAAGTGCGGTCAGTTAAAATTAACCTTTCCCCCACTCATATCCACCGGTTATCATAATTATAGAATAATTAAACTACGAAATATTTCTTTCTTCATTCAGACGGTCTATATTCATTGTGTAATTACGCGACTGATTATTTTAAATCGCAGCCAGGTTTACCAAGAAACTGTTCATGAAAACCTTATCCTTAACTGCCCTGCTATCATTCCTGCTGTGTTTTGCATTTGCGAAATCGAATGATCCGCTGTTTACATTAAAAGGGATTGTGTCGGATTCCACAACCGGCAAACCCCTGGCCTATGCGACTCTTGTTCTGCAAAATTCAAAGACAAAGACGGCTGTTAAAAATTTTCTCTCGGGAGAAGACGGAAAATTTGAGTTTTCATTATCCGACAGTCTCGATTACCTGTTGATTTTTGCATTTTCGGGTTATGAAAATAAAGCCATTACTGTGAACCGCGGTCAATCTGCTGACTTGGGTACGATTTACCTGAAACCTGCCGGAAAACAATTGAAAGAAGTGTCGGTGATTGCGGTTAAGCCATTAATTAAAAGAGACCTGGATGGTATTAGCTATGATGTCAGTTCCGATCCGGAAACACCTGTGCTGAGTGTGCTCGACATGATGCGGAAAGTACCACTGCTTTCCGTTGATGCTTCTGATAATATCAAATTGAAAGGGAAGGCGAACTACAAAATTCTTATTAACGGCAAGGAATCCGCCCTGATGGCCAAGAATCCATCGGATGTACTGAGGTCGATGCCAGCGACGAACATTGAACGTATTGAAGTGATCACTACGCCACCGGCTAAATATGATGCGGAAGGATTGGCGGGTATTATTAACATTATTACAAAAAAGAAGCTTGATGAAGGATACAATATCGGTCTGAACGGCCGGCTGAATACGATTTGGGGGCCTGGTATAAATCTTAACGGAACCTATAAGAAAGGCAAGTTTGGCTTTTCGGGATATGTCGGATATAATGTCCGGCATGAGCAAACGAACGGGATTGGAGGGCAGCAGAATTTTTTCTTTGATCAGTCAAGTCTGTACCAGGAAGGTACCAGCACAGTATTTGCTCATAATACTTATGGGAATGCCGACCTGAGTTTTGAAATTGACAGCCTGAACCTGCTTACAGGATCCGTTCAATTTTACACGGGAAATTTCGGGCAGGATAATAATCAGCTCACCAATTCCTACGATGGCGGCAATAACCTGATTCAATCCTACCGCCTGATCACAGACGGAAGCAATGATTTCGGAGGATTGGACGCCTCCCTGAACTATCAGTTGGGATTTAAAAAAGATAAGAACCGCCTCCTGACGATTTCTTATAAATACAATTATTCTCCCAATACGCAGAATACTGGGAACACGATTACTGATACGTTTAATTATACCCTGCCTAATTACAAACAATATAACCAGGCCGGCACCAAGGAACACACCATTCAGGTGGATTATGTTCATCCTTTTAAGTTGGTAAACCTTGAAGCCGGGGCCAAGACAATCCTCAGGAATAATTTCAGCAATTTCGAAACCAGTAACTACAATGAAATAACCAAGGATTACGTAGTAAATCCCAACCAGACAAATGATTTCAACTATGATCAGGACATTTACAGTATCTACAATTCGTATTCTGCAAAATGGGAGAAGTGGACGGCAAAGGCAGGATTAAGAGTGGAACATACCACCGTGCGTGCAAATTTTGTTTCCTCATCAACTAAAGTCAATCAGGATTATAATAATTTCATCCCGTCTTTATCTATACAGATGAATATTAAGAGCAGCAGTATTTCCCTGGGTTATACTGACCGCATCAGCAGGCCAAGCATCTATCAATTGAATCCCTTTGTCGATTATTCCAATCCGAATTTTATCAATACCGGCAATCCGAATCTCCAGCCTGAGGTAAATCATAGTTTTGAAATTAACTACAGCATTTCCTCAAAGAATTCCTTAACTGCCGGGCTCAGTTATTCCTTTTCCAATAATTCCATTCAAAATGTAACTTCCCTGCAGGCTGTAAATTCAGGAGGTCAGGCAGACACGGTCTCTGTCACGACTTATCAAAATCTTGGAAGTAACAAAACTCTGGGTCTGAATCTGAATTTTACTTTCACGAGTGTAAAAAACCTTAGCGTCAGTCTGAATGCCCAGATTTCGCATGTCTGGTTGAAGGGAACATATAACGGGCAGTTTTACAAGAACGACGGATACACCGGGAATGCTTTTTTAAATGCGGGTTATAAATTTGGTAAAGGGTTCAGGATTGGATTTGATGCAGGATACTTTAGCGGGGATGTAAACCTGCAGGGAAATACCAGTCCTTTTATTTATAACTCGTATGTTTTGTCTAAAACCTTTCTCAATAAAAGGCTGACACTCTCAGCAGTGATGAATAATCCCTATGGTCAATTCTATACATTTAAGTCGACGACCACCACACCTGATTTTTATCAGCAGACATACAATCAAATCTTCTACCGGTCTTTTGCGCTCCGCTTTAATTTCAAATTTGGAAAGCTGAATACTGAAATCAAAAAGAATCAGCGCGGTATTAATAATGACGATAAGAAAGCCGGTAAATCTTCTACACCCACAACCTGAGCTTAGTTTTTATTAAGACCAGTAAGTTTTAGCGCAATGGCATTTAATTTCTTTCTTGCATCGGCATCATAAGCCTGCGCGATCGCCCTGGCCTCATTCCTGACATTAAAATATTTTCCGGTGCTATTTTTCAATTCAGGGGAAGTAGAAAGATACACCAGGGCATCTGCACCGCTTTGAGCGGTTCCCAAAGGTTGAATACCGGCTTCCCTTACCATGCCCGTATCGAGATAGGTTCCCGGATGAATGCAATTGACCTGGATATTTTCCGGTTGAAGCTGACTGGCCAGGTCAATGGTAAACATAACAAGAGCCAGTTTGCTCTGAGTATACGCGCTAACGCCGTCGAAATTTTTCTCCATCATAATATCATCAAACCGGATGGGTGACTGGCCGGCAGAAGCTACATTTATTATGCGCGAAGGAGCTGCCCTTTTTATTGCAGGCAAAAGCAAATGAGTGAAAAGGAACGGGGCCAGGTAATTTACGGTCAGCCTGGTTTCTGTCCCGTCTTTTCCATATCGGGGCGCAGCAAATCCGGCTCCTGCATTATTGATAAGGACATCGATAGAATCATGATTGGACAGGATTTCAACAGCCAGTTTACGGACTTCATCCAGGGAGGAAAAATCTGCCAGGAAGCATTCTATTTTACGATTCCCGCTCCGTCTTTTTAGTTCTTCAGTTGTCCTTTCGAGTTTAATACGGTTTCTTCCATGTATCAGGACGGATGCATTTTTATCCTGCTTTGCAAGTTCAAGGGCCGTGATCTTTCCGATCCCGTCAGTTGCCCCTGTAATGAGAAAGACATTGTTTTTCATAAGAGAACAAGAAAATGAAACATCAAATATACAAAACCGGATTTTTTCAATCCGGATCATGAGAATGATCAGTCCCCCTGCAGGGGTTAGAAAAAGAAATAATGAAAAGTTATGAAGTTGTGAAAGTGCAAATCAGTTCCACCGTTTATCATAAAACATTTTTTTTTCGGATAAAATAGATGGACCTTAAGGTTGACGGGACAGTGCAAAATTTCCGCATTTATTAACTCCACAGTTAAAACGCTAACTATGTTCCGGAATTATCTGCTCATTACTTTTCGCAATTTCAAAAACCAGAAAGTTTTTTCCTTATTGAATATTTTCGGGCTTGCCCTGGGCCTGGCCAGTGCGATACTTATCTTCCTGTATGTAAATGATGAGTTGAGGTATGATACGATGCAGCCATATTATAAGGATGCGTACCGGGTGGGAACTACTTTTATTGACCCCAGTGGCCAGCGGTTTGATAATACATCTGCTCCTGGTTTTTTCCTGCGCTACCTGAAGGATAATCGCAGCGAAGTGTTATACACTTCCCGCGTTGATTATATCGGTTATCCGACCTCACTCAACTATAAGCCTGCAGATAAGATTGTATTGACGGAGGAAATCAAGTGGGTTGAGCCTGATTTTTACAAATTAATTTATTTCGATCTGATCCGGGGTAACAAGGAAAAAATCTTTGAGAGTTACAATAGCATGGTGATGAGTGAGCGGGGAGCACGCAGGATATTTGGGGACGCTGATCCAATCGGGAAAGTGATTAGTTTAAAGCATTTCTGGGCCACCAACGATCGTGAGATTGATCTGGTGGTCACCGGAATTTACAGGGATTATCCTTCCAATTCACATTTTAAGCCGGATTATCTGGTTAATATAAATGCGATGCACAGCGTACAGGGTGAACATTTTGCTGAATACTTCGAAGGCACGCGCTTTAGCCGTTACACTGAATTTTTTGAAAGCTATATTGTTTTAAAACCCGGCGCAGACATCAGGCCGGTTAATGCCGTTCTGAATAAACTGGCGTATCAGATGATCCAGTCTGATTCCGGAGCAAGGGCCAGCGGAGCCAAGTTCGAAGGATTTACTACTAAAATGGCTGATGTTCATTTCGATTCAAAAAATCAATGGGAGAATAATACGCATGGAAACAAAGTGTATCTCACCATATTCAGTGTGATTGCAATAATGATCATGGTCATTGCCGGCATTAACTATACCAACCTGGCGACAGCGCGCTCAGTCAAAAGGGCCAGGGAAGTGGGTTTGCGTAAATCTTTTGGCAGTTACCGCTATGAAATTGCTCTTCAGTTTTTCCTTGAATCTCTTCTAATGACTTTGTGTGCCCTGGTGATGGCTGTTGTGCTGGTTATTTTGTTTCTCGAACCATTTAACCAGCTTGCCCATAAATCCTTTACTATCGGATCTTTGGCGGATCCTTATATGATGGTGATTATCGGAAGCGTCGTGCTTTTTATGGCATTTATTGCCGGAATATATCCTGCATTTTATTTATCTGCATTTCAACCGGTAAAAGTATTAAAGGGCCAATTGGTAAAAGGAAAAGGAGCGGAGTTGTTCAGGAAAAGTCTGGTCACCATTCAATATACTGTTGCATTGGGCCTGATTATTTACACATTTGTAGTGATACAACAAATGGATCAGTTGAAAACTACCAAGCTTAATGAACAGGGCAGCCAGTTGCTGGCCATACGGTTTGGTGGTATTGCACAACAGGACCGGTTTGCGATTTTCAAGCGTTCAGTACTTGAGGATCCGCAGATTGAGCGAGTTACAATGGCCAATCATTTACCCAGGCTTGATTATTTTGGCTACATCGGTGCAAGAGTTAAGTTTCCTGCCTTTGGGGATAAGGAATTGCAGTGGAATCAGTTGAATGTTGAATTTGATTTCCCTAAAACCTTTCAACTGGAATTTGTAGCCGGTCGTGATTTTCAAATTGGTAATATCAATGACAGCAGCAATGTAGTTCTGAACGAGGCCGCGGTCAAAGCGTTAAATCAGCCTATCGATAAGGTTATGGGGGCTACGCTTAAAGATGGCAGAGACAGTAACCGCCTTTACCGGGTAATCGGGGTTGTTAAAGATTTTCCTTTCCGTTCTATGCACCAACCGATTGAACCACTGATTTTGAACCCACATCTTCATTTTATTGATAAGATTACCTATATAAAATTACCTGTGGGTAAATTCCAGGAAAAAATTGCTGCCATAGAGAAAAAATGGAAGGCTGCTTTCCCGGGAGCGGGTTTTGACCATTGGTTTGTAAACGATGAATTTAACCGGATGTATTTGTCTGAACGGACAGTTTCATCCCTTGCCAAAGTGTTTGCTGTCCTGGCCATTCTGATCACAATTCTGGGCGTATTCAGTCTGGCTACCTACACAGCAGAGCAGCGTACCAAGGAAATAGGAATCCGGAAAGTGCTTGGCGCAGGAGAAAAGCAGGTGATCAGTTTATTTGCTTCGGTATTTCTTAAGATATTTTTTATTGCCAGTCTGGTAGCTATTCCGGTCTCCTGGTTTGTGGCGTATAAATGGTTGCAGGGTTTTGCATATCGGGTTTCAATCAGCCCGATGATCTTTATTTTGAGTCTGGCAGGTCTGCTGACCATCACGTTTGTCACGGTGAGTTATGAAATATGGAAGTCTGCCAGGGCAAATCCGGTTAAAGCTTTGAGAACCGAATAATCCGTGTTTATTTTTACTGAAAGCCATTCGTTTTTACTGTTGGTGTATAGAATTGATACCTTTACCGGAGCTCACCAGCATGAAACGAATATTGGTATTAATTTGGCTGATAGGTATTGCAGACCTTTCTATCGGATACTGTCAATCCACTTCCGTCGACCGGGCAGCTTTTTTTAATGACACTTCCACAATACAGGCCACACTCGTTACCAACCTGGATAAAATCCTGTCCAATCATAGAAAAAAGGACAATGAAGTGCCAGGTGTATTCATTTACTCTCAACCGGATGGCCAAAAAATCACCAACCCGGTTACACTGAGGGTCAGGGGAAATTTCAGACTGCAATATTGTTTAGTTCCCCCCCTAAAAATAAAATTCAATTCCAACGACAGTTCAGTGCTCCATTTACTGAAGACCCTCGAACTGGTCAGCACCTGCAAAATCTCTAATGACTTTGAACAATATTTGCTGAAAGAATATCTTATATACAGGATATATAATTTACTTACTGAAAAAAGTTTTCGCGCGCGGTTATTGCGACTGAATCTGCAGGACAGTGCCGCAAAGAAAAAGCCTGTTTATTTCTACGCATTTCTTTTGGAAGATTTAAAAGACCTGGCGAAAAGAAACGGCTATAAGGAATGGGGGAAGGGCAATATAAAATCTTCTGCTATTGACCGCCAGCAGGTAGCGATGGTTTCGATATTCCAGTATATGATTGGCAATCTGGACTGGGGTCTTTCACCTAATCACAATGTCAAACTGATTGCTTCCCTTAAAGACACGACCGGCGGTTTGAACATCATCCCCTATGATTTTGACTATTCCGGATTTGTAAATGCTCACTATGCCGTATCGAATGACGAGGAACTGGAAAATGTAAAACAGCGTAAATATATTGGACTGCCCAGGACCCTGACTGAACTGGAAGAAGTACTTGTGATATTCAAACAAAAGAAATCCCAGATATATGATTTGGTTAATCATTTCAATTTACTGACTTCAAAAAGTAAAAAGGAAATCACAGACTATCTAGATGAATTTTATGATATGATCGGCCATTCCGACAAAGTAAAACTGAATTTTGTGCCGGAGGCAAATCAATAAGGGAGTTGATTTTTCAGGATGCAGAGACTTCGGATTTTTTTATAGCGATAAACTTCTGTTATACCAATGTGCAATGTACTTTCCCGGGCATTGTTGTTTATGATATTTCTGATAGCTGCCTGTCGTGAACGGGGTTCAGACAGAAATGCTAAGGATAAAGAAACTTCATTCCAGGAAGGTGAATTCGGATACGATCTAACTTTTTTGAAAAAGCAGGATTCGACATTAGTCATCCTAAAGGATGGTGCATCCCGAGTAATTGTCTCTCCCCGCTACCAGGCAAAAGTATTTACATCAACCGCTGCGGGGGAAAGGGGAATCAGTTTTGGATGGATAAATTACAAAGCTTTTAGTAGTAAGCAGGATCCGCATATGAACGCCTATGGAGGCGAGAATCGAATATGGCTTGGTCCAGAGGGTGGAAGGTATTCATTGTTCTTTAAGCCCGGTAGTAAGATGGAATTTGAGAATTGGAAAACACCGGCCGCATTCGACACAGAAAGCTGGGTCACGGACGACAAGGATAGTTTGCACGTGACAATGCATAAGGACATGAGTCTTTTAAATTATGCAGGAACCAGTCTGAATATAGGTGTCAGGCGGAGCATCAGGATTTTGGATGATCATGAAATAACAAAACGAGCCGGTATCACTAGTTTAGATTCTGTACGAGCCGTAGGGTATGAAACCAACAATGTGTTAAGTAATAAAGGTGACCACGAATGGACAGCGTTAACCGGAATGCCCTGCATATGGATATTGGACATGCTGAAGCCCTCGCCTTCCACCGTCGTTGTAATACCCTTCCGAAAAGGTGATGGGGATTTTAAAAAAGTGGCTACAACGAATTACTTTGGTGAGATTTCAGCTGACCGGATAAAACACTATGACAGTTTTCTGCTGTTTAAGGCTGATGGAAGAAGTCGTGGTAAAATGGGAATCAAACCAAACAACGCGCTGCCGATTGCCGGAAGTTATGACCGGCAACATTCCGTTCTGACAATAATCATGTTTGATCTGGATAGCCAGGCGCGCTAT
>JGI1027J12803_100207246_pt1 | contig 15021 bp, 7 predicted proteins | sample IowNatreferecore_FD_12803 | JGI IMG/M metagenome (IMG submission 12803) | reverse complement strand
ATCGTGTATGTAATCGACCGGGGTGCGAGGCACAAACTCCTGGAGGTGAGTATCGATGGGAACAAGTATTTTCCGGCGGCCCTGATCCGCGAGCGCATGAACCTTCAACCGGCCGGATTCCTTCTCTCGCATGGACGGTATAGCCAGTCATTGCTGTCGCGCGATCTCGGCGCGATCACCGACCTTTACCGTACGAACGGATTCAGCAAGGTGCAAGTCACGTCGGAGGTGAAGGATCGGCTGAACGACGATCCGGAAAAGATGGCGGTCGTGATTCACATCGCCGAGGGACCGCAGTCGATTGTCAACTCACTCGCGATCAGGGGCAATGCATCCATTCCGGAAACCGAGATCAAGGAGATGCTTTCCATAATCGATGGTCAGCCATTCTCGGAGGTGAACGTTGCACAGGACCGCGACCTGATCCTGAATTACTACTTCAATCGTGGCTTTCCCTCAGTACAGATGCAGGCCTTCTACGATCCAACCGAGAAAGACCCGAACAGAGTCGATGTTCGCTACGAAATCCAAGAAGGGCAGAGAGTGTATGTGGATCGAGTGTTGGTGGCAGGCCTGGAACACACGCGGCCCTACATCGTGGATCGCGATATCACTCTAAAACCGAATGATCCACTGAATCAGCTCTCCATGATGGAGACGCAGCGGCATCTCTACGACCTCGGAATCTTCACCCAGGTCGATATGGCGGTCCAAAATCCTGATGGATCCGCCGAACACAAGAATCTCCTGTTCCAGCTCTCGGAAGCAAAGCGCTACACGTTCAGATACGGCTTCGGTATTGAAATCGGGACGGGCGTGAACGCGGCGCAGGGAACGACGCCGCAAGGGCAGACTGGCGTGAGTCCCCGGGTCTCGTTCGACGTAACGAGGACCAATTTCCGAGGTAAGGACGAGTCGATCATCTTCAAGTCCAGCGTCGGTGCATTGCAGCAACGAGTGCTGCTTACGTTCGACTCCCCACGCTTCTTCGATCTGCCGCACTGGAAGTGGACGGTCAGCGGGTTCTACGACAACACGCGCGACGTCACGACGTTTACATCGCAGCGACTGGAATTCGCAACGCAACTGGAACAGAAGCCCAGCAAAGCGATCACGATGTTGTACGGTTTCAGCTATCGTCGGGTCCGTGCCAGCGACTTCCCGCCAAACTTCGACCCCAATACGATCGCGTTGAACTCGCGGCCCGTCAGGGTCGGAATGCCGACCATCGCTTTCATTCGCGACCGTCGCGACGATCCTATCGACGCCACCAAGGGGAACTACACGATCGGGAACTTCGGTATCGCGAGCGGAATTTTCGGCTCGGAGGCGAATTTCGGGCGCATCTTCGTGCAAAACTCGACCTACCACTTGTTTAAGAAGAAGTATGTTTTCGCGCGTTCGACGAGAATCGGCTTTGAGTTTCCGTACGGTAGCTGTCCCACTTGTCTTCCCGGCCAGTCACCGCAAATCCCGTTCCCGGAACGTTTCTTTGAGGGCGGCGGGAACTCGCATCGTGGTTTCTCAATCAACCAGGCAGGCCCGCGTGACATCCCATCCGGAACGCCATTGGGCGGCAATGCCGACTTCATCAACAATTTCGAACTTCGCCTACCTCCAATAGCCCTGCCCTATGTCCAGCAGAACTTGAGCTTCGTGGTCTTCCACGACATGGGTAACGTCTTTCCGACTGGTCACGATCTGACCTCGAATTTCTTCCGGTGGAAACAAAAGAATCCGGATATCTGCAGGATCGATCCGAACGTGGGCCCCACACCGCAGAACGCAAATTGTAATTTCAGTTTCATCGCGCACGCCATCGGGACCGGCATTCGATACAAGACGCCGATTGGGCCAGTCCGCGTGGACCTTGGATATAACCTGAATCCCGCGGTGTTTCCGATCACTCAACCGATTGCACCAACTCTCCCGCATTCGGAAACAATACGGCGTTTCAACATCTTCTTCAGTATCGGACAGACGTTCTGATGAAATGCGCGAAGCAAAACTCGATGCTCTGGTTCGTGCTGATGCTCATGACGGCAAGTGTTTTTTCGCAGGAGCCACAGACGATCGATCGAATCATCGCGACGGTGAATCGAACCCCGGTGCTGCAAAGTGAATGGGAAGACGGCGTGCGATTCGAGGCTTTCTCGCGCGGACGGCCGCCACAAAGTTTCAGCGAGGAAGAAAGACAAGCCGCGCTTACGCGCCTGATCGACAGGGTGCTGCTGCTCCAGCAGATGCAGGCGGATTACAGTCCCACGCCGGAAGAAGTGAATGCGCGAATACTCGAGATTCGTAAACAGCTGGGAGTTGAGAACTCCGACTTGGTATGGCAGCAACTGCTTGCGCAGTACGGGATGACTGCGAATGAACTCAAGGAGGACGTCGAAAACCAGATGAAAATCCTGCGCTTCGTCGACCTGCGGCTCAGGCCGACAATTCGAGTGGATCGACAGGACGTCGATCAGTATTACCGCGAGACACTCGTTCCGGAGCTGAAAAAATCAGGGGTGGAACCGCAGCCCGAGGAACAGCTGCTGCCGCGGATCCGGGAAATCCTGGTCCAGCAGCGCATGGATGCCGTGCTCGACGACTGGCTGGTCAACCTTCGTTCGCAAACCGAAATACATTTCACCACGGAGACAGGGAGTCCTTCCGCGACGCCACCGCCCTCACCAAACAATTCCTCGGAGACGTTGTTGCGGAAGCCGAAGCATAGATGAACACCACTCCCACAATTCGATCGCGCCGGCGAAGGCTATGGCACGGCCTGATTGGCCTGACATTGATCGCTCTTGCCATCTGGGCGGCGTGGTTTTTCACCAGCGCCGGCTTCCGCCACTTCATGCGCGGACGCCTTGAGGCCAAGCTCGAGGAGGTTATGGGAGGCAAGGCAAAGATCGGTGACCTGCGTTGGAACCTCTCGCGAATGGAGTTCGAGGCCGACGATCTGACGATCCACGGGACGGAGCCATCGAGCGAAAAACCATTCCTACACGTGGATCGCGTTTTTGCGCAGGTGAAGATCATCAGCTTCGTCCAGCGACAGGTAGATTTCGAACTTCTCGGTGTGACGCGCCCCGTTGTTCACTTGATCGTCTATCCGGACGGCACGACGAATCAGCCGGTCCCTAAAAAGAAAACCACCGAGGGGAATGCGGTCGAGCAACTGATCGACCTTGCTGTGGGCAAGCTGGAGATTCAACAGGCGGAGTTGATTTTCAACCAGCAGGCGATACCGATTCAATTCGCTGCTAACGACGTGGTCTTCAGCAGCAAGTTCGACCATACTGAGAACCGCTATGACGGAAGTCTGAGCATAGGCAAGGCCGAGGGACTGCTGAACGGCTGGCGGCCACTCCCAGCGACGGCACAGCTCGATTTCAGCCTGTTCCGTGATCATGTTCTGGTTCGCAAGCTTACGCTGGCATCCGGGAAATCGAGGTTGGAAGCGAGTGGTGAGGTAAAGGACCTCCAGAACCCGGGTGCCCAGCTGTCATATAAGGCGCGTGTCGATGTCCGGGAGTTGGCGGCGGCTGCCCGACTTCGCAGCTTGAATGCAGGCACGCTCGAACTACAAGCCTCGGCGATTGTCACGCAGCAGGGCTCTTCGACGCGCGGCCAGCTCAAGTTTCGTGGTCTCGGTTACAGCGACGGAGATATTCGACTCGATGGCATGGACGGCCAAACGAATTTCATCATCGACCCCGCGAAGATGAAGTTTGATGGCGTTTCGGCAATTGCGTTGGGCGGCAAGGTCACTGGAAACGGCGAGATTCGGGATTGGACGGACGTTGCGAAGCAAACCGGCCTGATGAATTTCCAGATCGATGGCGTGGAACTTCGGCGGGTCGCAGAGGCAGCAACGAAGAAAGATCTGCCGCTCACCGAACTGCACTACGATGGCTCGGCTGGTGGTTCGGTACGTTTGTCGTGGAAGGGCTCATTCAGCGATTCGCAGGCGCAGCTTGCGGTTGTCGTATCACCGACGTCGGTGCATGAGGGACTAGTTGCTGTCACCGCCGATCTGCAAGGGACGTTCTATCACAGGGCCCAGACACTGCAGATCGACAGGCTTCACCTTTCGACTCCGTCCACAGACGTGGTTGCGAAGGGTGCATTCAATGCATACCACGCGCAGTTGCAGGTGCAGATGCGCAGCAGCCATTCGGCGGATTTCATGCCGATCATCAAGGCGATGCGCAGCCCGAGCACGACTCCGCTCGAAGTGAGAGGCCCTGCGGTGTTCAACGGCACGATTGCCGGCCGCTTGGCCACACCGGACGTTACGGGGCACCTGGAACTGCGCGACTTCGTAACAATACTTCCAGAGGACTTGAACAGAGACTCCAAGCGAACGAAGCCGTTTCATTGGGATTCGTTGATGGCGGAGTTGCGCTATGCTCCCGACCAGGTATCCCTTAGCCGGGCAACGCTGACGCGCGGACACCTGCAAACGGTGGCTGATTTCACCGCCAGGCTGCGGAAGGGAACTTTCACCGATGATTCTACCTACACGATTCGAGCCAACGTTCACGGAGCCGAGGTCGCGGACTTACAGCCACTGCTCGGGATGAACTACCCGGTATCGGGACAGCTCGACACTGCTTTCCAGGCCAGTGGCACGCGCGATAACCTGCATGGAACTGGTCATCTGCAATTGAGTAACGCCACGATATATGGCGAACCCAACTGCGCTGTTGTTGCGGATGTTCAATTCGCTGGACACGACGTTCAGTTTCCAATGCTGCGAGCCAATAATCCCTCGGGCGAAGTGTCCGGATCGGGTTCATACAACCTTCAGAATTCGTCGTTTCGCTTCGCCTTCAAGAGCAACACGATTCAACTCGCCAAGATCCAACTCCTTCGTCAGAAGCGCATCGACGTACAAGGTAATGCGATCTTTGAGGCCTCGGGTTCCGGAACCACGCAACAGCCTGTCATCAATGCGAAGCTCCGCTTCCGCGATCTTGTGTTCAGCGGCGAGCGTGCCGGAGCCCTCGACATCGACGCCGTCACCGCCGGCGAAGAGATGACACTGCGCGGAGTTTCCGATTTTCAGAACGCCTCTGTTCAGTTGAATGGGAACATCCGGCTGCGCGACAAACTTCCGGCCCATTTTGTTCTTACATTTAACAACCTGGATATCGATCCCCTCGTTAGCGCATACCTGAAGCAGTTCAGGATGACCAGTCACACCCTGATGGCAGGGCGCATGGAGATGAATGGCCCCCTGCGTGAACCGAGGCAATTGAGCGGCAATGGCTCGATCGACTCGTTCGTCGCCGGCATCGAGAACATGAAAGTTGCGAGTCATGATCCCATTCTCTTCTCGGTCAAGGACCAGGTCGTACATCTCGACGCGTTCCACCTGATCGGCGAGGGTACCGATTTCACGGCGACGGGGAAAATCAATCTCGCTGGAGCCCGCGAGCTCGAAGCTCGCGCAGACGGCAGGATCAACATGCGCATCCTGCAGAGCTTCAGCACCGAGTACACATCTTCCGGATTGACGACGATCAATCTGAACCTACGCGGCACTCTCGATCAGCCGCGAGTTCGTGGTCGCATCCAGATATCCGATGGAGCTATCTCTTACGTCGACCTTCCGAACGGACTGAGCGGCATCAACGGCACGCTGATATTCACTGAAGATCGTTTGCAGGTACAGAGGTTGAGCGCACACACGGGCGGCGGAGATCTGGATATCGGCGGCTTCATCGCGTACCGCAACGGGCTCACGTTCACGCTCACGGCGCGTGGCAAGGAGATTCGGATGCGATATCCACCAGGTGTCAGCGCCTCGGGAGACGCCTATCTGACGCTGGCGGGTACTCCCAAGAACTCGCTGCTCTCTGGCGACATAACGGTCACGCGCTTCGGACTGAATCCGAAATTCGATTTCGCCTCGTATCTCGCGAAGGGCAAGCAGCCGCAGATGACAGCCCCGCAGGACTCGCCTTTGAATGGCCTGCGGCTGGACATCCACGTCGTCTCCACGCCCGAGCTGCAACTGGAGACCTCTCTCGCCAAGGTTACCGGCAGCATCGATCTGCATCTTCGCGGAACAGGCGCGCGGCCTGTGCTGCTCGGCCGGCTCAACATCTTCGAAGGCGACATCATCTTCAACAGCACGACCTACCATTTGGAACGCGGTGAGGTCACGTTCAGCAACCCCGCACGAATACAGCCGGTACTCGACGTCGAAGCCTCGGCGCATGTTCGCGATTACGACATCATGCTGGGCTTCCACGGTCCCGCCGACCGTCCGAGCATCAGCTATCGCTCGGATCCGCCCTTGCCTACGGCGGATATTATCGCGTTACTCGCGCTTGGACGGACGAGGGCCGACTCAGCGACAGCGCAGATGTATAACCCACAACAGACCACGCTGACCGAGTCCGACGAGAACGCGCTACTTGGGCAGGCCTTGAATGCGACCGTGAGTAGCCGCGTGCAAAGACTGTTTGGGGTGAGCCGCATCAAGATCGATCCCCAGGTCGGCGGGCCCGAGAACAACGCCAACGCGCGGCTCACGATTGAGCAGCAGGTCTCGAATAAGATCACGATCACCTACATCACGAATCTCTCTCAATCGGCCCAGCAGATCATCCAAGTGGAATGGAACATCACCCGCGATCTCTCGTTGCAGGGCAGTCGCGACCAGACCGGTGTTCTAGCGTTCGACGTTCGAATTCGCCAACGCAAGAAGTGAGCGAACGGTGATTCAGCAGCTATTCAACTCCGATAGCTTCCTGCCAGAACGTCTGTCGATGATTGAGGGCCAACTGCGTCGTCGTGGTATTCGCGACGAAAACCTGCTGCGCGCAATGTCGGAAGTACCGCGTCACGAGTTCATCCCCGAAGCCTACTGGAAGCAGGCCTACGAGGATCGACCAGTTCCGATCGGCGAGGGGCAGACGATCTCGCAGCCATACATCGTTGCGGCGATGATTGCCGCACTCCAGGTTGGCACTGAGGACACTGTGCTGGAGATCGGCACGGGCACCGGGTACCAGGCTGCACTCCTGGCACGGCTTGGGAAGCAGGTGTTTACCGTCGAACGCCATGCTGCACTTGCGGACGAAGCCAAGCGGCTTTTTCAGAAACTCGGCTATGGAAACATCACCGCTGTGACGGGGGATGGGAGCCATGGCCTGCCCGAGCATGCACCTTACGATCGCATCATCGTAGCTGCTGCCGCGCCGAGCATCCCGGAGCCGCTGTTGCAACAACTCGGCGAAGGTGGCCGCATGATCATCCCCGTGGGCTCCTCCGATATCCAGGTTTTGCAACTCGCTCGCAAGAGTGGTGGCGAGATCTTCACCAGCAGCCTTGAAGGATGCCGCTTCGTGCCTCTCGTCGGCGAAGGCGGATTCAAGCCGCGCAACTTCTAGCTCGGAGCCGGGTTTTCTCCTGTGTAAGTGAATACTTTACTAATATGTGTGGGAGGATACCGTGCGTAACCAGATATCAAGATTGTGGATGGCATGGATCCTGGCGTCTCTACTTGCGCTGCCCGCTTTTGCGAGTCAGCCTTCATCCAGCAAGCCAAACGAACAGAAGATCCAGCAAGACATTAACAAGCAATTACAAGAGAACAAGGCCTGGAAAAACGTGCAAGCTAACGTCAATAACGGCGTCGTGACCCTAACCGGCACAGTTGATCTGTTCCGCGACAAGGCAAAGCTCGATGAGAAGATTCGTAAGCGGAGTGGTGTCGCTGAGCTGAAAGATGACGTACTGGTGGCAGGAGCTTCGGTCGCAGACTTGAAACTGCAGGAGACACTGGCTGACAAACTGCGCTACGACCGCATCTATTTTGGTCACGTTTTCAATAACCTGACCTTGGAAGTGAAGAATGGAGTCGCCACCGTGGGTGGCGTCGTTCATGATTCGACGGACAAGGCGTCGGCCTTGGCCGAGGTGACGGGTACGCCAGGAGTGAAGGGCGTCGTCGATCAGATCAAGATTGCTCCGACGTCGTTCTATGACGACCGGTTGCGCCTGCAGATTGCGCGCGCGATCTACCGGCGCCTGCCTCCGGAGTACGCCCTGGATCCGCAGGCCCCGATTCGCATCGTCGTAGTGAACGGAAACGTGGATCTCTACGGAGTGGTCGACAGCAAGATCGATCGTCAGCTCGCGGAGTTCCAGGCGAGATCGGTGCCCGGAGTGTTCAGTGTGAACGATCACCTGGTATTGCCGAGCGAAATTAGACAGTGATGCTGGATGTAGGAAAAACAGCGTCTCCCACGGGAGGCGCTGTTTTTATTCTTCGGAAGACACTTTTTGATCGCCGGCGTCGCGCAATTTCTTCCACAAGGCGTCGCGCCCGGTTCCGGTCTTGCTTGAGAAAGGCAGAATCTCTTCGACCTGCAACTCCTGCTTGATCGTGTTGAGGGAGCTCTGAAGTCTCGAGCCGACGCGGTCGCTCTTGGTTGCTACCACCAGGAACGGACGATCAACGTGTCGCAGCCAATCGATAAGTTGCGCGTCACTCTTCTGCGGCGGGATATTCGCGTCGACCAGGCAAACACAAAGTGCAAGCGAAGCCCGAGTTTCCAGGTAGGGATTGATGAACTTTGGCCATTCGTCCACCAGGTCGCGCGGAACCCGCGCATAACCATATCCGGGCAGATCGGCGAAGAGCAGGTCGGCCTTGGGGCGACCGGGCCAGCGAACCTCGAAGAAGTTGATGGTCTGTGTGCGGCCAGGAGTGTTGCTGGTCTTGGCGATCTTCGACCCGACGAGCGAATTGATCAGGCTCGACTTGCCTACGTTAGAGCGTCCCAGGAACGCGATCTCGGGCGCTTCCGGTTTCGGAAACTGTTGTGGATCAGCGCATGCTCGCAGAAACTTGGTGAGTATCCTCATCACGAATGCGATGACACCGACGCAGCGTTACGACTTACATGCCTCTGAACCGAACTGCTCTCCAAAGGAAGGAACAACGAGAAACAGGTGCCGCTCCTTCCTTCCGTGGAAGACGTCCGGATCTGTATGGTGCCGTCGTGCTTATTAATAATATCGCGAGAGACCCACAATCCCAGCCCGGTTCCTTTCTCACCCTTGGTGGTGAAGAACGCTTCAAAGAGGCGTCCCAGCTGATCTCGTGGGATTCCTACGCCGGTGTCAGAGACCAGCAGGCGGGCGCCGCGACGGTTGGTTCGCCGCTCGAAACCCTCCCGAACTCGAATGCGCAGCTTCCCGCCTTGCGGCATAGCGTCGATCGCATTGACCACCAGGTTGGAGAATACCTGCCGCAGCTCTCCCGGGTAGGCAGTCACGCCGCAGGAGCCGTTGCGGTGGAATTCAAGTTCGACGCGAGATTCCCGGATTTTCGGCGAATAGAGTTCCAATACATTCGCCATCAACTCGCCGATATCAACCTCCACCGGCTGATTGGATTCGCGATAGAACGCGAGAATATTGCGCGTGATCTGGCTGACGCGAGCAATCTCGCTGGTCGCCATTGCGATGAACCGCTTGGAATTCTCGCTCGCAGACTCGTCCTGCGAGATGAGGTACAGGAGATTGGTGACCGCGGCGAGGGGATTGTTGATTTCGTGCGCCAGGCTGGCCGCCATCTTTCCTGCAGTTGCCAGTTTTTCTCCGGTACGCAATGCCTGTTCGGCGCGCTTCCTCTCGGTGATATCCATGAATGCGCCAAGGCTGCCGCGAACGCTACCCGATTCGTCGAGAATTGGCACGGCATGGCCAAACATATCGACGCGGCGGCCCTCGTTCGTGATCACTTGGAATTCCTCGTTGCGAACCTCCTGCTTGAGACGGGCCGCCTTTCTCAGCGGAAGCTCATGGGGAGGGACATCCTTTCCATCGCGCACGAACCTGTAGGGCACGGCAAGTCCGGAGTTTGTCACGGAAACGTTCAGGCTGTGATCGCTTACCCCGAGGAGTTGCGCAAACGTTGGATTGACTCGAACATCGTGCGATTCCGGGTCGTGTCCGACTGCGACAGCAACGGGCATCGCGTGCATTAACGCTTCGAAGTCGGCAACCTTGTGTTGCAACTCGCGGTTTAACTGCACGATCTGCTGTTCGGTTTCCTTCTGGTCGGTAACGTCCCAATTGACTCCGTACATGCGAATGACGCGACCGTCAGAGTCGTAAACGAACTCGCCTAACGTGCGAATCCAGCGGGTCGTCCCCTCCGGCCAGAGAATACGGAATTCATTGCGATACCGCTTCTCCTGCTTCCGGACGAGCAACTGCATCATAAGTTGCATTCGCGGCAGATCTTCCGGATGCACGCGGCTTTCGAACAGATCGAGGGTTGGGATGAAGGCGCGCGGATCCAGTCGCAGCAACTCGAATTGTTCCGGGGACCATGTGATCTCGCTGGTGACGACGTTCCACTCGAAGGCTCCCATGCGGGCGGCGCTGAGGGCAAGACGGCGGAGCCGTTCGCTTTCGCGTACTGCTTCCTCCTGCTGCTTGCGAGCCGTGATGTCGAAATTAACCCCGACACTTTGCAGCGAGCCAGTGGAGTCGTAGAGGATCTCTCCCACTGCCGCGAGCCAGCGAATGCTGCCGTCCGGGTTCTGGATGCGGAACTCCGTAATATGGCGAGTGCCGTGTGCCGTTACTACATCGTTACTCTCGCGAGCAAGCCGATCGCGGTCGTCCGGATGCATGTTCTTGAATGCAGTTGCAGTCGTGCCATCGAACTCTTCGCGCGATAGTCCGAATAGCTCGAATTGCCTATCCGTCCATGTCAATCGCCCGGACGTTATGTCCTGTTGCCACACGCCCATTTCGGCGGCACCGATGGCTATGGAGCGAAGTTTCTCACTCGCCCGAAGTTCCTGGTCATGCAGCTTCGACTCCGTGATGTCGTAATTCACGCCCATCATGCTGCTGATCTGACCGGAATCGTCGTAGCTCATTTCGCCGACAGCAGCGATCCAGCGGACCTTGCCGTCCTTCGGCCTCGTAATACGGAACTCGAAGCGGAACTTCTTCTCGTGTTTTGCAACGAGCCGCTCGTGGTCGGCGAGCATCGCGGCGAAGTCCTCAGGGAGGACTAATCGCCTGAAGTCATCGCGTCGGCCGCCGAATTCTTCCGGGGAGACTCCGTACAGATTGAACTGACGCTCCGACCAGTGAACCTGCCCGGTCCGCATGTCCTGGAAGAAGACGCCCATTTGTGCTGCCTCGAGCGCGACCAGTCGCAGACGCTCGCTCTCCTCCAGCGCCGCCGCGGTTTCTTTCTCATCGGTGCAGTCTCGCGCGATTCCCATCAATTTCAGGGTTCCGCGCGTATCGCGAATCAAACCGCCGCGTGAATTCAACCAATGGTACGTACCATCGTTCCATCGAAGCCGGTATTCGCAGCTATATGTGCCGCTCCCGTTGACTGCGCGTTCGATCGCGTCCTCGACATGTTTACGGTCTTCCGGGTGTATCCCGTCAAGCCATTCGGCCACGGAGATTGAATTGGTTCTTCCGGGCCCTCGGTAAAGTCCTAGATCATCCAGTCGGCGCAATGTCCTGGAAGAGACCTCTAATTCCCACGGCCACATCTTGCCTGCGACGTACGCGGAACGAAGTCTCTCTTCGTTCTCGACGAGTTGTTGCTCCACCCGCTTGCGTTCGTCGATGACCATGGCCGCGCCGGAGAATACCGGCGTCCCACCCGGAATCTCAATTTTCTTTCCTCGATCGTAAATCCAGTGATACTCGCCGTTTGGCCACCGCAGTCGGAATTCGTCTTCCCACAATTCGCCGCTCGCGATGCACTGGCGCATAGAGCTCTCGACGCGTGCACGATCTTCCGGATGTACCTTTTCCACCCAGTCCTGGAAGGGCTGCTTCGCACCATATTGTGGGCTACTCGCGTCGCTGGTTTGCAGCGGCCTGCTGATGTTCCAGTTGTCGAGGTCCACCCGCCAGGTCCAGACCTTGGCGGCTTCGTAAGCTGTCCTGAGCCGCTCGTCGGTTTCGCGAAGTCGCTCTTCGTATTCGGCAAGATCGCTGATGTCGAGCGCGAATCCCACCATCTTTTGCGGGCCCTTGTCGTCCATGTCGACAAACTCGACATAACTCGAGACGTGACGAATGCTTCCGTCCGCGCGCACCACCCGGAACCGCTCGCGCCGCTCCGTGACTTTTGCCGCAACGCATTCGGCCAAGATTCTAGACACCCTCTCACGATCGTCAGTGTGGACAAACGACATCAATGTTTCGAGGGTCTCAGCGTCGTATTCGGGAGGGAGGCCGAGTAATTTCTCGCCACGGGCACTCCATGTCAGCATCCCGGTCCGGAGATCGACTTCCCACATGGCCAGCGTGCCAGAGTCGGTAACGACCTGGAGACGCTGCTGCAGGGCACTCAATCCACTTACTTGACCGGGAGTTTCTGGCTGCATCGGGAATCTCGGCTTGACGAGTAGTCCGACTAGTTTACTTGATTTGCGGGAACCTGTTGCGAGTACCTGACCCTGTTTCGGATGAGCATCTGAGGTCTAGGGTTGAGCAAGGAGTTCGAAGGCTGCGGTCGATTCCGCACGGATCGCCGTCTTGAGCGAGTCCGGCAGCGAGGGCGCGAAAAGGGACGAATGTGTTCCGGGGACGGGTACTCCGCTCTGTTTCGATTGGGCCAGCTTCTGAGGATCGGTTGCACCTATCCAGAAGATCACGGACGGAATCCCGGCCCGGCCAAACTCGCTGAAGTCCTCGGCGCCCATGATCGGGTCTCCCTTCAGGACACGGTCGTCGCCGAGTGACTTCTTCAGCGCTGTGATCAGTCGACCAGCTAGCTGGGGGTCGTTGTAAGTGGCATGGACGGTCTCTTTGACCGCGACCAGCGGCTCTTTCTGCGCGCCGGCGGCCATGGCTTCAGCCTTGCAAATCCGCTGAATCGCCTCGATGGTATGTGCGCGCACGTCGTCCTTGTAGCTGCGAATGGTGAGTTCGAGCTTCACTTCGTCGGGAATGATGTTGCCCTTTGTGCCGCCATGGATGGATCCGACGGTCACTACAGCCGGATCCAGCGGGTTGGTCTCCCGGGAGACGATGGTTTGCAGCGACAGGATGATTCGCGCAGCCAACACGATCGGGTCCACTGACTTCTCCGGATGTGCCCCGTGACCGCCTCTTCCAAAGACGGTGATATCGACCGAATCAGCGTTCGCCGCCGTGAAGCCTGGGATTACCGAGACTGATCCAGCAGGGAACTCCGCTGAATCGTGAATGGCGATGGCATAGTTCGGCTTGGGGAAACGGGTAAAGAGTCCATCTTTCAGCATCGCAGCCGCTCCTGCCACGCGCTCTTCAGCGGGCTGCCCGATCATGACCACGGTGCCGCGCCAGCGATTCTTGTTCTGACTCAGCAGGGTTGCTGTGCCGAGCCAGGAGGTCATGTGGAAGTCGTGTCCGCAGGCGTGCATCACCGGTACATCGTGGCCGGTATCGTCTTTCACCATAACTTTACTGGCATAGGGCAGCCCGGTTCGCTCTGGAACGGGCAGAGCGTCCATGTCGGTGCGAATCAACACCGTGGGTCCATTCCCGTTCTTGAGCACTCCAACGACGCCCGTACCGCCCACGCCGGACGTCACGTCGAAACCAAGCTTGCGCAAACCATCGGCCATCTTGCGGGCCGTTTCCACCTCGTGAAAGGAAAGTTCCGGATGCTCGTGGAGATCGATATAGGTCGCCTGTAACGCCGGATAAATCGTCTCGATCTCTTGGGCGCTCGGCGTGTAATGCGTCTGGGAAATCGCGGTGACGGAGATTAGGCAAAGGAGAACGGCCAAACCGGGGGTTCGGGACATGGTTTCAGCAAGGTACGCTAAAACAAAAGGGCCCGCAAGAAGATGCGGGCCCTTCAAAAATCAAGCGTCTACTGATGGGCGGTAGCGCTGTCTGGTTCGCCCGGCAACGCACCCAAGCCCGGAGTTTCCTCTTCCGCAGCAACGTCAGGTAGCGGACGCTCCAGCGCGTGCAGTAGCACGTCGTCCATGGTCTCGACGAAGCGAAGCACCATCGTGTTGCGCAAATTGTCCGGAACCTCGGCCAGATCCTTCTCGTTATCCTTCGGGAGAAGAACCTCGAGAATTCCTGCCCTTTGTGCCGCCAGCAGCTTCTCTTTCAAACCACCGATCGGGAGTACTTTGCCGCGTAGCGTGATCTCGCCGGTCATCGCTACATCTCGCCGAACCGGAATCTTGCTCAAAGAGCTGGCAATTGCTGTCGCCATGGTGATGCCGGCCGATGGTCCGTCCTTTGGGATCGCCCCCTCGGGCACGTGAATGTGAATATCGACGTTGCGGTAGAAGTCGCGCGGTAGCCCGAGACGATGCGAGCGTGACCGTACGTAGCTCATCGCGGCCTGTGCTGATTCCTGCATGACGTCGCCGAGTTTACCGGTAAGGGTTAGCTTGCCCTTGCCGTCCACTACTGCGACTTCCGTGCTGAGAATCGAGCCGCCGACTTCGGTCCAGGCTAAACCTGTTACCAACCCAATCTCACTGCGTTCATTGGCAACTGTGTCGCGGAACTTCTCAACGCCCAGATAATCGGGAACGGTGGGTCCGGAGATTGCGGTCGAAACGCCTTCGCCCTCGCGAACCACCGTGCGCGCCACCTTGCGGCAGATGTTGCCGATCTCACGCTCCAGGTTGCGGACACCCGCTTCTCGAGTGTAGTAGCGGATGATTGACTGGAAGGCATCGTCTGCAAACTGGATGTTCTTCTCGGTCAAACCTGTCTGCTCGCGTTGCTTCTTCTGGAGATACTGCTTCGCAATCTCGACCTTTTCCGGCTCGGTGTAACCGTGCAACCGGATGACCTCCATGCGGTCCTGCAACGCAGCTGGAACCGTGTGGATGACGTTCGCAGTAGCTATGAAGAAGACCTGCGAGAGGTCGTACTCAACGTCGAGATAATGGTCGACGAACATGAAGTTCTGTTCGGGATCGAGTACTTCGAGAAGAGCAGCCGACGGATCGCCGCGGAAGTCCATCGACATCTTGTCGATCTCGTCGAGCA
>JGI1027J12803_100564450_pt1 | contig 15037 bp, 9 predicted proteins | sample IowNatreferecore_FD_12803 | JGI IMG/M metagenome (IMG submission 12803) | reverse complement strand
TGCTGCCGATCTTCGAACAAGAACGCGGTAAGAACGGCAGGCTTTCGATCCAAACGGATCCGCGGTTGTACCGCGACGCAGACGCCATCCTGAGGCAGGCCGAGGAATTCAGCGCGCTGGCGCCCAACATGATCGTGAAGATTCCGGCCACAGAAGCCGGGATCCGCGCGATAGAAGAAGCGACGTACGCCGGCATCAGTATCAATGCCACTGTCTCCTTCAGTGTTCCGCAATGTGTCGCAGTAGCCGGGGCTGTTGAGCGCGGACTGCAGCGACGCGAGCGAAATGGGAAGGAAATCGCCAGCATGGGGCCTGTCTGCACAATCATGGTGGGAAGGCTTGACGATTGGCTGAAGATTGTAGCTGAAAGGGAGAGCGTGACGATTGATCCGGGCTACCTGGAATGGGCGGGGGTAGCAGTCTTCAAAAAGGCCTATGGGATATTCCAGGAACGAGGCTACCGAATTCGTTTACTGTCCGCAGCGTTTCGCAACCACATGCACTGGAGTGAATTGATCGGAGGCGACGTAGTCATTTCACCTCCGCATGCATGGCAGGTCAGGTTCAATGCGAGCGACATTGAAGTGCGCTCCCGGATCGACTGCCCGGTGCCATCAAATATCGTCGAGGAACTGTCGAAGAAGTTCGTTGATTTCCGGCGCGCGTACGAACAAGAAGGGCTCACCCTGGCCGAGTTCGATACATTCGGCCCAACCCGGCGAACATTGCGGCAGTTCATCGTGGCCTGTCACGACCTGGATGGTGTCATCCGCGACGTAATGATCCCTGACCCAGACGTGGCATAGCTGCCCGAAGGAAGTCGATTGACTGACAAACCAGTCCTGTTATCTTGAAGCATCAACGTATGGCGCCTCCCAAAAAGAGCGACTCGAAAACGGCAAAGAAGGCCGCGAGTATTTCCGACGTCGCACGCGAATCCGGGGTCTCGATCTTTACCGTCTCGGCGGTAATCAACAACAAGAGCCACGTCCGGAAGAACCTCCGCGAGCGTGTAGAAGATGCCATTCGGAAGCTGAACTACCGTCCCAACCTCATTGCGCGCAGCTTGATAAAGCAAAAGACCCAGACCATTGGCATGATCGTGCCCGATATCGCAAACCCGTTTTTTCCGATGGTAGTCCGAGGCGCGGAGGACGCAGCTTTGAAGCATGGCTACAATCTGCTGCTTTGCAACAGCGATGACAGTCTGACCAAGGAAGACAGCGCGATCGAGTTGCTGTTGTCCAAGAGGGTTGATGGGATTCTGCTTACCAAAGCGGCTGGAGACTTTCGGCCAGAGCTTTGGCAGATGATCAAGGCCAGCGGCGTGCCGTTTGTACTGGTAATGCGAACGTTTCCGCAACTCACGAAGGATGCGGTTACTACGGACGACTACCAGGGAGCGTACGAGGCCGTGTGCCACCTGGCGCGTTCGGGACGGCGGCGGATCGGTCTTATCGGCGGGCCACATAAGATCAGTAACGCGAAGGAACGGTGGCGGGGATTCCGGAACGCCCTCGAGGAGAACAACCTCGTCTATGATCCGGACTTTGTGGTGGAAGGCGACTACCGTATTGAATCAGGATTTCGCGCTGGACACGCGCTCCTCTCCCGGCGCCCGGATGGCATCTACGTAGCGAATCACCTGATGACCGTCGGATTATTGAAGGCTGTGGACGAGATGGGACTGAAGTGTCCCGACGATTTTGGCCTTGTGAGCTTTGACGATTATCCATGGCTGGGAGTATTCCGACCTAGGCTGACAACGGTTGAGCTCCCCAAGCACCAGTTGGGAACAGAAGCTACGGAGCTCCTCATTCAGCGCATCAACGGCATCGAGAGTAAGCCGGTGTTGAAGAAGATTCCTACCGAGCTTCGTATTCGCGAATCCTGCGGCTTCGCCCAGTACGTTGCACGAACTCATCAGGCCGACCGAGGTGAATCTCCGCTTCCGACGGGTGCCGAAGCAGAATAAGGCCATTCTGCTCTTGGGTTCTATACGCCCTCGCCGAAGTTGAACAACTTCGGTCTCACGGTAAACATTCGAGTTCTATAGCCCGCATAGACAATCCCGATACTCAGCCAGATCAGCCCTACATACTTTGTTCTTGCCTGCAACCCGACCAGCAGTGCAAAGCAGAAGAGACAACCGAATGCGGGAACGAACGCGTCCGCAAAAAACCTGCGAGACTCTTTGCGCGCGGGGGAGAACCAGAAATGCAGGAGAGCTACGAGGTTCACGGCAGTAAACGCGAGCAATGCGCCAAACGTCACGATCTCGGCGCCAAGTTGCCAAGGCACAGTTACGACGGCAGCGTAGGCGACGACGCCGACAATCCACTCGTTGTAAGTCGGGTTTCCTTTTTTTGGATGGAGGTGTCCGAATACCTTCTTTGGTAACACATCGTCGCGGCCCATGCTGTAGAGGAGTCGCGCGGCGCCGATGTGACCGGCCAGACCACATGCCAGGCTCGAGACCAGCAGCACCGCGCCGTAGGCGTTAAACAGCAGCGGGCCACCGACACGCCTGGCGACATCCATGAAGGCGGTTTCCGGATTGTGGAAGGTGGTGTAATCCGGCCAGACGCGTTGTGCCAAGTAAACTTGCAAACCGCTAAACAGGCCGGTGAAGAAGCATACGAGGACAGCGGCCAGCAGCACGTTCCTCCTGGGGTTCTTGACTTCCTCGGCGAGAATCGAAACTCCGTCGAAGCCGATGAACACGAGCGCGGCGAAGGATGTTCCGGCAGCCAAAGCGCGCAGCTCGAAGGTTGCAGGGTTGTAGATAGGCTGCGTCGAGAAGAGCGCGCCGAGTGACTGGTGGAAAACAACAAAACGAAACGCTTGAACCAGGAACACCGCGGTGACGAGCATCATGAAGCCGAGCAACACTTCGTTGGTGCGCGCAGAGAACTTGATGCCCTGGATCGTTAGGACGGTCATGAATCCGACAATGACGGCAGCCAGCAGCAGGAAGGGAACCTGCGGCACAATCCTCTGGATGGTCAACACCGCATAAAGCGCATTTTGAATCGGCTGGAAAAGATATTCCAGAAACATCGCCCAGCCGAGAATGAATCCCAGGTGGGGATTCAGACCTCGACTGATGTAGGAGTAAACGGAGCCGGCGGAAGGATAAACAGTGCTCATCCGTCCGAAGCTGATCGCGGTTACGGACATCGCGAACATTCCGACGAGCAGTGTCGCGACCGTGTGTCCGTGCGAAAGTACCTGCGCCTCTCCGAACAGAGGAACCGCCGCGATCGGTGAGGTCAGGATCACGCCGTAGTACACCAAATCCCAAAGACTCAGTACGCGTTTGAGATGAGGTTGAACACCTCCCGCCTGACCCTCAGCACGGCTCGGTTGAACCATCGACATCGCTTATCCTTTGAAGAAGTAGCGCTCGTTCTTTACTGACTGCTGGTACGTTTCGCGGGCGGTTCGAACGCTTTTGCTCTCCGAGACTTCAGGAATGGGAACGTCCCACCAGGCTTCGTACCCCGGCACTCTGCGGTCGTAAGCGGTCTCTACGACAACGAGGGAAGTTCGCGTTTGCAGGCGGGCGGTCGCCAGCGACGTTTTTAACTGTTCTGCGGTACGGGCGCGGATCGTCCAGGCGCCGAGACTCGAAGCATTGGCTGTGAAGTCGACGGTCACGGGGTCACCAACATATTCTCCCTGTTTGCGATAACGATATTCGGTGCCCATGCCGGCATTGCCGCAGCTGCGACTGAGGCCTCCGATGCTGGAGAAGCCATGGTTGTCGAGCAGAACGATGTTGATCTTGAGATCTTCCTGCAGTGAGGTAACGATCTCTTGAGCCATCATCAGGTACGAACCGTCGCCGACGAGGACATAGATCTCGCGATCCGGGTGCGCCATCTTGACGCCGAGTCCGCCCGCAATCTCGTATCCCATGCATGAGTACCCGTACTCTAAGTGATATCCGCCCGGTTGCGAAGTCCGCCAGAGTTTGTGGAGATCTCCCGGCAAACTTCCGGCGGCACACACAACCACATCACTGGGCTCAGTGAAATTGTTGATGATCCCCAGTACCTCGGCCTGCGAGATTGGAAGTTGCTCCGTCGGAGCTTGGACTCGACTGACCTCATACTGCCACTCCTCTCGCAAACGGCGGGTTTCTTCACGATATTGCTGCGAAACCTGGTGAGCCTGGAGCAACTGCCGAAGTTCGTCGAGGTTGGCGCGGGCGTCACCCTGTACCGCGAGCGCGGCATGCTTATAGGCATCGAATTCTGAAACGTTCACATTGACAAAGCGGACGCCGGGATTTTGAAAGAGAGTTTTCGAACAGGTGGTGAAATCACTGTATCGGGTACCGATCCCGATGATCAGGTCCGCGTCGCGCGCAACGAGATTCGCAGCTGCCGTTCCAGTTACACCGACCGCACCGAGATTCTGGGAGTGGTTATGGGGGAGAGCACCCTTTCCTGCTTGTGTCTCGCAAACGGGAATGGCAGTCATAGCTGCGAACTGTGAGAGGGAATCCATCGCCTCCGAGTAGAGGACACCGCCGCCGGCGATGATGAGAGGTCTTTTCGCGACTGTGATTTTTGCAGCGGCTTCCTCCAGGACAGTTCGATCACTACGATTGCGCGGAATCTTCCACAGGCGCTTCTTCAGGAATTCTTCTGGAACCTCGAACGCCTCGGCTTGAACATCCTGAGGCAGAGAGATGGTGACCGCGCCGGTGTTCGCCGGCGATGTCAGGACTCGCATCGCCTCGTGCAATGAGGTCAGTAACTGCTCGGGGCGTTCGATCCTGTCCCAATATTGAGAAACAGGCTTGAGACAATCGTTGACCGAGACGTCCTGTGTTACCGGCGATTCCAACTGTTGCAGAACAGGGGCAACGTTACGACGGGCGAAGATGTCTCCGGGCAGCAGTAGAAGGGGCAGACGATTGATAGTGGCTAGTGCCGCACTTGTGACCAGGTTCGTTGCGCCCGGACCGATCGATGTAGTGCATACCATTGCGCGCTTCCGGAAACTGGCTTTTGCGAAAGCGACAGCAGTATGTGCCATGGCCTGCTCATTGCGAAAAAGGTAGTACGGTAAGCCCGTGTCCTGCTCTAGCGCCTCACCGATGCCCGCGACATTGCCGTGGCCGAAGATTCCGAAACAGCCACCAAAAAACGGCAATTCCTGGCCGTCGCGCTCGAGGAATTGTTTCTGCAGGAAGGCGACGATGCACTGCGCAACGGTCATCCGTCTGTTCATAAGGTTGACTCCGGGTTCGGCTGTGCCGGTCGTTCGATCATTTGGTCCGGATGGTTGCGCTATGATATCCGTACGCCTGAAATTCTGGGAAAATTCCCCTTACCCAGGGTTATTCACGAACAAGCGGCAGCCGCGGATCCGGGGAATCCCATGTAGATCGGATCCATGCATGGTTCCGATCATCCGTCACTGCGATGGTTCGTGAAGATCCAGCGAGGAAATTCAAGTAGTACACGTCGTAGCCGGGAGCAGCGACAACCGTGTGATAGCCGCTGTGCACTAACACCACGTCGCCATCCTGGGCTTTGATAGTGCACTCTTCCTGCCGACCTTCGTAGAGATGTTGAAGAGCAAACCCTACCGGCTGGGAAATCCGGTAATAATAAATCTCATCCAGGCAATTTTCCGAGGGCAGATTGTTAGTATCGTGCTTATGTGGCGGGTAGCTGGACCAGTTCCCGCCGGGCGTATAGACCTCGATGACCATCAGCTTGTCCGCGAGGAAATTCGGCATCATGACTTCAACGATCTGACGGGAATTGTTTCCGCCGCCGCGCAGGGAACTCACGACATCCTTCGGCGTGATCAGTTTTGGTTCCAAGCGAGCCTCGGAAGGAACACGGCATTCGGCGATCTCGCAAATCGTTTCTGCGACGAAGGAAGCTCCGGAAAAAGCGGGAATGTAAAGAGTGTAGGGAAGTCCCTCGAAGACGTTCCTGCGCTTTCCGATCGATCTCGCGCCTTCCCCCCAGTCGACGCGACACATCCCCCCGAGCAGCACGCAGGCTACTTCCTCGCCGGCAGTCTTCAATTCAAATGCCTCACCTGGAAGAAGCCGACGAACGTAAAAACTCATCCAATTCCAACCGGCTGTTTTCCTGGGAAGTCGTATTAACTCTCCAGATTCTTCGGCAGGGAGTTTCAGCGAGTTCGCAACAACCAAGGGTTCGTTCAACGGTACGCTCCAGGTGGCGACTGACGCTTTGCCATCTAAATCTAAACGATAAGAAAATAGGCTAAATGAAAACCATTGTCAACGAACTTCCCCTTTGGCCCGGCCGGGAGGCCCTCAGTTCTGTTCATCTAGTCACTGGAAATCCTCAAGGTTTGCGCAAGTTTACGGCCATTTCCGTCGATGCCAGGATCGGGAGGGAGTGTGGGCGCGGGAGATTTAAAAATATTTATTCGGAGGGTATTGACGTGGTCCGTGAACGTTGATATAAACGCCGTCTTATAAGCGTTTAGATTTTCGAATCAAGCTTACAAGCCGATTACCCGCGGCGCTCAGGAGGAAGGATGCGAGCGATGACGTACCAAGAGGAACAGGGAAGTTTCACAGAACTTGAGGCAGCATCACAGCGGTCGAGGATGCATGGCCTTTGCGCCGTCATTTTGACGGCAATCCTATTTGTCACCCCGGCCTCATTCGCAAAAGTTGCCGCAGGCATCTCCGGAATCGTCACCGACGCCACCGGCGCAGTCGTTGCCGGAGTCACCGTGCAGGTGAAGTCGGTCGAGACTGGTGTCGTCACGACTAGACAGACGAACGGAGACGGGTTTTACGCTTTCGTCGATCTTCCACCGGGACACTATGACCTCGAGGTCAAACAGACGGGATTCACTGCGTTCCGCCGAACGGCTGTCACTCTGGATGTAGATTCGGCGAAAGTGATCAACATCAAGCTGACCGTCGGGAGCGCCACCGAAAGTGTGGATGTCTCGAGCGACGCGATCCAACTCGACACTGCGAGCACACAGAATGGACAGGTGATCGAGGCTCAGACGATCACCGCCGTTCCTCTTGTTTCCCGCAGCTATACCGATCTGCTCGCCCTACAACCCGGGGTGGCACCATCCTCGTCAGGGTTGGCGGGCGGCCAGGGCGGTCAGTTCAGCGCAACAGGATTCACCTTCACTCCGGTGTCAGGTGATTTGAATGCCGGAAACCTCTCGGTCAATGGACAGCGTGAATCCGCGAACGGATTCCTGTTGAACGGCACTACAGTGCAGGAGTTCGCGTTCTCAGGAACCGCGATCATCCCGAACCTTGATTCAATCGAGGAATTCCGCATCATCACGAATAATTTCGATGCTGAATACGGCAACTACGCCGGCGGACAGATCAACGTCATCACCAAGGGTGGAACCAATAAGCTCCACGGCAGCGCTTTCGAATTTCTTCGGAATACCGCCCTTGACGCGAGAAACTACTTCTCAAAGACGAAAGACGATCACAAGCAGAATCAATTTGGCGGGACCATTGGTGGTCCGATCAAGCACAACAAGTTGTTCTTTTTCGCCGACTACCAGGGCAATCGCGTCATTCTTGGCCAAAGCGGTGGATTGGGAGTGACACACGTTCCCTCGCCGGAAGAGCGCAACGGAGACTTCTCGGCTCTGGCAAGCTCTCTGACCGGCACGGTGAAGGGAGCAGCATGGGCACAGCAACTGTCGACCACACTAGGGCACGCCGTGGTTGCAGGTGAGCCGTACTACTTCGCTGGATGCACATCCGCACAGTGCGTGTTTCCCGGCGCGCAAATACCGTCAGCTGCTTTCACGCTTCCTTCCAAGAATTTGCTGCAATTCGTTCCGCCGGCGAACGCGACCGACGGTGCGGGAAACCCGGTCTTCTCTCCTGTCGCTGCCCCGTCGCGGCTCAACGATGACAAGACCAGCGGCCGTGTCGATTATGAATCTCGCTTCGGCAGATTATCGGGATACTATTTCTTCGACCGATACAAGCAGAGCGTCCCGAATGTCTTTCTTCCTGGGTTTGGCAGCGACTACACCGGGAAATCACAGGTTGTGAACCTCGGCGACTCCAAGACGATCAGTTCAACTTCCGTGAACGAGTTCCGGTTCGGATTCACCCGCATCAAGTACCTTATCCACACTCCAACGGGAGGAACGGACGTCAGTCCAAGCTCACTAGGGTTCGATGAGGGGCCGGATACGCTTGGTATTTCGCCCTCTCTGCCCGCGTACGCGCACGTGCCGAACATTCACTTCAACCAGTTCTCTTTCGGCGCCTCAGGCGGACCGCTGGGCGTGACAGAGAACACGTTCCAGTTCACGGACAACTTCACCAAAGTGATCGGCACGCATACCGTCACCTTCGGCGGACAGTTCCGCTATAACCAGTTGACGGAATACAACGGCGGTTCGAACGGCGACTTCACATTCGATGGTGCGGAGACGGGAATCGACTTTGCCGACTTCCTCATTGGTGCGCCGACGAGTTATTCGCAAGGGCAGGGCTTTCCTTCTTACGGACGCACGCGCTATTTCGGGTTCTTCGGACAGGATAGCTGGCGCGCGAAGTCGAATCTGACGTTCAACTACGGTCTGCGCTGGGATGTGAGCAGACCATGGTCTGAGAAGAACGGCCAATTGGAAACACTGGTACCAGGTCTCAACTCAACGAGGTTCCCGGGTTCGCCGACAGGCTGGGTTTTCCCCGGAGATCCCGGCATTCCCAGCACGCTGGCGCCGACCCGCTACAACAAATTCGCTCCCCGCATTGGTGTCGCCTACTCGCCTGCATCGGAGAATGGTTGGATCAAATCTCTCACCGGTGGACCGGGCAGGGCGAGCATCCGTCTTGCATGGGGTTTGTTCTACCAGACGTTTGAAGGCGCGACAAACTTCAACGAAATCGGCGATGCTCCGTTCGGCATTTTTTACGGCAGCCCGGTGCCTCCCCAGTTCGTCACTCCGTTTGTAGATCGCGGCACAGGCAATGTCGAAGGTCAGCGATTCCCAGTGGCGTTGCCGAGCACCAATACACCTATCAACTGGGCAAACTTCCTGCCCATCGGCACCTCGCCGGCATTCTGGTACCGCAACGTCTTGCCATACACGGAGCAGTATGAACTGTCGATTGAGCGGCAGGTTGGTCCTGCGACCCTGGTCACACTCGGCTACGTGGGATCACAAGGGCACCACTTGCTCTCGTCGCTGGAGGCGAACGCAGGAACACCCTCAGTTTGCCTAAGCGTCAGCCAAGCCAGCCAGGTAATGCCGGGTACGCCGACGTGCGGACCAAATGGCGAGAACGGTGTCTATTTGCCGATCGCCGGCGGAACGATCAATGGGACTCGCGCACCGTTCGGTCAAAGTTTCACCAGTGACGGCTACTTCATCACCTCGGGAAAATCCAACTACAACTCACTGCAATTAGGCTTGCAACAGAAAATCTCGCGCCTGACCATGCGGGCTGGCTACACCTATGCGAAGTCGCTCGACAATGCATCCGGCTACGGCGAGCAGATCGATCCGCTCGATCCTGGCCGGAACTCACTCTCCTCATTCAACGGGAAGCACAACTTCGTCGTCAGCTACGATTACCAGTTGCCGTTTGACCACTTCGGCGGCCCCAGCATGTTGGTGAAGGGCTGGCGCATCAGCGGCGTGACTCGCTTCGCGAGTGGGCAGCCCGTAACTCTTTATGAGACAGATGACCGCTCTTTGCTGGGAACGAGCAGCGCGGGAGCAATCTCGCTGCCGGTCGACCGGCCTAACTACACGCCCGGTCATCTCAACATCACCGATCCGCGATCCGGGCTGCCATACTTCAACACATCACTGTTCAATGTCGAAGATCTCGGAAAGCTGGGTACCTCGCCGCGCAGATTCTTCGACGGTCCGGGAATCAACAACTTCGACATAGCATTCTTGAAAGACACCACGTTGGAGGCAGGCACGAGGCTGGAATTCCGAGCCGAGCTGTTCAATGCCTTCAACCATGCACAATTCGGGCAGCCGAACGGAAACATCAACGACGCAGCATTCGGCCTCGTGACAACAGCTCGTCCTCCGCGTATCGTGCAGCTGTCTCTGAAGTTGCTCTTCTAAAATGGGTTGAATGGGGGCGGCAAGGCGCCCTTTTTTGACCTGAGGTGAAAATGGCATCGAAAGAGAATCAAGTGTCGGAATCGCAACAATTGGTGGACACGCATACCCGGCGCGTCTTTATCAAGTTGTCTGCGAGTGCGGTTGGAGCCGCCTGTGCGGGTACTGCGAGCCTGACCTCCGCTACTACGGGAGTTCAAGCTAGTATAGGGCCCCGTTCGTCTGTACAGGCGGCTCCTCCTGCTTCAGACATTGGTATTTGGTACACCAACGCGAAGCAGCGCTTCACCCCAGGGAACTCGATCCGCTGGCAATCGCAATCAAAACAGGGCGCCGATTTTGTTCAACTGGTGCCGCAAAACAAGTTCCAGGAGATATTAGGTTTCGGCGGCTGTTTCACCGACGCATCCTGCTACCTGATTCAACAACTACGGGAGCCTCTCCGCGAACAGTTGCTGCATGAGATGTTTCATCCGGCGGAAATGGGGCTGAGTTGCAACCGGACGTGCATCGGATCAGCCGATTCTGCTGCGACCATGTATAGCTACGACGAGGGCGAGCCTGACCCGGAGCTGAAACACTTCTCCATCGAGCACGATCGCGCTTACATCCTGCCAATTTTGCGTCGCGTGAAGGAAATCAATCCCGAGGTGTTTTACTTCTCATCACCGTGGAGTCCGCCGGGATGGATGAAGTGGAACAAGTCGATGCTTGGCGGCTCGATGAGCCGTCAGTATCTGTCGTCGTACGCGCAATACTTTCTGAAGTTCATCCAGGCATACGCTGCCGAAGGCGTGCCGATCCAAGCGATCACGACACAGAATGAGGTCGACACCGACCAGCATGGTCAGATGCCGGCCTGCACGTGGTCGCAGGAATGTGAAACCGAATTCGTGGAAGACCACCTCGGGCCACTTTTTGAGAAGACGAATACCACCACCAAGATTTGGATCCTCGATCATAACTACGTGTATTGGGGGCGCGTCATCTCGCAACTCGACGACCCTGATTTCCGCCGCTACGTCAACGCTGTCGCGTTTCATGGCTATGTCGGCGAGCCCGGCATGATGAGCAAAGTGCACGCGGCACATCCCGAGGCGAGTTTGTACTTCACCGAGGGCAGCACCGATTACAACGATCCTCACTACCAAGACGACTGGACGAAGTGGTCGACCACGTACACGGCTGTTCTGACGAACTGGTGTTCTTCGGCCGTTGCCTGGAACGTGGCTACCGACGAACACGGAAAGCCGAACATTGGGCCCTATCCTTGTGGAGGGATTCTGATTATCAATCCACGAGCGCAGGAGGTGATCCGCAGCGGCCAGTATTGGGCACTGGCGCACCTGTCGCGACCGCTGAAGAGAGGCGCCCGCCGTGTAGAATCGCAAAGCGCGGCTTCGAGCCTCGGGCACATTGCATTCGAGAATCCCGACGGTCACAAGGTACTGATGCTGACAAACAGCGGGGCCTCCCGAAATGTCGAGGTAAGGCAGGGCCTGAATTCGGCGACGATCCCGTTGGAGGAAAATTCCGTTGCTACGCTGGTGTGGCGATGAAGTGCTCCCATTCGCAATTGCCCATTTCACAGTTTCTGCTCCGACGCTGGTTTCGATGGATTGTCCTTTCTCTTGTGCTGATTTGCTCACCGCTTCTTGTCCTCAGTGCTAATCCTCGTAAGGACAGAATCGTGGTACTCATCAGTCTCGATGGATTCCCTGCGTATGCTCTCGATGATGCTCGACTTCCGGTTCCGACATTGCGCAGACTAGCTCGTGAAGGTGTGTCCGCCGCGTCGATGCGACCTGTGAATCCGACCGTGACCTGGGCGAATCACACAGCGATCGTGACAGGCGTAGATGCTTCCGAGCACCAGGTACTGTTCAACGGCTTGCTGATTCGAAGCGAGGACGGACGACAACCTACTGTGGACGCTGCGGCCGACAAAGCAAGACTTGTTCACGCCCCAACGATCTATGACATCGCCCACGAGGCGGGACTTACCACCGCTCAAGTTGATTGGGTAGCGATCAATCGCGCGAGCACGATCACCTGGCAGTTCCCAGAATTACCGGACCCTTCCCGCCCGATCGAGCGCGAACTTGTTGCGGACAATATCGTCACTGCCGAGCAATTGCGGACATACGAGGACAGTAGCCAGGCATGGCAGGACCAGATATGGACGGATGCCGCGGTTAGGATATTGGAGGAACATAAACCCAACCTCCTTATGTTCCATCTTTTAGGGCTTGATGATGCGAACCACGAGTATGGCCCGATGTCGCACGCGAGCCTTACCGCCATGGCGCTTCTCGATAGCCGTGTAAAGAGAATCCTCGATGTGATCGAGAAACAGGGCCTGTCAGGGAGAACTACGGTTCTTATCGTTTCAGATCATGGATTCCGAAAAGTCGAGCACACGATTCGTCCGAACACTTTGTTGCGCGAGAATGGAATACTGCGCGAGTCCGCGGGAACCTGGAAAGGCGAAGCATGGGTGCTCTCCGAGGGGGGCGCCGCCATGGTGTACGTGACGGAAGCGCCACGTAAGAAAGAGGTCGTTTCGAAGCTGCGCACCTTGTTCGCGGGGAAGGAAGGAATCGAGCACGTGCACGGAGCGGAAGCGTTCCCAAGGCTTGGGTTTCCGAATCCTGATAAAAGCAGCCAAGGGCCGGACTTTGTGCTGGCTGCCGTCCCCGGATATATGTTCAGCAATGAGCCCGAAGGCGACTACTCCGGTCCACCTACCGAAGGTGGGACCCACGGTTATATAAATGATGATCCGGAGATGCAGGCGATCTTCCTGGCGTACGGCGCTGATATCCCGCACGGTGTTCGCCTGGGTAGCATCTCGAACCTTGATGTCGCCCCAACCATTGCCAAGCTACTTGGCCTCGAAATGAAGCAGGTAAAAGGACATCCGATCGAACAGATTGTTGACCATCTCGCAGTTCCCGCCGTAACCACCAAGTGATACTGGAGCCGATGATGTTGAGCCGTGGTACGCGAGTTCGATTCCTTCCCCTGTTAATTGTCTTTGCGCTTCTTACGACCAATTCCATTGCGCAAAGTACCTCCGCGCAACTCGATCCGGAGAAGGTGGGTGCAATTCAGAAGCACATCGCCTTGGCGTGGGATCGGCTGACTCGCTCAATGTCAGATTGCAACACCGTGGTCGATTCGAAGTTGGCAAACTCTTCGGTTCTCTATCTTCCTGCCGGGTATCCCGTGCCACCGGAGGTCAAGCGGCTACAGCAAGAGTGTCATGTCGAGGTGAAGACACTCCCGGCGGTCATTCACGATCCCGGAGAAGTCGACACTTCCAAGATCAATCCACACGGACTTCTTTTTCTCGAAAACAAATACGTTGTCCCGGGTGGCCCATTCAACGAGATGTATGGATGGGATAGCTACTTCATTATCCGCGGCCTGGTAAGGGATGGCCGTGTCGATCTGGCCCGCGGCATGGTTGAAAACTTCTTCTTCGAGATCGAGCACTACGGCACCATCCTCAACGCCAATCGTACCTATTATCTGACGCGCTCCCAACCTCCATTCCTGAGCGCGATGATCATGTCGGTATACGAGGCAGAGCAGCATGCTGGAAAAGCAGACAAGGTTTGGCTGAAGAGGGCCTACCAATACGCGACGCGGGACTACCGGATGTGGACGACAGCGCCGCACCTTGCCGGTACGACCGGCCTCTCACGCTACTACGACTTCGGAAACGGTGTCACTCCCGAGAGTCCTCAAGATGAGGGTGCGGTACAGCGCCAGGCACTGGCTTACATGGTCGCGCATCCAGCCGAGGCCGCTGGCTACTTCACGGAGCGTCCTAAGGGCGAAACCGGAGGACCCTTCGACCCGACTTACACCATCGAGGTCTGCGAAAACTCGGAGTCCAACAATCCTGGATGCGAACCGAAGAGCACTGTCCATCTCACGACCGATTACTTTAAAGGCGATCGCGCTATGCGCGAGTCTGGCTATGACATCTCCTTTCGCTTCGGGCCGTATGGCGCCGGAACACATCACTTCGCGCCGGTATGCCTGAATAGTTTGCTGTACAAGACCGAGAAGGATCTCGCGGCCATGGCGCGCATCCTCGGCGAGCCTGGGGAAGCCGAGCAGTGGGAGCAGAAAGCCAAGGCTCGCGTGGTGGCAATGGACAAGTTGTTCTGGGACGACCAGCGTGGCGAGTTCCTCGACTACGATTTCGTCGCGGGCAAGCGTTCCACATACGATTTTGCAACCACGTTCTACCCGCTCTGGACGGGATGGGCGACGCGCGAACAGGCCAGGGTCGTAGTTGAAAACCTGAAGCGCTTCGAACTGGCCGGAGGGATTGTTGCCAGTCGAAACCAATCCGGCGTGCAGTGGGATTTCCCGTTCGGATGGGCGCCTCAACAACTCTTTGCAGTGGATGGCTTACGACAGTACGGATACTACGCGGACGCCGAGCGCATCTCAACCAAGTTCCTTTCGACAGTGATGGAGAACTTTCAGCGCGACGGCTACATCGTGGAGAAATACAACATGCTAACGCGTTCTTCGGACGTTAAGGTCGCGGCAGGCTACCAGATGAACGCGGTCGGATTTGGCTGGACGAACGGCGTCTTCCTCGTACTGCTCGACGAACTTTCGAAGGCTCATTGACTCGGGAATTACGAAGGCTGATCGGCTCAACCTATTCATGACGGAGAGCCGGTATCATCCTTCTAATGGGTGCTTCGTAGTTCAACTGCTCCATAATCGCAAATGCATCACGTTTCGTGATCTGTCTTGAGACTTGGACGAGAGTGAATTGGGGTGCATTAGGTTGGCGAGCTTTTACTCTGTGGTACGTTCATGCTCATCTCTGTCCGCACAACTCGCTGAAACTACATTGGGAGCTGCTCTCATAACCCAAAGGTCGCTGGTTCAAATCCAGCCCCCGCAA
>JGI1027J12803_100077225_pt1 | contig 15306 bp, 13 predicted proteins | sample IowNatreferecore_FD_12803 | JGI IMG/M metagenome (IMG submission 12803) | reverse complement strand
TTGGCTGTCTCGATTGTTTTCATGGCTCTTCACCTGATTCTAGCTCCAGGCCTGTGAATACGTCCACAAATATTTTGCATATGCAAAAAGTATTTTGGAACGACCGATGCTACGTCGCGATGCTGAGCGCCCTTTAATCCATAATTCCGGAGTGACGTCTAATTCTGTGTCGAGCGACACAAGTGGCAGTTCCGCTGCCTTTTGGCTTGCATTGTGCAATCGCGAAATCGAGAATCTTGTTATGCCTGACGACAGCCAGCAAAAGATTCTGGAAATCAAGAAGTATCCCAATCGCAGATATTACGACGCGACTCATAGCCGGCACCTTACGCTCGAAGAGATCCGCTCCCTCATTCAGCAGGGCTACGACATCCGCGTCATTGACGCCAAAAGCTCCGCGGATATCACGGCCCAGGTTTTAACCCAACTCATTCTTGAACTCGACACGCCGAAGCTCGATTCTCTGCCGGTGCCGCTTTTGGTGCGGCTGATTCGCATGAATGATCAACTGGTGAAGGATTTTATCGAAAAATACTTTAACCAGGCGTTGAAATCGTTCTTTGATTACCAGAAGCAGCTTGAAGAGCAAATTCGCAAGACGCATGGATTGCCCCCGCTTTTTCCTTCCGTGTCTGCCTGGACCAAAGCCATGCTTGAGCCGTTTTCAGCAGTTTTCTCGGGAACGCCCCCGCCGAAAGCGGCCGAAAACGAACAGCCGAGTCCGTCCGAGAAAGAGGAAGATTTGCACAAATTGGTGCGCGAACTGCAAAAAGAGGTGGCCAGCCTGAAGAAAAAGCCTGCTGCCAGAGGCCGGGGCGCCCGTCCCCAAAAATAATTTGTGCAAATGCACAAATTCTTGTTGACAGCACTCCATTTATGAGTTTCAGTAAGGTTGCGATGCAAACCTTCATTCCCAAAGCCACGACGGCATCGTCAGACAAATCCGAGTGGGGCGGGACTATCATTTGTGCGTTTGCATTAGCACTAACAACGTAAACTTGAAAGGACACATTATGAAAGAGAAAGCCAAGGAAAGCACTTACCAGAAAACCAAACCGCTCTCGGAAGCAGCGGACAAAGCCATGAAAAATTATGAACAAGCCGTTCGCACCGGACTCAAGCTGCAGGAAGGAGCGGCCCATCTTTGGACCAATCTTCTGAATCAGAGCGCTTCTCCGCAGGATTGGCAAAAACGATTCTCGGGCGCCACCGCTGTAGCCAATGGAGTCCTTCCCGCAGCTCAGAAACGCCTCGACGAAGTTCTTAACCTGGTGGAACAGAATACCAAAGCCAGCACCGATTTGTTCAAAAAGGCGGCTGACGTTTGCCAAACAACGACACTCCCGGAATGCCAGGCTAAATGGCTGGACCTTTGCACTGCATCCGTTGACCTGGCTCGTTCCAATTTCGAGGCTGTCACACAGATCAATTCGCGCGCTGTCGATTCCTGGATTGATTATGTGCGCAAGAGCGCCGATGTTACGGAGGTCAAGACGGCCTGACGCGGGTTTCCCGTCGGCCAGCATTTGACCTTTCTGGAGCAGCCATGAACATGGTAAACGGAGTCTATTTAACCGGCGCCGTACGCACTCCCATTGGGAGCTTCTGCGGCGCCTTTGAAAACACACCCGCTCCCGCTTTGGGCAGCGTAGCAGCTAAAGCGGCGATCGCACGGTCTGGTGTTCCGGCCGATCAAATTGACGAAGTCATCTTCGGTAACGTTGTCAGCGCGGGTCTCGGACAAAATGTAGCGCGTCAGGTCGCTATCGGTTCCGGCCTCAGTCCGGCTGTCGGTGCAACGACGGTCAACAAAGTTTGCGGCTCTGGCCTCAAGACCGTCATGCTTGCCGCTCAGTCAATCAAATGTGGTGATAGTTCGGCGATTGTCGCCGGGGGCACAGAGAATATGTCCCGCGCGCCATACCTTTTGGACAAAGCCCGCAGTGGTTATCGCATGGGCAACGGCGAACTCACCGATGCGATGATCAAAGACGGCCTGTGGGACGTATATAACAATGTCCACATGGGCATTTGTGGCGATCGTTGTGCGGAAAAATATAAGCTTTCGCGACAACAACAGGACGACTTCGCTGTCGCAAGCTTCAAGCGCGCTGTCGAAGCGACTTCAAAAGGCGCGTTCGCCAAAGAAATCGAACCAGTCCAGGTCAAGGCCGGCAAGGAACTGGTGATGATTGCTGAGGACGAATCGCCGAAGAAATTCAACGAAGAAAAGCTGCGCAAATTGCGTCCTGCCTTTGGCGAAAAGGGAACGGTCACTGCCGGCAACGCCTCGAGCATCAATGACGGCGCAGCCGCGATTGTCGTGCTCTCACCTGAAAAGGTTAAAGCACTGGGCTTGAAACCGGAGGCGAAAATCGTTGGCTACGCAACCTATTCGCGCGAGCCCGAATGGTTCACACTGGCGCCCATTGGCGCGATCTCCAAATTGTTGAAAATGCTTTCCTTGAAAGCGTCCGACGTGGACCTGTTCGAGATAAACGAAGCCTTTGCTGCAGTTCCGATGGCAGCCATGCAGGAACTCGGCATCCCGCACGAAAAAGTCAATGTCAACGGCGGCGCAGTTGCCCTGGGTCATCCCATCGGCGCGAGCGGTGCACGCACTTTGGTCACATTGATTAATGCGATGAAGGCGCGTGGCGCAAAATTGGGCATCGATGCACTTTGCATCGGGGGCGGCGAAGCTGTGGCCATGGCCGTTCAACTTTGTGATTAGGGCGGAGCGCCGTAACAGGCTCTATGGTATAAATCAGATTAATCGCTGGAAATCGCAGCGGCGCTTGGGAAGCGCCGTTGCGAATTGAGACTATGAGCGACAACTTTGAAAAAACTGCGGAGCAGGCGGCAGCCTTCCAGAAAATCTGGATGGAATCGATGTCGAAAATCATGCAAACCGCTTTTGCATTCGGCAACAATTCGCCGCCGCCGGATGTGCTCAAGCAAATTCGCAGCGGCATATTCCAGGCGCTCGCACAATCGTGGGAGGAGTTCATGCGCTCGCCGGAGTTTCTGGAAAGCATGAAGCAATGGATGGATACTGCCATCAACTTCCGCAAGATGACGAATGATTTCATGGCCAAGGTCCGCAATGAAATACAAGCGCCATCTCGGGACGACATCGACACGGTGATGCTGACAGTCCGTCACATGGAAAAGCGGTTGCTCGATCGCGTCGAAGAATTGGCGGTCAGGATTGAAAAACTTGACAGTCGGCTGAATGGTCATGCTGCGCAACCTGCTCCAAAAGTGGCAAGCAGTCAGGCTAAAGCTCGAGAGCCTCGTAAGTCTGCGCGCCGCAAGACGAAATCGGAGGCCGCATGAGCGAAAGCGCCCCCTACAGCAATCCGTGGCTCCAATGGCAACGCGCTGCCCTGGATGAATCTTTCGCCGCGCTGGGGCGCATGACGAATTTTCCCACTCTCTGGGAGCGCGCGAAGCGGGTCAGAAAAGGTGTTTCTGCTTCGGAAGTTGTTTATGAAGAAGATCGTCTCAAACTTCTGCATTATCGCAGCGACTCCAAACCGCGCTTCAAAACACCACTGGTCTTCACCTACGCGCTCGTCAACCGCCCGTACATCCTTGACTTGAAGAAGGGCCGCAGCGTCGTCGCCAATTTCGTCAACCACGGCTTTGACACTTACCTGGTGGACTGGGGCGTGCCTACTCCGGCTGACCGTCATCTTACTCTTGATGATTACATCAATGGTTACATGGCAAACGTCATGGATTATCTGTTCGAGCGAACAGGCGCCAAAAGTCTCAACGTTCTGGGCTATTGCATGGGCGGCACGATGAGCGCGATGTTCACGGCGTTGCATCCCGAGCGTGTCAAAAACCTAATCCTGCTCGCAGCGCCGATTGACTTTTCTTCCAACGATAGTCTGCTCAATCTCTGGACTCGACCCGAAAACTTCGACGTGGATAAATTCGTCGATACTTTCGGTAATTGCCCGCCTGAATTTCTTCAGTCCACGTTCCTACTTCTTCGGCCAGTCGGCAATTTTCTGGAAAAGCCGATCAATTTCTACGAAAACATGCACGAGGAGAAATTCCTCGAAGATTTTCTCACGACCGAAAGCTGGCTCAATGACAACATTCCAGTGCCGGGCGAAGTGTACCGCCAATTCGTCAAGTACCTATATCAGCAAAATCTTCTCACACAGAATCGGATGCCGGTCGGCAAACACATCGTCAACCTCCAAAACATCACGTGCCCGGTTCTGAACCTTATGGCGGGCAAAGACGACCTCGTCCCGTGCTCGCAGGGTATGCCCTTCACTAACCTCGTCGGCTCAAAGGATCGCAAAACCATCCTTCTGGATGGGAGCGGCCACATCGGCCTGGCGATCGGTGGGCGCGCCCAAAAAGAAGTATGGCCGCAGGCATGCGAATGGCTCGCCCAGCGCAGCGACTAACGCGAGCGTTCGCTAATCCCGACGCTCGAAAGGTCAATCGGTTTGAAACCGACTTTTAGGACCGGGGACTTTGGCTGCAGCCGAAAATCGTTTTCCTTCGGTGCGACAAATAGTGGATTCGCGAAAATGGAATTTCTATCGTTGCCTTGGGCCCGCCATTTCTCACGTGAACTGTTGCCAAACGTGACTACTTGCGCATCTTGGCGCGCATCGAAATAGACATTCCAATCGATCAGAAAATTCGTTCCGGACCAGTCGCCGGCCAACAGCGCGCCTGAATCGAAGTAGACGATATTGGTTTCGAAACTGAAGCTGAGATGCGGTTCGGCGCGGGTCCGCTGAATTTGTTGGTCTCGTCCAAACGCGAAGATATTGTTCCAAACTTTATTGGTTTCGCCGTAATGCTGATGAAATCCCCCGTGTGTCGTGCGATACACCACGTTGCTTGCAGCCAGAATTCCGCTGCTCCCTTCATCGAAATAAATCCCCCAACCGCCGTAATTCAGCCCGGCAATGTCATGCCACACATTATTCAAAATTTCGGTTCCAGATTGCTTGCCTAACGTGTAAATGCCGCCCATGTCGCTCAGAATCGGTCCGTCTCCATCTGATTTCACGCCGACGTGATGGACGTGGTTGAAGGCAATCAGATTGTTTGTCGCCAGACTCGGCCCGTAGCCCCAGGTCCATCCAATCGAAATGCCCGTATAGTAGAAATCGTGAATCAGATTGTGCGCGATGCGATTATTTGCCGACTGGCCAATCCAAACTCCAATCGCACTGGCAAACATTTTCCCGCCGTTGTGTATGTCGCAGTCAGCGATTTCGTTATGGCCGCTTTGCTCGTGTTCGTTCTGACGAATCGCCGTTTCGCCCAGCTTAATCCCGCCCGCCCCAAGATCAGCTAATTCGCAATGGGTGATTCGGTTGCTCACGCAACCTCGAGCGAGTTCCAGGCCGTAATTTCCGAGATTTGCAAACGTGCAGTTTTCAAAAATGCATTCGTGCGCTCCTTCTCCCAAGATGGCTCCAGGCACGCCAATCGCCGCCTGCGCAAAGCCGCCCACTTCTGAGGTGGGTTCGGGTGAAATCTGCGGTTTGTTTTTCGTTGATTGAAACCCTTCGAGAAAGCACCACTCAGTGTGCGAAAAAGTTAAGCCTTTGAATTCGACTCGCTGAACAAATTGCTTTGCCTCGGGTTTGCCTTCGATTCGGATTAGCTGGCTGAGAACCGGCGCTATCGCTTCGATTTTTTCGATTGTCTCACCTGGTTGCGGCTCGTAATAGACGCGTCCCGCTGTGCGATCCAAGTACCATTCGCCGGGAGTGTCGAGAAAGTCCGCAGCATTCTCCACATAATACAAATCTCCCGGCGCCAATTGAAAAACCGAACGTTTGCCGAATGTCACTGTTCGTTTATTCACATCGACCGACACAATCGGCAGGCGCGATTCGACCCAGCGGTTGAATACAATCACTTCCGCGTTTGTCGCATCCGTCCAGGCCTTCAAATCGCCTTCGCGAAAGCGGAAACGTGTATTTCCTTTCGTCCAATCTGGATTCGCCTCCGGCAAGTCCGCGACACTGAAATAGCCGTGATTTGGATGGCGGGCCCGGACGGCTCGCTTGCCGTTAATCCAAAGCTCGCGAAAGAACCATTTCCCATCGCGCACTTCGGGCACATCCGCGGCCCATAATTTTCTGCCGGCGAAGTCGGCTTCTTTCCATCCGGAGATTCTGCGGCCGCCGCTCAAAATTGGTTTTTCACTGCGATACGCGCTCAATAGCAATAGTGAATCGTCTGGGCTGAGAACCAGCGGTTTGTCGAAAAAGTACAAGCCTTCGCGAATGAAAATCGTTGCGTGCTGCGGAATATTGCTCGTGCGCGAGCGGCTTTCGCGAATTGCGGCCACGGCCTGCGCCACCGTTGCAAATGGTCCATCGGTTCGGTTTCGATTTGGAGCGACTAGCTTTCCGGACCAGGCGTCATTTCCGTTTGTGGCGACGAAATACGCGGCGGATTGGCTCCAGCCAATTCCCGAGTTGAGGAATGGCAGGCAAATGCCAATCAGCAAGAGGGATTGCCAACGCTGCATTCAGGCCGCCTTTTTGGCCAAAATCCCGTACTTCTTCAAGATCCGAGACGCCGCCTCAAAAGTGATCGGCTGACTCACATTCGCGAATATTCCAATCTCCATCAGGTCGGCAATAATTTTGAAAGGCTTTTGGCCGGCAATGTTCGCGAGTTCTCTGACGATGATGTTCTCCGGAATCGCGACTTCCCGGCTCACTTCCTGAGCGCCAAGTGGAGCGATTGAGGGTTCTTGCGGTTTCTTTTTCTTGAGTTTCCAGGCTCCGAGAATTTCCTGGGTGCCGGCAATGAATATCTCCCCGCCTTGCAATGCGGGTAATCCTTGCAGCATCGGCAACTGAGTCGATGGCCGCTTTTTCTGTTCTTCGAGCCGCAACAAATCGATGAGGTCCTTGCAACCGGGAGGAAGAAGGTAGCTTCGCTTGTTGTAGTCGTAGTACATCATCCCGAAAACCTTCGATTCTAGAATAGCACCGTGCCCTTGATTGCCAAGATCGTTCGGCATCGTTGATACGCATCAACATATTCATGGACTTGGCTGAACTTAGCTGGAGTTGGGTGGAGATTTGGACGCTTGGTGACAGGTGATTGATCACTCGTGATTGGTGATTGGAAACCGATAGCCCAGTAATTTGCGACTCATAGGCAGGGAATTGGCGCGGTCAATACGGTGGCCTGCAGGGCGCGGCCGGGACCCTGAGGAATCCTTCACCCCAATCGCCAAAAGCGCTTTGGAGGATAAACAATCCATTTGGGGCAACAGCCGAGCGATCGATTTATTCGTTTTCATAGTACGAGTCTCTAATAACAGGGGGGTGGCAAGTAGAAAAGCTCTTTGACTTTCCAAGCCACTGAGCTGCAAAGGTTTAACCCTACTTTACAGTGGCAAGTAGGGTGGCAAGTTCGAGGTGCGAACTAATCGCCATCGTGAACCGAAAAACCGATTAAGATTAAGATTAAGATTAAGATTAGGCTTACGAGTACGGTTCAAGGATAAATGAGCCGATACAAGCGGTTCCCGCGAGGCGGAGAAATGGTGACCTGGTTTTCGCTGTTAACTGGATTCACCACATTGGTCACATCCGACCAGTTTGGGGTCCCAAGATCCGGGGTGTGTTGCAATCGGAAGCCGGTAGAGGGCGCGGGCCAGGCCAATACGACCGTGTTGGTGGGAGTAAGGAACAGGCGCAGCAGGGGCGAGCCCGGGGTTTGCACGGCGAAAATAGCCCAGAAACCACCGGTAGGCGAGTAATTGCCGCCGGTGAGCGGCCCGCCGGCGTCATGCTGCCCGATAGTGCCCGAAACCTGATAAGCGCCTCCACTGCTAGTGCTGCCGCCGCCCGCGGATTTGTGCCAATCGATCGCATATTGGGCGGACACCGAGAGAGCAACGAGGCCGAACAAAATAGTTAGCGTGTATTTCATAAGCTGCTCCAGGTTCGCTCAAGGGTTGTGTTGGTGCTCAAAGCGGAGGACAACTTTTTCCAGTTGGTCCAAACGAACTCTCATTTGCTCGATTTGCGACTCTCGGGCCTTCAGCTCGGTATCCTGGGCTTGAATTTTCCGACTAAGACCTTGAATTGCTGCTAAAGCAACGCCGTGCAGGTCGCATTCGTTGAGCATCTTGTCGTTCTCGTTGAATGGGAACAGGGAGTGGAAATCCTGGGCCATCGGTCCGATGTGCCGTTGTGAAGAGCCTTTGTAACTCCACTCGACGACCGGCAAGCTGGCGACTTTGTCGAGAACCGCTTCGGAGTCAATCGGCGAAAAGTTCTCTTTCAGGTTGCGATCGCTGGAAAAACTCCATCCACCATTGTTCGGCACCCAATAGACCCATTGATTAACGCCAGCGACTCCGCTGCCAAAGGTCACTCCGCCCTGGCAGCGAAAACGCACCTCATTGTTCTGTTCCGAAACAAAATCCCCCGCCTGAGAGTCGGCCCAAACGAAGCTACCCTGATGTTGGGCCTTCGCATTGCGTCCCGCCGCGAAACTGTTTCTGCCGCTGGCCGCGTTGGCCTGCCCACCCGGAACAGTGGAGTAAACGCCCGAGGCGCTGTTGGTGCCACCGCCTCCAACCGTCGCACCCGTGGCGAGGCTCGCATTGAAATGGCCACCACCGACTGTCGCATAGAGCGAATTTTGGACGGTGTTTAGAAGGCCACCGCCGATGGTTCCGTAAGCGACACCATTGTTGATAGCGTTGTGATACCCGCCTCCGATCGTATTATTCCAGCCATCCGTCGAGCTGTTCAATTGGCCGCCCGCGATGGTATCCTCGTCGCCCGCACAAGTGTTTTGAAGCCCGCCTCCGATCGTACCCTGGCTGCCGGAGCACAGGTTTTGACGTCCACCGCCGATGGTCGCGGATGGTCCGGTATTGGTATTGAACTGACCGCCGGTCACAACTGAAAAATCTCCGCCGGCCACGTTGACGGAACCACCGCCAATGACACCGCCGTATCCTCCGACCTGATTGTTGTAGCCGCCGCTGATAGTTCCATAATAGCCATTGCCATAAATGAGGTTTGGCTGTGAATTACCATTAAACGGAATCACAGACCCACCGCCGCCAATGGTCGCTCCCGGCAGGCCGCCCGCAACGCTGTTGCCGCTGTAACCACCGACGATATTGGGTGTGTCGCCCGTTGGCTCAAAGCGCTGGGCCGTTTGGCCGCCGACGATCATGATCAAGGGTTGGGCATCGGTCGTGCCGAGCTTCGCGCCCGGATTGACGTTGTTGCCGGCGGTGCCCCAAAAGCCACCTGGACTCACCCCGCCAATGGAAGCAGCATTTTCAGCGAAAATGGCATAGGGAGTCGGAGTCAATTCCTGGAGGGGCGATAGGACGATATGATTGATGGTACTGCCATTTGGCCGCACAGCAATCTCCATCCACGTGCGCTGCCCCAGGAATACTGCGCCGAAATCGAGAGGAACGGTAAAGAGGCCGTTGGTAACGCCGACGCCGGGAGCAAGTTGCTGCCCCAGGAAGCCTTGGCCCTGATCAGTGGAGTAGAGGGTGAACCGGAAGTCGTAGAGTCCCGTGAGTGGTCCATTGGTGGTGCGCAGTTGGCCCTGATAGGTAAACATCGTCCCCACGGGGTCTGCCCAGGTACGGCTCAGGCTGACGAGCAGTGCCAACGCGACGAGCAGCGGCAGGTGATGAGTTTTGATTATGTTTCTGCGGTAGTTATTTTTCATTGTATTAGGGGTCCGTGTGCGGGGTAACTCGCTCGGCGGGAGGAATTCTAACCAACAAAATGAAAAAAATTGACCTGTTAGGAATTGCCGCCTTTGACGAGTACAATATGATGAAACCGATGCCCAATACCCCCGCCGATTCCATCCCGACCCGCCAAAGTTTGTTGGCGCGGATGAAAGATTGGAGTGACCAGGTGAGCTGGCAGGATTTTTTTCATACGTATTGGCGGCTGATTTATGGAGTCGCGCTCAAGGCTGGACTGAGTGCAACGGAGGCGGAGGAAGTGGTTCAGGAGACTGTCCTCTCGGTGGCCAAGAAAATTAATGAATTCAAGAACGATCCGGCGCTGGGTTCGTTCAAGAGCTGGCTGATGCTGATTACGCGGCGGCGCATTGCGGATCAGTTTCGCAAAAGGCCCCCGGCGGCAGCCCACTTCGCGACGCGCGCGGATGAAACTGCGCGGACGAGCACCATCGAGCGGATGCCCGACCCGGCGAGCCTGGACCTGGACAAAGTTTGGGAAGAACATTGGCAGAAAAACCTGATGGATGCCGCAATGGAGAACGTGAAACGCCAGGTGAGCGCCAAACAGTTTCTGCTCTTTTATCAGCAAGTAGTGAAGGAATGGCCGGCGGCGAAAGTCGCCGAGAAATATGATGTCAGCCTCGCGCAGGTTTATATGGCCCGTTACCGAGTCGCGCGTCTGGTAAAGAAGGAAGCCCGGAAATTGCAGGCAAGGAATCCATGACTGATGATTCTTCAGGCGAGGTCGAAGGGAGAATGGTCTTGCCGACTGGCCTGACGCCGCTGCCTGAACCGCGACTGCCGCCGCGCGTGGCCGACCATGAACTGTTGCGACGGATCGGCGGGGGAAGCTACGGCGAGGTTTGGCTCGCCCGCAACGTGATGGGTACTTACCGCGCGGTGAAGGTGGTGTATCGAAAAGGATTCGAGGCCGACCGTCCGTTCGAACGCGAGTTCGAGGGCATAAAACGGTTCGAGCCCATCTCGCGGTTGCATGATAGCCAGGTGGATATTCTGCACGTTGGCCGAGGAACCGATTGTTTTTATTACGTGATGGAATTGGCGGATGATGCCGGGGCACCGCCACAGGCCGGAGGGAGAGGAGGGAAGCCAGCCGCGCGAAACGATCATCCTGAAAACCTCGTTATAGATCCGGAAGACTACTCGCCGAAGACGCTGCGCAGTGAACTTCACCAACGCGGCAAACTGCCGTTCGATGAATGCGTCGAATTGGCGCTGATATTGAGCACGGCGGTCGAACATTTGCATTCCCACAACCTGGTCCATCGGGATATCAAGCCTTCAAATATCATCTTCATCAACGGGACTCCGAAGCTGGCGGACATTGGGCTGGTCACTGGTGTGGATGCGACGCGCTCATATGTCGGCACGGAAGGCTACATTCCGCCGGAAGGGGCCGGCACGCCGCAAGCGGATCTTTACAGCCTGGGCAAGGTCCTTTACGAGATGGGCACCGGCATGGACCGGCAGGACTTTCCCGAGCCGCCGAAGTTCTGGGAAGAAAGCACGGGGGAGAGCGCCTGGCTGGAATTTCACGAAGTGCTGCTGCGGGCATGCGAGACGGACCCGCGCCGGCGCTATCAATCGGCGGCCGATTTGCGCAGCGAGTTGGAGGTGCTTCGTGCCGGCAAATCGGTGAGGCGATTGCGGACGGTTGAGCGACGGCTGACGTTTCTGACTCGATTCGGCCTGGCGGCATCAGCGCTGTTAGTTCTTGCGGCTGGCGGCTATGTGTTCTCGGTTCACCAAACACACCAGGCGAAATTGGAAGCCGAGCGCGCAGACCGGGAAGCCGAGCGCGCCAAACGCGCGGAGCAAGAGGCACGCGAGCGACTCTGGGACTCGTATCTCTCAGAGGCACAGGCACGGCGCACGAGTGGATGGGCTGGCCGGCGGTTCGACAGCCTGGAAGCCTTGAAAAAGGCAGTCGCAATGGGATTGCCCGGCGAATCCGTTATGAAATTGCGCAACGAAGCCATGGCGTGTCTTGCGCTTGCGGATTTCCAGACCGCAAAGGAGTGGATGGGCCCGCCATCTTACTCGGGCTTGCTGACGTTTGATCCGGCTTTGCAACGTTATGCTTATGCCACCGATAAGGGTGATGTGAGCATTCGGCGGGTGCCGGACGGGCAGGAACTTTTGCTGCTGCCCGGCGATGGGGTTCAAGCCAATGCAGAACTTGCCTTCAGTCCGGACGGGCGACTCCTGGCGCTTTTCCACGGAGTTGAGGACCTTGACTTGTGCATCTGGGATCTGGCGCGAAAGGCTGTGTCGCTAAAAACCGCGGGCATCAAGGGCCGATGCCTGGATTTTTCTCCAGACAGCCATTCTCTTGCCCTGGTGCAGCATGACGGTCCGATCCTCGTCTATGATCTGGCTTCGGGACAATGCACCAATCAATTGGAACAGGGGCCGCTTCCTTATCGGATTGCCTTCAGCCCGGACGGACGCCAACTGGCCGTTTGCGTAAATCGCCTCGAGGAAGTGAGGGACCTGCGGACCGGCAAGAAAGTGTGGTCCTTTGAACATCCTGGTTTGGTGACTTGCGCGGCGTGGCATCCCAGTGAAAACCTACTCGCAACAGGTTGCGACGATAAAAAGATCCGCGTCTGGGATACTTCGGTAGGAACTCTGCGCTGCTTCCTGGTCAGTCACCAGGCAGGGCTGAACGCGGTGGCCTTCAGCCATCGCGGCAATCTGCTTCTGAGTTGCGCCTATGACATGACTACGCGCCTGTGGGACGCGCTCAATTGGAGGTTGGAGGTGACCAAAGCCGGTACCGGTCTTGTATCGCGGATGCCTTTTTCGTCGGACGACAACTTTCTTAGCTATGGCTTCAGTGGGGCCAGCATCGGTATTTGTAATGTCTCCCCTGGCCGGGAGTGTCGCCAAGTGTGGATGGATTCAAAACTGGCGACTGGGACCGAAGCATTTGAATTCAGTCATGATGGCCGCTACGTCGTCTCGGCTCATAATGACGGGGCGCGAATCTGGGATGTCGAAGCCTGGAAGGAAATGGCGGTGTTGGCCGATACAAACGTTTCGTGCGCGCGGTTTGCGAGCAATGGCTGGTCGATAATCACCAGCGGGGACGGGGGCCTGAAGAAGTGGCCCCTGGCTTCCACAGGCGCGGACAGTTCGCATGCGGGTCGGCTTCGTATTTCGCAGGTCAGCCGCTCTCCCGCGAACCTTTTTCAATAAGTTCGAATGGCCGAACTCTTGCGATCGGGGCCAATGACGAATTGCTTCTTTTCGATACTGCCATGGGGCAGGAAAGGATTCGACTGGGGCAAGATGCAAGTTTCTACAATTGCGCTCTCAGTGCCGATGGCCGATGGGTCGCTGCCGCGGCTCTGCCGCAAACTTTCGTGCGGGTGTGGGAGGTCGATCATACCAATATTAGTCATGACTTGCAGTGTAGCTGGGTTAGCACGCTGGGATTCAGCCCGGATGGACAACGACTCGCAACCGGCTCCGCGTATGAGTACCAGGTTTGGGAGACACATTCGTGGCTGTGCAAATTCAGGGCGACCCGCCCGGGAATAGCATATAATCCGCGGATTGCTTTTTCGCCTGACGGCCGAATGCTGGCCGTGACGCATTCCTGCTTTACGGTGCGCTTGATGGAAACCGTGACCGGGCAGGAGCTGGCCACCTTCGGAATGCCGGAACCACAAGTTATCAGTTGCCTGGCTTTTAGTCCGGACGGCAGCCAATTGGCCGTTGGAGGTCAAACGCCCGTGATTTATCTCTGGAACCTGCGCTTGATCCGCCAGGAACTCGCTGAGATGAAACTCGACTGGGAGTAGGGTAATCAGGCGTGAAACTTAAGCGTGTCAGCCCACTAGCTGAATCGAACCCTGAGCGATAGTGCGTCCTTTTCCCGCCGTGGAGAACTCAGATGTCCCTTCGGAAGTTGGTCGGGTGTTGTAAATGAGATGCGCCCTCACCGCACAACCGCCTTGCTAATTGACCCGGATAGCAAAAAACGGTTAAATATTTGCGGACAATTCATGAGTCCGCCGAAACCCACGTTGGATGATCTGCGCATTGAGCGCGGCGCGAAACCAGATAGACCTGTTCGAATCTGGCCGATAGCTATTTCTATTGCGGCTTTGGTCGTTGTTGGGCTGGTGGTCTGGTGGTTGAATCGGCCGAAACCGATTGCGGTGCGGACGGTGCTGGCGCGGGAAACGGGTTCTTCTTCCTCAAACAGTGCCGATCGCACGGTGTTGAACGCATCCGGATATGTGACGGCGAGGCGGGCTGCAACCGTAGCATCCAAGGTGACTGGCAAAGTGATGGAGGTTCTGGTTGAGGAAGGGATGCATGTCAAAGAGGGGCAAGTGCTTGCCCGCATCGATGATACAAACGTCAAGGCAAGCCTCAAATTGGCGGAAGCGCAATTGGCATCGGCGCGCGCTGCCGTTGCCGAAACGAAAGCGCGTATTAAAGAAGCGGATCATAATTTTCGCCGGATTTCTGAGCTGGCGAAGAACAACATATCCGCGCAGGCGGAGCTGGACCACGCGGAAGCCGATGCCGCCGCTCTCAACGCAAGGCTCGCTCAGCAAGAAACCGAAATTATCGTTGCCGAGCGAACTGTGGCCACCTGGCAGCAACAATTGGACGATACGGTAGTTCGCGCGCCGTATTCGGGAATTGTCACGACGAAGAATGCGCAAGCTGGCGAAATGATCTCTCCGTTGTCCGCCGGCGGCCAATTCACGCGAACGGGAATTTGCACGATTGTGGACATGGAATCGCTCGAGATCGAAATTGATGTCAACGAAAGCTATATCAATCGAGTTCAAGCTTCGCAGCCAGTCGAGGCGACACTGGATGCGTATCCCGAATGGAAAATACCGTGCAAAGTAATCGCGATTATTCCGACGGCAGACCGGCAGAAGTCGACGGTCAAAGTGCGGGTTGGATTCGATAAACTCGATCCTCGCATTTTGCCGGAGATGGGGGTAAAGGTGGCGTTTCGTGAAGCGGCTGGGCCAGCCCCTGCCGCCGCCAGAAATGTGCTGGTGCCCAAATCGGCCGTGCAGCAACAAGATGGACGAAATGTGGTGCTGGTGGTGCAGAAGGGTCGGGCGGAGCGGCGGGCGGTAACGGTGCATAGCATGACGGCAGACGAAGCGATTATTGTCGCGGGCCTGGTTGCCGGTGAAAAAATCGTCGCCGATTGGCCGCAAGGTCTTAGTGATGGAATGACAGTCAAAGAAATAGTTCCCTAACCAAATCTGAATAGCAGTTACTAATCACCAATTACCGATATTATGAGCGAAGCGGGCAATAGCATCCTCGTAAACGTGGACGGAGTGGACAAGATGTTCCATCGCGGTTCTGAGGACATCCACGTGCTGTCCAGTCTGAATCTCAAGGTTCCAAAAGGCGAGTTCCTTGCCCTTATGGGGCCTTCCGGTTCCGGCAAAAGCACACTGTTGAATCTGATCGGTGGGCTGGATCGACCGACCAAAGGGACGGTGAGCATTGATGGAGAGCGGGTGGAGGATTTGTCGGAT
>JGI1027J12803_100501740_pt1 | contig 15308 bp, 14 predicted proteins | sample IowNatreferecore_FD_12803 | JGI IMG/M metagenome (IMG submission 12803) | reverse complement strand
GGCGGCTCGCCGAAATAGATGCGCGAATAGATTTCGTCCGAGAGAATCAGCACGTCGCGGTCGCGCAGCATGCCGGCGATGGCGCGGATGTCGGCCGCCGGAATCACGCCGCCCGTCGGATTGTGCGGCGAGTTGAGCACCACCATCTTGGTGCGCGACGACAGTTTCGAGAAAAAGACGTCCAGGTCGAACGAGAACCCGCGCTCCTCGACCAGCGGGATCGGCACCGGGGTCGCGCCCAGATAACGAATCATCGATTCATAAATCGGAAACCCGGGATTCGGGTAAATCACCTCGTCGCCTTCGTCGAGGACCGCCATCATCGGGAAGAAGATGATCGGCTTGCCACCCGGCACGACACACACGTGCTCCGGACCCACGTCGATTTCGCGCGTCCTCGAAATGTACTTCGCGATCGAAGTGCGTAGCTCGGGCAAGCCCTGCGTGGGACCGTAGTGTGTCCAGCCCTGGTCGAGTGCTGCCTTGCCGGCTTCGACAATGTGGCGCGGCGTATCGAAATCCGGCTCGCCGATCTCAAGATGAATGATGTTGCGGCCCTGGGCTTCAAGCGCGCGCGCGCGCACCAGGACATCGAAGGCAGTCTCCGTGCCCATCCGGGCCATGGACTTGGCTAGTTTCATTAGGATTTTTTCTGGAAGAACGGAATGCCGATGCGGAACTCGGCGAAATCCACGGGATCTCCGATCCCCACGCGGTCGCCCGCAATCCGCGCAGTGAGCCGGCCGCCTGAATCCAGCGTGACGACGACCAATTGATACGGCGCGTCGGCGGCGAACTGTTCAGGAGGCGCATGGACGATCGTTTCGGTGTAAATGACTCCAGCGCCCGGCGAGTCCGTTGGTAATACAGGTGTCGTGCTCATGCGGCTGACAGGATCGTCACCACGGCCGTCGCGCCCGATCCACCCAAATTCTGTGCGAGGCCCAACGAATGTCGCGCCACTTGCCGCTCGCCCGCTTCACCGCGGATTTGGAGCGCGACGTCGCAGATCTGCGCGACACCCGTAGCGCCTACCGGGTGACCCTTCGATTTCAAACCGCCCGAAGTATTGATCGGCCGTTCGCCTTTGAGGCAGGTCCGGCCTTCGAGCACGTACGGACCGCCCTGACCCTTCTCGACGAAACCCAAATCCTCCATCGCGACGATCTCGGCAATGGTGAAGCAATCGTGCAGCTCGGCGAACTGAATATCCTTGGCCGTGACGCCCGCCATCTTGTAGGCTTTCTGTGCGGCTTGCTGCACCGCGATGAAGGTGGTGATGTCGGCTTTCTGATCCAGCGCGACTTGATCCGAGGTTTGCGCGATCCCCAGCACGCGTACCGGATCAGCGCTGTACTCGGACGCGCGTTCCAGGGGCGCGATCAGGACTGCGGCGGCGCCATCACTGATGAGCGAGCAATCATAAACCGTGAGTGGCTCGGCAATAGGTTTGCCGTTCAGCGCCTGCTCCATGGTGATCACTTTGCGCATGTGCGCCTGCGGGTTCTTCGCGCCGTTCGCATGATTCTTCACTGCGACAGCGGCCATTTGCTCGCGGGTGGTTCCGTACTGATACATGTGCCGACGCGCGATCATCGCGAACAGGGCAGGGAACGTCGCACCCGCGCGTCCTTCGCCGCACATGTCGCCCGCGCCGGCCAGGATTTCGGTGACCTTAGGGGTCGATTGCGAGGTCATTTTCTCGACGCCGGTGACCAGCGCGAGGTCGTATAACCCGGCGCCGACGGCCGAAACAGCATGAAAGAACGCCGAACCGCTCGAAGCGCAGGCGGCTTCAAACCGGGTGCAGGGGACCCCGGTGATGCCCATCGCGCCGGCGATGTAGGGGGCCAGGTGGTTCTGCCCAACAAAGGACGGCCCGGCGAAGTTCCCCAGGTAAAAAGCCTCTACTTTTGAAGGGCTTACGTGGGCATCCGCAAGGCATGCCTGGCCTGCGGCGACCGCCAGCGAGCGTATATCCTGATCAGGAAAGGCTCCGAACGGGGTCTTGCCCACGCCGATCACGGCGACGGGTCTCATATATGATTAGGATAGCTCGGCCGATAGATGCCCTGCACACTTCGGCCGGGGCGGGCGTCATGGATCGTAGGGAGAGCATCTCCCCATCCGTCCATGGCAAGCGTCCTTACAGCCTTGAGACCCGCGATGAGCGAAGCCCCGGGTTCCACTCGATTCGACGCGGCTCCGTTAACCACGGACCAGCAGTCGAAGTTTGTCCAGGACAACATGCGCCGCGTGTTCCTGTTGATCTACCGCGTGGTGGGCAATGTGGCGGACGCGCAGGACCTCACCCAGGAAGCATTCATCAAGGCACTGCAGCGGCAGGATCAATTAAAGGATCTGGATAAAGCCGCGCATTGGCTATCGCGCATCGCGTCGAATACGGCCATCGATTTTCTGCGACGATCGGGACGCGTCAGCTTTTCGGAGTTGGAGGAGTTGCCTGAGCCGGTGCTGCGCTCGACCGCGGAGAACCCCGAGCAGGCGGTACTGCGATCGGAACAGCGGCGCACGCTCGAATCGAGCCTCGATGTCCTGACCGAGCGCGAGCGCACGGCGCTGCTACTGCGCGACGTGGAAGACATGCCGGCCGAGGAAGTGGCCGCGCAACTGAATTGTTCGAAGGCTACGGTGCGCTCGCACATCGCCAATGCGCGCGTGAAGGTGCGACGTCATCTGGAACGAAAGAGGACCTTGTGAAGCACGTGGCGGAAACCGAGCTGGCGTTGTACACCTCAGGCGATGTGAGCCTGTGGCGCCGCGCCGTGGTGCGTCTGCATCTTTCCGGCTGCGATTCGTGCCGCGTGCGCGCGGATGAGTATCGGGCCGATCAGCAGGCACTGCGCAGCGTCGGGGAAGATCTGCCGGAGGATCTGGATTGGGATGCGCTTTCGGCGGAGATGACCGCGAATATTCGAGTGGGGCTGGCAGCCGGCGAATGCGTCGCGCCGCGCAGTCGCAAAGAGCCGCGGTGGAGCTGGCGTCCCGTGGCTGTCGCCGTAGGCGTGGTCGCGTTGCTGGCGGCCGGGGTGACGCTGAATCTTCAGCAGCACGCGCAGGCACCCGGCCTGACACCGGTGGAGGATCGCAGCCCGATGGTGCAGGTGAGTGAATCGGGTATTGAGCTGCGCGCCAACGGCAACAGCATGGGAGTTTCGGGAGCAGGCGCGGGTCGTCCAGTAGCGGTCTCGGCGAGTATGCAGGGTACGGCGCGGGCGCGCTATGTGGACGATGAGACTTCGCAGGTAACCATCACGAGCGTTTATTCCCAGTAGGACAGCATGAAAACGAAGTGCATCATCCCGGTGGTTCTTCTGGCGGCGATTGCCGTGAGCGGGCAGCAGCTCACTCACAAGGTCTCGCTGCCCAAGGATTCGCCGGTCGCGCTGATTTCAGACGATTGGGGCGATTCTGGCGTTTCGCGCGCCTTCGCGCTGGAACTGCACGTGGCGCTTTCGCTGCGCAACACCAGTTCGCGGCGTATTCACGGGATCACGCTGACGGTGGTCGCGCAGGAAATGACGGCGGGCGGCAAGGCATCGATTTCAGTGCCCAGCCTGAACGTCGCACCGGGCGATAACTTCTCGGTGCGTAGCGATCTGCACCTGCTGCGTCCGCTCGGAACGGGTGGGCCGCAGGTGGAAGTGAGCCTGGATGGCGTGCTGTTCGACGATCTGAGTTTCTACGGTCCCGACAAGCTGCATTCGCGGCGGTCGATGACGGTTTGGGAACTGGAAGCACGGCGCGATCGGAAATACTTCAAGGCGCTGCTCGAAACCGCGGGCCGTGACGGGCTGCAGAAGGAAATGCTGGATGGGCTGGCGCGCCAGGCCGACCGTCCGCAGTTCGGCGCGCAGGGCGTGCAGATCGTTCGCGGGCGCACGACTAACATCGAGCCCGGCCGCGAAGTTCAGTTCGCGTTCCTGCAACTGCCGGATGCGCCCATTGAGCCCACCGCGGGACTGGCGCGCATCGCCGCCAACGAAGTACGTGCGCCACGCTTGCAGGTGCGCAATACATCCAACCGCCCTATCCGCCATCTCGAAATTGGCTGGATCGTGAAGGATCAGCGCGGTCAGGAAATGGTCGCCGCATCGCTGCCGTCGGATCTCGCCCTGGCTCCGGGCGCGAGCAGCCAGGTGTTGCAAGAAGCATCCATGAAATTCCCGCAAGGCACGGCGATTCAGTCGATGTCGGGATTTGTTTCGAGCGTCGAATTTGCCGACGGATCTTTCTGGATCCCTAGCCGCACTGCGCTCGGCGCGGCGAATCTCCGCCGGGTGGTCGCGCCTTCGCCTGAAGAAGAGCGGCTCTTGCAGATTTATCGCAAGAAGGGTATCGGCGGGCTGGTCGAGGAACTGAAGAAGTTCTAGCTTGGTCCCGGCGCTGGGAGTCGAACCCAGTCCATGCTCTAATCTGGAGCTTCGCGGTTTATAAGACCGCTCGTGCACCGTACACCTCGCCGGGACTTGTCGCCAATTGCGCAGGTCAGGGCTTAGCGTATGAGTGGCATGAGCAGCTGCCAGTTTAGCAATAATTGCGCCTCTTCCGGAAAACCGAGCCGCGCTGTTGCTGCGGTGTGTCGCGAGCAAGTGAAGGGCTACCGCACTTGGTTCCGCGCCGACCGTCGACGCGGGACGACTTTCAAGTCCGGCAACGTGCCGCCCAATGCAATCAAGCGTTGTGAAGCGGCGCATTGCACCAACTCTTGGAGTCCGGCGCGGACCAATGCTGCGGTCCCGCGAATCCCGGTGGCTTGACGGGCTTTTTCCAACAGATTGTCCTTCAAGAGGAGCGTGGTCCGCATCTGCTTAAACGCTAGCATGCTGCATCGCGATCGAGGCGATACAGCACATGGCGGCGCAGCGGATGCCCGGGCGCGAGTTTGGGATGATCGAAATCCTCCGCTGGATCGTGCGTCATGCCGATCTTTTCCATTACTCGTCGAGATCGCAAGTTGGCGGGAACGGTGAACGAGACCAGCGCATCGAGTTGCAGCGTGTCGAACGCATAGCGCACGATCGCCCGTGCGCCTTCGGTGGCATACCCACAAACCCAATGATCGGCCGCGAGCCGCCAGGCGATTTCGACGCACGGCGTGAAAGCGGCGTCGAATCGCGGAACATCCAGGCCAACGTAACCCAGGAACGTCGCGTCCGCACGCGTTTCCACGGCGCAGGCGCCGAACCCGCGCTGCTCGAAATCGGTTTCGATCCGATCCACTAGTGCATCGCTTTCCTCGGGCGTCAGCAACGACGGCATGAATTCCATCACGCGCGGGTCGGCGTTCATACGAGCGAACGGCTCGCGATCCGACGCGTGCCATCGCCGTAGAATCAGACGCTCGGTGGATACGACGATCACGACGCTGCCCGGCGACGCGCCCGGATGCCGGCGAGCATCAGCAATCCGATCAGCAGATACACCACGGAGTTCGCGCTGATCGACGCGCTCATGCCGAAATGTTTCGACGACGCCGCGATCGCGAGAGGCGCGAGCCCCCCGCCCAGCCAGCCCACCGCATTCATCACGCCCACGGCGGTGGCACGATGCCGCACGCTCACCGCGTCGTGCAGCGAGGCCCACAGGTTTGCATCGTATAGTCCCTTGAAATATCCGAAGCCGGCCATCGCGAGGACCAGGATCGGAACGGACATGGTCCAGCCGGTGAGGAAGATGAACGGCACGCCGCAGAACAGCCCGACGGCTTGCGTCACCATGCGGCCGGCGGGATCCTTGCGCGCGCGCATGTCCGCCAGCACGCCCCCAGTCATCACTCCCAGCACCGACGCGATTTGCAGGTACGCTGTCGCGCTGAAGCCGGCGAGAGACAAACTCATGCTGAATTTGTCGCGCAGGAAGGTGGGCAGCCAGGTAAGGAAAATCATCGCCACGAAATTCGCGCCGACAAAAACCGTGACCAGGGTTCGAATCACCGATGACGACGCCATCTCCTTGATCGCGCCGGCGAAACGCGGTGGTTCGGTTTCAGGGGGCGTTTCCGGCTCGCGCAACCCGGCGAGAAGGATTACGCCCAGCAGCAATCCCAGCGATCCAAATGTGTAAAATCCGCTGCGCCATCCCCAGTGCTGCGCCATGATCCCCGCGAAAGTTCCGCCGGCGATGGTACCCGCGTAGACGCTGGATTGATGCAGCGCCATGGCGCGCGATCGCGTGGTGGGAGAATGATACGCGCTGATCAGCGACATCGACGCCGGAAAGTAGAACGCTTCGCCGAATCCTTCGAGCGCGCGGAACACCACGAGGTGCCAGTACTTCGTCGACATCGCGGTGGCGATCGTCACCAGCGACCAGAAAATCAGTCCGCCGATCACCAGTGTGCGGCGCGAGATGCGGTCGCCCACCGCGCCCGCGAGAGGTCCTGCTAGCGCGTACACCCACATGAACGACGACCCGACGATTCCCAATTGAAAATCGCTGAGGTGCATCTCATCGCGCAGCACCGTGAAGACGGAGAAAATCGCCTGGCGATCGGCGTAGTTGAAGAGACACACCGCCCACAGCAGTCCCACGACTATCCATTTGTATGCGGGCGACGCGTCGGGTCGCGTCATTCCGTGTGTCGCGGCGACGCTTCGAAACGCGTGAACATACCCGATATCATAAGATATGCCGCTGCCCTTGGAGGTCGCTCCGCAGGAAGTGAAAGCACGAATAGATGCGGGCGAGAAGCTGAGCCTGATCGACGTACGCGAGCCGCACGAGTTCGCTATTGCGCGTATCGAAGGCGGCGATTTGATCCCCATGCGCGCGGTCCCCGGCGAGTTACAGACGCTCGAAGGCCGCGCCGATGAAGGCACGCTGATCGTTTATTGTCACCATGGCGTGCGCAGTTTGAACGTCGTCAATTGGCTTCGCCAGCAGGGGCTCGAAGCGTGCCAGAGCATGGCGGGCGGAATCGAAGCGTGGAGCGTCACGATCGATCCGAAAGTGCCACGTTACTGAGTAAGGTCACTGAGCGCGACCTTTGATCGCGACGCCGGGCTTCACGCCCTCCACCAATTTTCCGTCTTGAACCACGGCAACGCCGTTCACAAGGACGTGCGTGATGCCCTCCGAGTATTGATCCGGTTTGTCGAAGGTCGCCTTGTCGATTACTCGTGCCGCGTCGAATACGGCGAGGTCGGCGTCCGCGCCTACTTTGATCCGGCCCTTCAGTCGCATCTGCGGCGACACCGCTTCGAGGCGCTTCGCGGGAAGCAGCGTCATCTTGCGGATCGCGGTCATCAGAGGAACAGCTTTCTGATCGCGCGCGTAATGACCCAGCACGCGTGCGTAAGTTCCGGCGGCGCGAGGATGCCCTTTGCCCTGCGCCATCAGACCGTCGCTTGCAATCATCACGTCGGGATTCGCCACGGCCTGGCGCGCGGCTTCTTCAGGGATCGCATGTAGAATCGTGCTGCCGCCCTGCTTGCGATAACGCGCGAACGATTCCGCAGTGAGGCGCTCGCCGGTGGTCACCCACTGCAGATCCTTATAAGTGATTCCGAGCTTCTCCTGCCAGCCTTCGTCAAACACAGCGGAGCTGAGATCGGTCTGCCCGGCGGTATACGGATACGCTTCCGTCGTCACGTCGAGCCCGCGCTTGCGCGCACCAGCGATCATATCGAGCGCAAGTCCCGTCTGCCCTAGCGCCATGCTGGTGATGTGAACGATGTGAACCGGCGCGCCTGTGACGGCGGCTCCAGCGATCATCTCCTGAATCGATTCGGTAACCGACCCCGGTTCGAGCGCGCCCGGCGATCGCATGTGGACGAACACCGCGACCTTGCGATCGGCGGCGATGCGCAGCAGATCGAGAATCTCCGGATGGGTCGCCATAGGGACGTAGGCGATGCCGATTCCGATGCCGAGAGCGCCCTCGGTGAGACCGCGCCGCAGCAGTTCTTCGGTCTCGCGCTTTTCCTCGGAGGTTGCTTTGCGATGCGCGGCGGCGTCGCGCGGTAGAAACGTTCCCGTGTCTTTCATCACGGCCATGCGAGCCGGAATATGCCCGACCGTCGCGCCGAAGTTGACCAGTGCTTTGCCATCGCGCGCGGCATACCATTGCGCGACCGGCGAAACACCGACCTCCATTTCGAGCGCCGTGGTCACGCCATCGCGCGCCTTGAAACGATAGTTCTCGTCATCTTGCCCGTGCGAATGAAGATCGATGAACCCGGGCGCGACGACCATTCCGCGCGCGTCGATGGTCGTAATTCCGGTTAGTGGACGCTCAGTGATCACGGCGATGCGCTTGCCTTGAATGCCGATGTTGCGCACCGCGTCGAGTCCCGACTCCGGATCCATCACGCGTCCGTTCGCGATGACGATGTCGTAGGTTTGTGCGCTGAGCGTCAGCGTCGCGAAAAACAGGATCAGCCGTTTCATATTTCCTTCCCAATGCCGCGTTGGTGTGCGCGCTGCAAGGCTAAATGCGCGGCGACTACGTCTTCCACCGCAAGACCCAGCGATTTAAAAACCGTGACTTCGCGCGGCGATTTGCGTGTGGCCGCGGACTCGCCAAGCTCGGCGACAACGTGCGCCTCGCCGGCGGCGATCACGTCGCCCGATTCTTTCACGGCTGCCGCGCGCGAATCGACGAACAATCGCGAGCGGGTCACCAGGGCCGGGTCCATTTCGCGCTGCGTCGGACGGCACGCTCCCACGGAAATGACGTGCGCGCCGTCGTCGACCCACAGGTTGTCGATCGCCGGAGTCGACGACGCGGTCGCGAGCACGATGACGTCGGCACCGCGCACCGCGGCTTCCGCGGATTCCATCGCTCGCGCTCCACATTCGGTTGCGAACTTTTCCAGATTCGCGCGCGTCGGACTCCAGGCACGGATCTCGCGGAACGATCGCACATGTCGCAGAGCTTCCACATGGCTGCCCGCCTGCACGCCCGATCCTAGGATCGCGAGGATCGCGGAATCTTCTCGCGCGAGTTTCTTCGCCGAGACCGCGGACACCGCCGCGGTGCGTGCTTCGGTAATGTATCGTCCGTCGAGAATCGCTTCGAGCGCCCCAGTCGCGGGATCGAAGAGGACGATGGTCGCGAGATGCGAAGGCAACCCGCGATCCAGATTTGAATGATAGACAGAAACGAGCTTCGCTCCCAATGCCGGCGTGGCCGCGAGATATGCCGGCATCAATCCGAAGAATGCATGACGATCGGCGAGATCGAGCACGGAGCGCACCGGCTGCACGACTTGGCCAGCGGAAAACGCGGTGAGTGCGCCGTCCATCGCGCCGATCAGATCCGGCATGGTGAGCACCGCGCGAACGTCGGATTCGGTAAGAAGAATTGGCATGCGACTTGAGGCTAATAAAGTATCATGGTCGCTCATGAGTCAATTGCCGCTGTATCTGGCAGGCGCGGCGGCGGTGGCAGCGCCGATTTCGATCGCGGCGTGCCAGATCCTGATGGGTGCGACGGCGGTAGCGCTAATCGGCACTCGCTCGCGCTGGCGTTTGCCGCCGGTGTGGATTCCGCTGGCCCTGTTCATGATCGGCACGCTTCTGTCCGGCGCGGCCTCGGGTCATTTTCGCGCGGGCTTTCCGCAGTACAAGAAATTCATCGTGTACGTGATGCTGTTTCTGATCACCAGCGCGATTGCGTCGATGCAACAGGTGAAGTGGATCGCGCTCGGATGGGCGGCCGGAGCGACTCTATCGTCGGCATGGGCGCTCAATCAGTTTTCCAACAAATATCAGGATGCCGTCGAAGCTAACCAGGATTTCTATCGTGCGTATGTCGCGAACCGCATTACCGGATTCGCCAACCACTGGATGACCTTCAGCGGAGAGATGATGATGGTGCTGATGATCATTGCGGCGCTGGTGTTCTTCGCGCCATTCAAGAAATGGACCTGGTGGTTAGTTGGCGCGGGCGCGGTGGTGAGCGTCGCGCTGGTGCTGGCGTATACGCGCATCATGTGGCTGGGCGCGGCAGTCGGCGGCGCCTACCTGCTGTGGGTGTGGAAGAAATGGACGGTGCTCGCGATTCCCGTGCTTGCCGGACTTGTGCTGCTAGCAAACCCTTTCGGACTGGGTGAGCGCGCGATCTCCGCGTTCCGTCCGCACGGCGAAATGGATTCGAACCAGCATCGCGTGATCACTCGCCGCGTGGGCTGGGAGATGATCAAAGCGCATCCGCTGCTGGGCGTGGGTCCGCAGCAAGTGGGCCCGCAGTTTCGAAATTATCTACCCGCGGATCTTTCAAAGAAACTACCAGAAGGTTATTACGAACATCTGCACAACATCTACATTCACTATGCGGCGGAGCGCGGAATTCCCACCATGCTTGCGCTGATGTTTGTGATCGCTCGCGCGCTGTGGGATTTCGCGCGTGGAGTCCGCCGGCTTGCACCGGACGCACAGCAGCGCTGGATGCTGCATGGGGCGATTGCGGTGATTCTTGCGATCCTGGTCGGCGGATGGTCGGAGTACAACATTAATGACAGCGAAGTGCTGTCGATGTTTCTAGCCGTGTTGGGATGCGGCTATGTGGCACTTTGGGAGGCAGACAAACATGCCTGAGGTGACGATGAGTGGTTTGATGATGAACACGCCGCTGACGCTGACGCCGCTGCTGGAGCGCGCGGGCCGCCTGTTCGCGAAAAAGGAAATCGTCTCGCGCACCGATGACGGCATGCATCGTTACACGTACGCCGATTTCTACGGGCGCGTGCATCGGCTGGCGTGGACTTTGAAGGCGATGGGGATTCAACCCGGCGATCGCGTGGGCACGCTGTGCTGGAACAGTTATCGCCACCTGGAGATGTATTTCGCCGTGACCTGTTACGGGGCGGTGTTGCACACGCTGAATCTGCGGCTCGCGTCGGATCAGCTTGCCTACATCATCAATCACGCCGACGATCGCGTGATCTTCGCGGACGAATCACTGACTAACTTGCTGGATCCGATTCGCGATGAGCTGAAGGGCGTGCGGGAAATCGTGAAGTTGGACGAGGCCTGCGAGGAGCGACTCGCCGCAGCACCTGCAGATCCGTATCCCTGGCCGCAGCTTGAAGAAACGGCGGCGTGCGCGACATGTTACACCTCGGGCACGACTGGACATCCGAAGGGCGTGCTGTACACGCATCGCGCGATGGTTTTGCACAGCTACGGACTCACCATGGCGGACACGTTCGCGCTGAGCGAACGCGACACGGTGCTGCAACTGGTTCCGATGTTTCACGCGAATGGCTGGGGCATTCCGTTCGCCGCGGTGATGGTGGGGTCGAAGATCGTGATGAGCGGACGCTTTCTGCAACCGGCTGATATCGCCGCGATGATCGAAGGCGAGCGCGCGACTTTCACCGCAGGCGTACCGACCTTGTGGATGGGCCTGTTCGGTCTGCTCGAAACCGAGAAGCACGACATCTCAAGTCTGCGGTCGATCGTATGTGCCGGATCTGCGCTGCCGCGTCAGTTTGTCGAATCGTACGAAAAAAAGCACCACCTTCGTTTTATGCTGGCGTGGGGCATGACGGAGACGACGCCGATCGCAACGGTGGTCGCGATGAAGTCGTATCTGGATTCGATGCCGGAGAAGGATCGCCACGACTTGATGGCGCGGCACGGACTGACGGTCGCGGGAATCGACGTGCGCATCGTCGATGAAGCGGGAACCGATCTTGCGTGGGACGGAACCACAATGGGTGAGTTGCAAGTGCGCGGGCCATGGATTTGTTCCAGTTACTACAACGATCCGCGAGGCGATGATCGCGGGCAGGCCGAATCGTTTATGGACGGATGGTTTCGCACCGGCGACGTCGCGACCATCGACTCCGAAGGCTACATCCAAATCATGGATCGCACCAAAGATCTGGTGAAGAGCGGCGGCGAATGGATTTCAAGCGTGGATCTGGAGAACGCGATCATGGGCCATTTGAAGGTGATGGAGGCGGCGGTGATCGCGGTAGCGCATCCGAAGTGGCAGGAGCGGCCGGTTGCGGCGATTGTGCCGTTTCCGCAGTTTCGCGGCCAGATTACTAAAGAAGAGATTCTCGATTTCCTGAAGGACAAGGTGGCGAAGTGGTGGCTGCCCGACGACGTGATCTTCATCGAAGCGGTGCCTAAGACCAGCGTCGGAAAGTTCAACAAGCGTGCTCTGCGCGAGCAGTTCAAGGATTACTCGCTGCCCGAATGAGGCGGTCGCGTAGATCGTGGGTTGAGTCGAGCCGCGCGGCGAAACCAGTCAGATTCGCGACGGCGAAACTCGCGCCGTGCAAGTTGCGCTCGACGGGCACCCCGGGAATCGATCGCGGATACGGCGACGCGATGAAGGTGTTGCCGTCGTAGCGGTATTGATCGCGCGGACAGGATTCGTCGGGAGCCACGGCGATCGCGCCAGGCAGTGTTCCCGGCAAAAGATTCGCGGCGGTGATGATCGGCGGCGCACTGGCGAGGATCGCTTCAAAGCGCGGCCGGTGCGATTCGTTCGACGTTCCGAGACTCAGATTGATCAGATCCATGCGATTCTCGATGCACCATTCGAGCGCGCGAGTCAGAACGTCAATGTTTGCGGAGAGTCGGCGGTCGAACACTTTTACGGCATAGAGTTCAGCGTCGGGCGCCTTCTCGCGAATCGCGCCCGCGACGGCGGTGCCGTGACCGAGGCGATCTGACCAGTCATCTGAAACGCCATCCGTGGTGATCGCGACCCCGCCGGCGACACGCAGCACGTGCGGATGTTCGGGATGGATGCCGCTATCGATGATCGCGACTTTCACGGCAGCGTTACCGTCTGGTGCGCGATCTTTGCCAGCGAGGCGCGATGCGTAATCAGGATCGCGGTACGGCCTGCCAGTGCGCGCGTTAACGTTTCGGCGATCGCGCGTTCATTGCCTTCATCCAGCGCGGACGTGGGCTCGTCCAGCACCAGCACCGCCGGGTTGGTCAGAAGCGCACGCGCGAGGGCGATGCGTTGGCGTTCACCGGTCGAAAGAGTTTGACCACGCTCGCCGATCACGGTGTCGTAACCGTTCGGCAAAGCGCGAATGCGATCGTGGATCGCGGCGTCGCGCGCGGCTTGTTCGATTTCCTGAAGCGTGGCATCCGGCCGCGCATACGCGATATTCTCGCGCGCGGTCGCGCGGAAAAGATATGGCGTCTGGTCCAGCAGCACGATCGATTGACGCACATCAGACAAACGAAGCTCACGCAGATCGCGTCCATCCAATCGCACTGTGCCGCTATCGGGATCGTAAAAACGCACCAGAAGATCGGCGATGGTTGACTTGCCCGCGCCGCTCGCACCCAGGATCGCGCAGATCGTCCCGGCGGGCACGTGAAACGATAGATTGTCGAGCACTGCGTCGCCGCCGTGGCGGAACGAGACGCCGTCGAAATGAATTTCGCCGCGAGATTGCCCCAGCGCGCCGGCGTTCGCGCGCTCGGTGATCTCCTGCGGCGTGTCGAACAACTCGTAAACACGATTCAGGGACACCGCGCCCGACACGAGATTCGTGTAGAGGCTCATCAGATTCTGCACCGGCGAGAGCAGCCGCGCATGGTAGGCCATGATCGCGATCAGGTCGCCCACGCTGAGCGAATTGTCGATCACCATTTTTCCGCCGTAGAGAAACAGTGCCGCGGTCGACGCCGTCAGCAGCGTTCCGGGCACGGCGCCCGCAAGAAACGATGCAATCTGCATCTTCAGCAGCGCGTCGAGGAAGCTCTGGTTGCGCGCGTGAAATCGCGACACTTCGCGCTCCTCGGCATGCGACGTCACGATCACGCGAAATCCCAGCAGCGCCTCGATAAGAAAGCTGCCGATGTCGGCGCTGCGTTCGCGCACCACTCGCACGCGATCCGCAAGTCGAACCTGGTAATAGCGCAGCGCCCACAGACTCACTGGCAGGACCGCAAGACTGATCAGAAAAAGGCGCAGGCTGAGCGACGCCATGATGATCGCCGCGCCAATCAGAAAAACGACGTTCGAGAGCACGCTCAGCAGGCTGTCCGAGGAGACGCGCTGCACTTCGGCGATATCGTTATTGATGCGCGATACGACGTCGCCCAGTTTGACGCCCGCCCAGAAGCGCGGCGACAGCGTCTGCAAGTGGCGGTACAATGCGACGCGCATATCGAACAGCACTTGCGCGGAAACACGGACGTATTGATAGCTCGATGCGATGTTGAGGACGAATCCAATTACGGTGATCGCTGCCATTGCGCCGCTTACAACCAGCAGCATGTGATAATCGCGGCGCAAGAGCGCACCGTCGATTAGTAATTTCGATAAATACGGTTGCGCGAGTCCGAACGCGGTTGCGGCGAGTCCGGCTGCGACCACAAAAACCAATCGCGGCCAGTAAGGGGTGAGGTACCGCAATGCCCGCCGATATCCCGCAAGCGAAACCGCGGACTCAGGCATCCACCTTGTAGTAACACATGTAGCCGGAATGGCAATGCTCGGGCTCGCCACGCAGGGAAATCGCGCGCTCGATCACGGTGAGCTTCTGATCGCCGGCGCGTGTGCGATTCACGATGTCGCGGACCATGCGGACACTTGCCAGCTTTTTGAACGGGGATGCTTCACGTCCGACGATCTTCAGCGATGCAACGCCGATGCGCTGCAGGTCGGGGATCGCGCACAGACCGCACGGTCCGTACGGCAGACCTTTGGGAGTCGCCCCGCAGCCGTTGCCGTTCACGTACCAGACCCAATCGCGATAGTCGGCAAGGTTGCGCCGCAGCCAATTTTCACGGCGTGCGGTGAAGCGCGGCCCGTTCCATTCGAACTGCGTGTCCATGCCGGAAAGCGCTGTGCAGAACGCACCGACGGAGTGATGATGCGTGGTGGCGCAGAATCCTTCCTCGAAAGCACAGCCGTCGTTGAGGACGAAAACTTCGATTTCGACGTCACGGCCGACGGCTTTCACAATGGAGTCGATCTCGCCGAGCGTAACGCTGCGCGGCAAAATTACACGCGAAGGTCCGAAGTCGAGCAGGAACCGAATCGCGTCGGCATTGAGCGTCGCTGCGACCGAGCTCACGTGCAGCGCCGCGTTCAACTTCGCATCGGATAGCCGAGCCAGCAGATTAATATCGGTGACGATCAACGCGTCGACACCGGCTTCTTCCGAAAGCCGCGTGGCTAGTTCGACTACCAGTGGCATCTGGTCGGCAGCGTAGTACGGGCCATTGAGGGTGAGAAAAACCGGCACCTGTTTCGCATGCGCGCCGTCGACCAATTGACGTAATTCTTCCCACGTCTCGACACCGGAGCCTTTGGGGCTACGGCGATTCAACCACACGGGTCCGTTGAACCGCTC
>JGI1027J12803_101531898_pt1 | contig 15463 bp, 2 predicted proteins | sample IowNatreferecore_FD_12803 | JGI IMG/M metagenome (IMG submission 12803) | reverse complement strand
GTCACCTCGACCTCGCCAGGCTCGATCCGGTAGCCTCGGATCTTGACCTGACGATCAATACGTCCCAGAAACTCGATGTTGCCGTTGGGCAGATACCGAGCCAGATCACCGGTCTTGTACAAGCGCGCCCCAGGCTCATGACTGAAAGGATCAGGAATAAATTTCTCGGCCGTAAGCTCCGGGCGATTGAGGTACCCACGCGCTAACCCGTAACCTCCAATATAAAGCTCACCCGGAAGTCCTATCGGCACGGGAGATAGATGAGAATCCAGCAAGTAAACTTCCGTGTTGGCAATCGGGCGACCGATGGGAATTGAACTAATGTTCTCATCGAGTCGATGCGGTATTGCGTAGCAGCACGTAAACGTGGTGCTCTCCGTAGGCCCATACCCGTTGATGACCTGAGTCACGGGCAAAAGCCCAAGCGCACGTCGCACGTGAGAGACGGAGAGGGCTTCGCCTCCAATCAAGAGTTGACGCACTTCGGACAGCGCTTCAGGCGACTCATCGATCACCGTGTTGCACAACGAAGCGGTCAGCCATAAAGTACTGACATGGTAATGACGGAGAATATTGCCAAGTTCGCTCGGACTAGGAACCTTTCCCGGAAAAAGAACGCACCGCGCTCCGTGGAGTAAGGCGCCCCAAATCTCAAACGTGGACGCATCAAAGGAAGTCGGAGCAAGTTGTAGGAAAGTCTGGTTTGCATCCAGCCGGACGTAATCGATCCCAATTAATAGCCGCAGGACAGCTTGATGCCGAACTTCTACACCTTTGGGCCGTCCGGTTGAGCCCGAGGTGTAAACTACGTAGGCTAAGCCATCCGCGGCAGTACCGCTAATCGGATTCTTATCACTCTCCGCAGCGACCTCTTCCCAGTCTCTGTCCAAACAAACTACGTCGGCATTGTGCGCCCGAAGTCCGTCAACCAAGCGCTGTTGAGTTAACAGGACCGGCGCGCGGGTATCCTCCAGCATAAAGGCCAACCGCTCTTTGGGATACTCCGGATCCAGCGGCACATAGGCACCCCCCGCTTTAAGAATCCCCAGCAGCCCAACCACCATCTCCAACGACCGGTCCGCACAAATCCCTACCAGCGACTCCGCGCCCACGCCACGCTTCTGTAGATAGTGTGCAAGCCGGTTAGCTCTGCTATTAAGCTCCCGGTATGTGAGCTGCTGATCTTCAAAGACAACGGCTACCGCGTCGGGCGTTCGCTCTGCCTGCTCCTCGAACAGTTGATGGATACACTTGTCTTGCGGATAATCTTTCTTGGTATCGTTCCATTCGACCAAAAGCTGACGCTTCTCGGCGTCGGTGAGGATAGGGAGCTCGGAAATGCGCTGCTCAGGATCCGCAACTAGGGATTTGAGCAAAGTCTGCAAATGCCCGCTCATCCGACTGATCGACGTGTCATCGAATAGGTCCGTGTTGTACTGCAGCGACCCCCTTAGCCCGTCTATCGATTCGCGCATTGATAAGGTCAAATCAAACTTCGCGATATCCGCGCCGATCCCTAAAGGACTTACACCTAGTCCCTCAAAGCTCGGCTTCGTCGCTGAGTCATTCCCCCAGGCAAACATCGCCTGAAACAAAGGCGAGTGGCTGAGGCTTCGCTCGGGGTTAAGGTCTTCCACGAGCTTTTCAAACGGTAGCTCCTGATGGTTGTAAGCTTCTAACGTACTCTGGCGTACTCTCGCTAATAGTTCCTTGAAGGTTGGTTTACCAGAAAAGCTAGATCGGAGAACTAAGGTATTGACAAAGAAACCGATCAATCCCTCAATCTCGCGACGATTCCGACCGGCAATCGGCGAACCCACCACAATATCGTCCTGCCCGGTGTACCGATGTAACAGGGTCAGGAAACTCGCCAGCAACGTCATGAACAAGGTGGAGCCTTCTTGGCGGCTTAAAGCTTTGAGCCGCTGGCTTAGTTCTTCGGAGAGCTCTATCGATTGGCGCGCCCCCCGATAGCTTTGCACCGCCGGCCGCGGCCGATCCGTCGGCAGCTTGAGTACTGCAGGAATCCCTTCCAACTGCTTCTTCCAGTAGGAAAGCTGTCGGTCTAAGACTTCCCCCCGCAGCCACTCCCGCTGCCACACCGCATAGTCCGCATACTGAATCCCCAACTCCGGTAAGGGAGAAGACCCCACCTTGACAAAAGCCCCATAAAGAACCGATAGCTCGCGGTAAAGCACTCCCATCGACCAGCCGTCCGACACAATATGATGCATCGCCAGAACCAATATGTGATCGTCTTCACCCAGCCGGATTAGACTGGCGCGAAACAGCGGGCCCCGCGCCAAATCAAAAGGCCGCCGGGCTTCCTCTTTGGCCAGACGACGCGCTTCCTCCTCCCTCTCCCCCTCTGGACAATCCCCGAGATCTGCCACCGCCAACGAGAACTCTGCCGCTGGCCCAATCACCTGAACCGGCTCCCCATCCACCATCGAAAACGTCGTCCGTAGACTCTCATGACGGCGGAGGATCTCGGCTAAACTCTGCTCCAAGGCGCCAATGTTGAGAGAACCGTTGAGCCGTAATACACTCGGCAGATTGTAAACCGAGCTGCTCGGCTCATATCGATCCAAGAACCATAACCGCTGCTGGGCAAACGAAAGCGGCAGCTCCTGATCGCGTGACACAGGCTGGATGGCTGGAACCGACAACTCCCGTTTTGCTCGGCTAAAGGCTTTTTTCCGAAGCCGTAACATCAAGAGCGCTTGCTGCTCCGGTGTGAGAGCATCGATACCTTCCTTTATCCTGGCTGTGTCTGATACTGTTGCCTCTAAACCGATTTTTTTGAGCTCGCCTAAAAATCCGTTAGGGCTGGTCTTCGGTTTTGTGAGGAGCCGACGCAGCAAGTGCTCCAACGGCTCGACGCTGAGACCCCGGACGAACCTCAATGCAGCGTCACGGGCTGCAGCCGATTGTCTTTGATACAAGTCGGGATCCGAGACTAAGTGGCTAAGCGCATTCTGCCACGGTTCAATGTCCTGTAGTGGAACGATCGGAACCGGAAGCAGGTTGTCGTCAAGGCGGTCTTCAAAACGTTCGATCGGGTTGACGGGCAGGAGGTAGTCCGTTCCTAACTTCGCTTCAATAAGTCCGCCATAATTACTTGCCAAGACAGGAATGCCACGGAGCATGGCATCGACCGCCGCCATTCCGAATCCTTCAACCCACAGCGAAGGCATAAGGGCGGCGCGAGTGCGACAGAAAACATCGTCGAGATTTTTGCAGTTGCTCAACAGGGTCACGTTCCGGAGCCCCAACAGCGCCATCCGCTCTGCAGCAGTTGTGCCCCAGCCGGGCAGCGCGACGAATTTGATATCAGGCATGGCGCGAGCGAGCGCCAAAAAAATTGAGAGCCCCTTAACGGCGCAGGCATTCATCAACAATACGTAATCGTTATCAATGCTGCCACAATTCGGAAACGGACCGGATCCGTAGTGGGGTGGATGATGCATACTTGATTCGAAACCCGTCCATTGTCGAATGTAATCGGCGACAAACGAGCTAATCGTGATGACTGCGGATGCTTGTCCGATGAGTTCGGTTCGACGTTTTCCCGGATACAAGCTGGCGGGTCCAAACGGAAACATCTGTGGTGTGTGAGCGAGGTAAATCACGCGTTCGGGGTCAGCCTTCAACGCCGATTCCAACAATGCCTGCGAACGGTCCTCAGAGGATACCAAGGTCCAGTGCGGTTGCAGTTTACGGATTTGCCCCGCTAAATAGCCGCAAAGGCGAGATGGCTCCACCACCGCGTGTACCTCGACGCCGTTCAAATCAAAAACCTCGCTCTCTCCCTTAGAGTTCACGCGAATCCCCTCGGCTGTTAACTCGTCACAAAACTGCTGGTGAGTGATCGAGCTAACCGCTGCTAGGGCAGGCACAACGACACAGACCGAATGGTGTCGGTTAGCCAGCGCTTCGGCTAGGGCTCGATTAGACCGGTTGGCACCACCATACGCTCGTGTGTACGGTAGGTTCATTGTCAATAGAATCTTCATCAAGAGTTGACCTGAAAAGTTCTACTCAGGCATGCTTTCAATTGGGAATGAGGAGAAAACCGTTGAAGCGGGCCAGCAGATTGCGAGTTTCGGGAAGATCCGGATTATAAAGCTAAACCAGTAAGCGTGTAGCCAATCTCTTCAATGTTCGCGCTTTGCCACGGTCGAGGTGCTGCGACAGGCAGCCTTAACCACCGCGTCGACCTTCTTAAACTTGTTGCCATGTCGCTTGTGCAATTCCTCCAGGATTTCGACGAGACGCCTAGCAGAGTGTTGCCAGGTGAAATTGTTAACGATTCGCTCTTTCGCAGTCGGCAACCCTTCACTCGCCGTCCTGATCGCCTCGCGTATCAATTCCACCGCGGTTTCTTCATCTGGTTCCCACCAATCGGAACCGTCAAAAAGCGTACGCAATCCCTTACTTCCATCAAAGTTCGCTGGGATTGTTCGTGAGGGAATCATTTGAGCTACTGATTCATCCAGATAAGTGGTATAGGCGCTATGGTTAGGAGCAATTAGGTGCAAATTCATGGCGCCCGCCTCCATCATCGGCAGGTCCCAACCTTCTCCATGAGACATGCTCCAGTAGTGTGTTGCTGCCGCATAGAGACTGGCCATTTGGGAGTTCAATAGAATTGGATTGTAGAAAAGGATGGGAGCGGCTTCCCTTCTTCGCTTGCCAATCTCCCTTTCAATCGCGTTCAGAGCGCGCTTGAATTCGTCGGGCCACCACCATTTGTAGTTGTAACCACCCAGCTTTAAGATCAAAATCGCGTCATCAGTCGCGTTTGTCGCTTTGATCCAGACACGCAACATTCCCAAAAGGTTTTTTCTTGGCGCGGAGATAAATGCAGATACATTGAGGAATCTTGTCCTATATTCAAGAACCCTGCGTCGCCTTAGACTTCCCATATCTAATGGCTCAACACCCAAGTGAAATCGTTGGGGGTCAACTCCAAGTGGACACACTTTAAGGCGCTCTTCCGGAATTCCCCCTGCCATCCATGCCTTCTTGGCCGAATCACAGGTCAAGATAACGAGATCATGGCTCAAGCTGTGCTTTATCCAGCTTTGAGGAATTCGTGTTGTCTCAAAAGTGGTGTAGTTGACATTGAGCATCCCTTCAACAACCCTCACGCTCCTCGGTCCACAAATGTGCAGGATGACGCCAGAACTGATTGGTAGGTCTGATGCCTTGAACCGCTCACGATGATTCCCTCCGGGAAGATCTGCGAGCTTCACTGTAACTCCCAGATCACTTAACGCCCGCCGAACCTCTCTGACGTGCTGGCCATAGCCACAATAAGGCTTGAAATTTCCAGCTATGATTAAGGATCTGCTCATCGAATAAAATGTCCTACTGTTGTTTTTTGACAGTACAGTTCAAGCATCTGCCCGAATTTCCTCTCGATTGTGAAGGAGAGTCATTGGTTGTCCTCTGACGCACTCAACCCACGCTCCGCTTCCAGCAGCGCTTTTACTTCTTCAGCGGAGAGATTTTTCAATTCGTCTAGCATGTGAACCGCTTCCGCTGCGTCCTCTTGCCCGAGCTGCGCTGTCGCAATCGCCACGCTCAGATGCGCGATCGTCGGCGCATCGAAAAGCGTTCGTAACGGCAGATGTATCTGAAAGGCTTGTTCGATCCGGGAAGCAACCTGAGTGATCAGCAGCGAGTGGCCGCCTAGTTCGAAAAAGTTGTCATGTATCCCCACCCGCTCAGCTTTGAGCAGCTCGTCCCAGATCTTTGCCAGTAGCTCCTCCACTGGAGTTCGAGGTGCTACAAAAGGGCTCTCCTGTTCCGGCCGGCGCTGATCAGGAGCCGGGAGATTACGCCGGTCTACCTTGCCGTTCGTAGTGAGAGGCAGGGCATCCAAGAACACAAATGAAGCGGGCACCATGTACTCTGGCAGCTTCTGCCTTAAGAAACCGTTCAGCTCACTTATTGTCGGTGCTTGCTCAGTAGAAACCATGTAGGCCACCAAACGCTTCTCGGTCGGCCCATCTTCATGCAAGACGACTACCACATCCTGCACCGACAGGTGCTGGCTCAATGTCGCCTCAATCTCTCCCAGCTCAATTCTAAAACCCCGGATTTTTATTTGAGCATCAATCCGACCGAGGTACTCGATATCTCGGTTGGGAAGGTAACGTACCAGATCGCCTGACCGGTACAGCCTTTGTCCTTGTCCAGGGCGAAACGGATCGGGAATGAACCGCTCCGCCGTCAGGTCGGGCCGATTCAGATATCCACGTCCTACTCCCGCGCCTCCTACATACAATTCACCCCGCACGCCGATCGGTACCGGGTTCTGGTTTTGATCCAATACATAAACTTCCAAATCGGGTATCTGCAGACCGATTAAACTGGCCGTGCTACCGGTGAGGTCTGCTGCGGTGATCGGGCGGTAAGTCACATGCACTGTGGTTTCAGTGATGCCGTACATGTTGACTAATCGCGGATGCTGATCACCATGGCGATCAAACCATGGCCTGAGAGTTGGGAAATCCAGTGCCTCGCCGCCAAAAATGACGATTCGAAGCTCAAGCCCGTCTCGACTGATGGACGATTCTTCAGCCCGAATCAGTTGCCGGAAAGCGGAGGGCGTCTGGTTGAGCACCGTCACCTTTTTCTCGCTCAACAGTTTGTAAAACTTCTCCGGCGTGCGGCTCACCCAGTAAGGCACGACCACTAGTCGTCCGCCATAGAGCAGCGCTCCCCACATCTCCCAGACTGAAAAGTCGAAAGCATAGGAGTGGAAGAGTGTCCAGACATCGTTTTGGTCGAAGTGAAACCAGGAATGAGTTGCGTGGAGCAAACGGGTCACGTTGGCATGATTAATCAAAGCGCCTTTCGGTTTTCCGGTGGACCCAGAGGTGTAGATCACGTAGGCCAGATTCTCGGGGTTAGCCACGCGGAAGGGATTTTCCTTGCTTTCACGGGCGATAAGTTCCCCGTCCGTGTCGAGGCAAACAACAGAACACCGCGGACTGATGAGCACAGACCGTTGCGAAAACGAAGACCGCGCATCGTCACCGGTCGCCGTTCGTCCGTCGTCGTTCATTTTGGGCAGCTGCGAAAGAAGTTTGCTCTCGGTCAACACCACAGGCGCCTGACTATCCGCCAGCATAAAGGCAAGGCGCTCTTGGGGATAAACTGGATCGAGGGGTAGATACGCGCCGCCGGCCTTGAGGATGCCGAGCAGCCCTATCACCATCTCCAGCGAACGCTCCATGCAAATGCCCACTAGGGTTTCCGGCCCGACCGCGAGATTGCGGAGATAATGCGCCAGCTGATTGGCTCTGGCATTGAGTTCCCGGTAGGTAACTTCTTTGTCTTCGAAGATGACAGCTACAGCATCAGGCGATTGGTCGACCCGCGCTTCGAACAGTTCATGGATGCAGTTGTCGCTAGCGTAGTCTCTTTTTGTGTCGTTCCACTCAACCAGTAGTTGCTGTTTTTCGGCTTGAGTGAGTAACGGTAACTCGGAGAGACGCCCGTTGGGATTCGAGGCGATACCTTCCAACAATGCTTGGAAGTGGCCTATCATTCGCGTGATGGTGGTCCCGTCGAAGAGATCGGTATTGTACTCTATTGATGCGTTTAAGCATCCTGTCCGCTCGGTCATCACGAGACTTAGATCAAATGTGGCCGTCTCCCGGTCTACCCTGCGGCGATCAACCGTGAGTCCCGCGAGCGTCAGTTTCGTCAGCGGATCATTCTGGAGAGCAAAAAAAACCTGGAAGAGAGGCGAGTGACTAGAATTCCTGTGCGGATGCAGTGCCTCTACCAGCTTTTCGAACGGCAAGTCTTGATGGCTGTAGGCGTCGAGGGCTACCGTGCGCACCCTTGCAAGGAGTTCCCGAAAACTCGGATCACCGGAAAAATCGGTGCGCAGAGCCAACGTGTTGACGAAAAAGCCAATCAAGCCCTCAATCTGAGTGTGCTCACGGCCCGCTATGGGTGAGCCCACAACGATATCGTTTTCTCCGCTATGACGGTGTAAGAGCGTCTGAAAGGCCGCCAATAGCGTCATGAACAGAGTGACGCCTTCCTGACGACTGAGCGCCTTTAAGCCGTTAGTCAGAGCCTGGGGCAGAGCCATGGTTTGCCGTGCGCCATGGAAACTCTGAACTGCAGGCCGAGGCCGATCCGTAGGAAGCTCTAGGCGAACAGGAGCGCCAGCCAACTGCTTCTTCCAGTAGGAAAGCTGTCGCTCTAAGACTTCTTCTTTCAGCCACTCCCGCTGCCAAACCGCAAAATCCGCATACTGTATAGGAAGCTCCGGAAGGGCAGAAGATTCACCCGTAACAAGAGCCCGATAGAGAACCGATAGTTCGCGAGAAAATATCCCCATGGACCAGCCGTCCGACACAATATGGTGCATCGTCAACAGCAAGACATGGTCGTCTTCACCTAGTCGTAGCAACTTACTTCGAAACAGCGGCCCCCGCGCCAAATCAAACGGCCGTCGGGCCTCCTCCTGCGCAAGCCGCATGGCCTCTTCTTCGCCTTGCGCGTGGTCCCTAAGATCCACCACATCAAGTGATACCCTCAACGACGGCGCAATCACCTGTACCGCTTTCCCCTCAAGCGACGAAAACGTCGTCCTTAGACTCTCATGACGGCGGATGATCTCATTAAAACTCTGCTCCAACGCTCCGAGGTTAAGAGATCCCTTCAGTCCTAAAGCACTCGGCATGTTGCCAATCGAACTGTTCGGCTCATACTGATCGGAAAACCAGAGCCGCTGCTGGGCAAAGGACAAGGGCACCCGTTCGGGGCGTTCTTGGCGCGTCAACGCGACGCTCCCCTTCCGTGTCCCGGGCAAACGGCCGATCAGCTCAGCCACAGTCGGGGCCTCGAAGACCGCACGCAAAGCGAACTCCACTCCAAAGGCGCTTCGCACCCTGCTCACCAGTCGCATGGCCAGCAGTGAGTGTCCTCCAAGTGAAAAGAAATTATCATCGATACCCACCTGCTCGAGCGATAACGAATCGGCATAGATCGCGCATAACATCTCCTCCTCAGGCGTGCGGGGAGCCCGGTAGCCTTCAAGAGGCCGTTGAGGCTTGGGCAAAGCCTTTCTGTCTAACTTGCCGCTTGTCGTCATTGGCAGAGCATCAAGCTCGAAGAAAGCTTGTGGAATCATGTAGCTGGGGAGCTTGCCCTCCAAAAAGGATCTCAGGTCCGCTGGTACGCTGTCCTTGCCGGAAACGATGTAAGCGACCAGCTGGCGTTGGGCAGGTTCATCTTCTCGGGCGATTACTACCGCATCCCTAACTCCAGGGTGACGCCTTAGAGCGACCTCTACTTCCCCGAGCTCAATGCGGAAGCCGCGGAACTTTATTTGTCGGTCAGAACGTTCAATGAACTCAATATTGCCATCGGGAAGCCAGCGCGCCCGGTCACCAGTCTGGTACATCCGCGCTTCAAGCTTCGGGCGATGGGGATCAGCTACAAATCGCTCCGCGGTCAGTCCCTGCTGGTTCAGATAACCGCGTGCCAGACAGGTCCCGCCCAGATACAAGTCTCCGGACACCCCCACGGGGACCGGTTCTAGGTTCCCATCGAGAACATAGGCTAAGCGACCGGGCAGCGGCTTGCCCACAGGCACTCTGGCGGCAAGATATGCGGTTCGCGGGACCTCGAACGCAGTGGCGACGACCGTCGCCTCGGTGGGGCCATAGGTGTTGAGCAAGCGAGAACTACGCAGAGGAGTCCGCTGCCACCACGCAACGCCCTGGGGGCGCATTGCCTCTCCGCCTACCACGACGAGCCGCACGTTTGTGCTTGCCTTATCATCGTCGTTTGCCCAGTCCTGAACCAATTGCTCCCAATAAGCGGTCGGCAGATTCAGGACCGTGATTCCAAGTTCGCGGATCTTTTGCCGGCATTCCCAGGTCGTCCAGATGTCGTGCCGACGCATCACCAGCGACGCGCCGACAATAAGCGTGGGGAAGATCTCTTCAACTGCCGCGTCAAAACTTAGGGAGGCAAACTGCAATACCCGATCTGCAGAGCTCAACTCGTAATGCGCCGCGACGGTCCGAGAATAAGTCGAAAGTGCCGCGTGTTCGATGACCACCCCTTTTGGCGTTCCGGTTGAACCGGAGGTGTAGATGAGGTATGCGGCATGAGCAGATAAGTTGGTTTGTTCCGAGTCGGTGGGAGTCTCGACAGGAGCCAGGCTTAGCATGATTTCAGCCTCCCGCGTATCAAGCGCGAGCGCCTCTACCGTCTCCGGAAGCCGAGTGCACACGCGGGCGTTCGCCAGTACCACCTTAGGCATCGCGTCGGTCAGGATCTGCGCAAGGCGCGCCCGCGGATATTCCGAGTCGAGCGGAAGGTAGGCCGCACCTGTTTTCAGCGTGGCGAGAATAGCCACGATCATCTCAATCGAGCGGTCCAACATAATGCCCACGAAAATCTCGGGTTTGACCCCGCGCTCGATAAGATGATGTGCCAAGCGGTTGGCTCGGCTGTTGAGCTCCTGATAGCTGAGTTGCTGGTTCCCAAATATGACTGCTATAGCATCAGGAGTCCGCCTAACCTGATCCTCGAAGAGTTCGTGAACACAACGTTCGCTCGCGGGTTCCGCAGTGGTCTGATTCCACTCGACCAAAATCTGATTCCTCTCGGCCTCAGTCAGCAATGGCAATCGGGAGATCTTTGTTTTTGGGTTCGCCACGATGCCTTCGAGAAGGGTCTGATAATTCTTAAGCAACCGAGCAGGTGTAGAGGCATGGAACAGCTCGGTGCTGTACTCGACAGCCACTTCCAGCCCGCTTCCGACTTCCGCAAACTCCATGCTTAGATCGAACTTCGATGTCCCATTGTCGATCCGAAGCAAGCCGACGTTCAAATCGGGGACATTGACTGCATGGAGCGGCAGATTTCGAAAGTTAAAATCAATATCAAAGAATGGATTGCGGTTGAGATGCTTCTCGGGCTTGAGCTCCTCAACGAGTTTCCTAAAAGGAACCTCCTGCGAATCGTACGCGCCCAAAGCGGTGTCACGCACGCGTGCGAGCAGTTCGAGAAATGTCGGATCGCCTGAAAGATCGGTGCGCAACGCCAGCGTATTGGCGAAGAATCCGATCAAGCTTTCGAGCTCGCTGCGTTCCCGGTTGGCAATTTGCGATCCAACAATGATGTCGCTTTCCCCGCTATAACGCGACAGGAGGACCTTGAAGGCTCCCAGCAAGACCATGAACAGTGTTGCGCCTTCTGCATGAGCAATCCGACGAAGGGATTCGGCGAGCTGCGGCGAGAGCTGCGTGAATATCCGGGCGCCACGAAAAGTCGCTTCCGTTGGACGTGGCTTGTCCAACGGAACCTGCATGGCGCCCGTAACTCCTTCGAGACGCTGGCGCCAGAGTTCGACGTGGCGCTGAAAGCCAGGTCTGGCAAGCTGCTCGCGCTGCCAGACGGCATAATCTGCATATTGGATCGGCAGTTCGGGTAAAGGTGCGCTTCCTCCTTTTAAGAACGCCTCATAGCCCGCCACCAGTTCGCGAACCAAAACGCCGATCGACCAGCCGTCGCAAATGATGTGGTGCAGAATTACCACAAGGACATGCTCTCGCTCGGAACAACAGAGAAGTCTCGCGCGCCAGGGCGGTCCGCTGGCCAGATCGAAGGGCAATTGTGCCTCCCGCACCGCTTCCTCCCGCACAGCTTCCATGCGCTCGGATTCGGAGAGGTGGCCGAACTCCATTCGCGGCAGCCTTACGGGACGAAATGGCTTCGCGTACTGGACCGGATCGCCGTCACGCAGCTCAAATACTGTGCGCAGAAGATCCTGGCGACGTATCAGTTCGTTCCAACTCCATTCCAAGGCGTTTGGATCAAGCCGGCCAGTGAAGCGCACGGCGTTGGACGAGTTGTAAGCCACGTTTCCCGGATAGAGCTGATCCAGGAACCACATGCTCCGCTGATTGTGCGAAAGCGGCGCTGGGACGCCTCTTTCCCTGGTTGGAAGCTGCCGGAGACCGTGGACCGGCCGCTCACCCCGCGCAAGACGGGCGGCGAGCAATGCCCGCTTCTCAGGCGGGAGCGCAGCAACACGTTTGGCGATGTCGCTCACGGAAGAGAAGCTAATGGTGTCTTGGTTCTCATATCTGCAGCGCAGCAATCTCGCTGGTTCGCGAGTTCGGCCAGTCTCGCAAGATGCACAAGTCCGCCCATCGTTGTATCGAAATCGACCCCGAAATCGATCAGACAGGCAAATTCGTTGACGCCAAGGTCCACAAACTTTTCCACTGTGCTCAGACAGGACTCCGGGGTTCCAAAGAGTGACCCGCCCTTGTAGAAGCGGTCGAACGCCAGATTCAGAAGATTCTCCTTTTCGGTGGAAGAGAGTGAAGCACCTGCCGTGACGAGAAACTCCATATGGGATCTGAGATATTCCCGGAACGGTCGACTTACGACGTGTCGCACCTCATCATCATCTGAACCGACGAAGGCGTGCAGCATGAGGGTGACTTTGCCGGCATCCGGGTCATGACCGTGCTCGTAGCGTGCCCGCCGGTAGGCGGCGATCTTCTCCGCCATCTCCTCCCGGTTGATTCGGAGGACGGCCGTAAGGACATTGACGCCTAATCTCCCCGCGTGCACGAACGTCTCTGTAGATCGTGTCGCGGTGAGCCACGTAGGCAACTCACGCTGCACCGGCCTTGGGAAAAGCTCTCTTTCGACTTCCTCGCCGGTACCGGTTCGACCTTGCGCCGGCGCGCCGCGCCAATACCTCCGCACAGCTTCGACCACTTCGGCTGTCAGCTTCGCTCGCTCTTTAAACCGCTCCGGTGAAAGCATGAAGTCCACCGGATGAAACCCGGTGGCAAACGCGATTCCAGCGCGACCGTTTGAGAGATTGTCCACCAACGCCCATTCCTCGGCAATGCGAATGGGACTCTGCAGAGGCGCGATGACACTTCCCGCGCGAATCTGAATCCTCTGGGTGATCGCGGCAAGGGCAGCACCGAGCACCGCCGGGTTTGGGTAAAGGCCACCGAAGCGGTGAAAATGGCGCTCAGGCGTCCAAACCGCGACAAAGCCGTTACGATCGGCGAATCGCGTCGCCTCGAGCACAAGTTGGTACTTGTCCTCCGGGAACGCGGATTCGTCGCCTGAAAAAAAGAAGAGGCTGAACTCGACCGGGCGAACGGAAGGGTTCTGAGCAAGTGGAATTGCCATTCCGGCCGACTCCGGCGCCTCATCCCGGTCGGAGACTTTCAGCTCCTGGGCGAGCAGCGCGCTGGCTTCCTCGGCTTCCAGACTCTCGATTTCGGAAAGGAGCTCTTCCACACCGGGAATCTTTCCCGATTGCGCCGGCCCAATCGCCACAGCTTCCGCCATGGCCATAATCGTCGGAGATCGGAGAAAGTCGCCCACAGAAATATCCACTTCGAAAACGTCTCTCACCCGCGAGATCAATTGAACGGCCATCAGGGAATTGCCGCCAAGCTCTAGAAAGCTCTCCCGGACATCCACCTCCTCGATACCAAGGAGCTGCTGCCAAAGCTTGGCAATCTGCCTTTCGAGGGGGTTACGAGGGCCCAAGGATTGCTTGACGGGACGCGAAACGGGCATGGGAGCGGAGTTCCTTGTGTCTATCGGCGCAGCTCCCCATTCCTCCAAGGCAAGCTTGCGCGGGGCGGGGGGAGCGGCGTTGGCCTTTGCTTGCCTGCTCCGGGACTCGATCCAGTATCGTTGCCGTTCGAAGGAGTAACCCGGCAGCGCAATGCGCACGGGCCGCTCGCCACCATAGACGCCTTCCCAGTTAATCGGCTGGCCTGCCAGCCAAAGCCGGCCTAGGGTCGACAGGACAAACCGTGCTTCGGGGACGGGCTGTGGTGAACCTGGACACGAAGAAAGCACGATGTGCGATTTTGAGATCGCGGGATGGGACCGAACGAGCTTTGAAAGCAGCTGCGCGGGTCCGGCCTCGAGGAAAATCTTGTCCTCGTCAGCAGCCAGGGCTTCGATTGCGGGAGAAAAGCGGATCGCTTCGCGCGCTTCCCGGGCCCAGTAATCGGGGTCGGCTAGTTCTTGCGCGGTTGCACGCGCCCCGGAGAGCGAGGAGAAGAATTCAATCTCTGGATGGCGGAAATTCACGCTCGCGGCAACTTCGCGGTACGGGCCAACAATGGGGTCCATCATCCGCGAGTGATAGCCATGCGGCACATGGATAGCTTTATAGGGGATGCGCTGTCCGTCGAGTCTGCGCAGAAAAGGCGCCATCGCCTCGTGCGAGCCGGCAACGGTCGTGTGCTCCGGTCCATTGATCGCGCCGATGTCCAGGTCATCTCCGACAAGCGGCCTAAGGTCTTCTTCGCTAAGCGCCACGGCCACCATTGCCCCGGGAGGCAGTTCCTGCATCATTCGGGAGCGCCGGGCGGTCATGCGAACGGCATCCGGCAGGGAAATCACGCCCGAGACCGTCCCAGCCACGACCTCGCCAATGCTGTAACCGAGAACTGAATCAGGCTCCACACCCCAGCTTTTCCAGAGCATCGCCAGCGCGTAGGAAGTCATGAACAGTGCCGATTGGATATAAGAAGCTTTCTCGAGACAGGCCGCGGCCTCGTCTTCGCGATCCGGCGCCGGAAAGGTGACTTCGCGCAAGTCAACACCCAGAAACTCCTTGAACAGCTCGCTGCAGGTGTCGATGGAGCTGCGCATCACCGGCTCGGTCTCGTAAAGTTCGCGCGCCATGTTCACCGCGTGCGAGCCATGGCCGGGAAACAAGAATGTCACCGGACGCCGGAGTTTGCCGCAAAAGGCGGTTGCTACTCGCGACGTGTCGAGGGACTCGAGAGCCGCCACGGCGTCCGTGGCGGACTCGCAAACGACGATCCGACGCCAGGGAAATTCAGCCCGACCGGTCTGCAACGAGAACGCAACGCTGGCCAGGTCAACCTCTGAATTCTCGCGCAAGTACTCGATAAGGTTTTGCGTCGAACGCTCGAGCGCCGCCTCGGTCTTTGCCGAGATCACCAACAAATGCCAGGCACGGGACGGGTTCTTTCTCGCCGCGGCGGGCGCCTCCTCGAGGATCACGTGCGCATTCGTGCCGCCAAATCCGAGCGAGGTAACGCCAGCGCGCCGGGGGCGAGTTCCTCTCCTCCAAGGGGTCGAACGCGCATTGACGAAGAAGGGGCTTCCGTCAAATCCGCATGCGGGATTCGGTCGTTCAAAATTGACCGTGGCAGGGAGAGCTTCATGCTCCAAAGCAAGCACCGTCTTGATCAGTCCGGTGATTCCCGCAGCAGCATCCAAGTGTCCCAGGTTGCCTTTTACCGAGCCAACGGTGCAGGGGTTGTCCGCGCCGCGCCCGGCACCGAGCGCAAGCTTGATGGCCTCCATTTCGACGGGGTCGCCTTTCAGCGTGCCGGTTCCGTGAGCCTCGACGTAGTCGATCGCGGCGGGGTCGACATGTGCGTCA
>JGI1027J12803_100133583_pt1 | contig 15467 bp, 11 predicted proteins | sample IowNatreferecore_FD_12803 | JGI IMG/M metagenome (IMG submission 12803) | reverse complement strand
TGTCGCCCAAAGTATCCTCGGCAAAATCTTTTTGCAGGATGAGATGATATTGTGTACCCGGCTTCCAGGCATATGTCAGTGTCAGCTTCTTGCCGGTGGTATCCAGAGACAGATGATACAAACTGATATTCTGAAAACTGTCGGTCGTGAAACTGATTTTTGAAGAATCATAAAATTTCAGCGGTGTGGGAAAACCCAATTCAAGCTGATTATGCAAATCCAAAAATCCATTCGGGAGATTGGCACCAACGATCAATCTTTTCGGCTTGTCTTTGTCTTCTTTTTTTGGCGCCGGGGGAGGAAGTAAGGACTTTTTTGGTTTTTTCATATTGCTGGTATCCTCATAAGCGTAAAGTAATTGCGGCGCAGTACTTTTTGAAAGATCCACCGGACTGTCAGCAAACGCAAATATCTGGGCTTTGGAAGTATACTCATGTGTGCCGGTTTCATCCTTTAACGCATACAATGCGTACCGGCCCGGTCTAATATGTCCAAAAGTAAAATTTCCTCCGCTGTCCAGACGCGCAATATATCTCGGCCTTTCTTTGGCGACGGCAGAATCGTATAGTTGGTCGTGCAGCATAGCAATCAGGGAGCTATCCGGCTTACCGGTATAGGCCATAATCACTCTTCCGCTGTAAGTCAGCGAGTCAATATACGATCCGGTAGAAAAAGCATAAGTGAAATTTTTATAAACATTTCCTTCGTTAACATCAGTCACCGATCTTCCAAAATCCAGCGCATAGGTTGTATTCGGACGAAGGGTATCCCTTATCTCAATTGTAACTTCTTTCAGGTGAGATGTTACGGTGGGCAATATTTTTGGAACAGGGGAGACAATCAGGTTGTTCCGGACATCCTTCAGGTCGATATATTCATTAAAATAAAGGACGATTTTTTTATCAGATACGTGCAATGCATTCATTGTGGGTTCTGCTCTCAACAGGACCGGCGGGAGACTGTCCCTGGGTCCGCCTGTCGGGGGAACGATATTCGCACAACCGGTAATAAGGGGAACGCGCATCAGAATTATACAGACCAGGGAAAATAAAAGAAATCGCTTCATGTGCTTGGTCTGCAAACTTACTGGAGGCAAACGGGATTTATGCAGATTTATGATTTTATAAACTTTGGTGTTCCTCTTCTTCCAGGAGTTGCACACTGATGTCCAGTTTATTCGTTTTAATAAAATTGCACCAGTGACAATCTTCTTTCCCGCAGCCCGTATAGAAATCATGATTCTGGATCTTTGTCCAGGTCTCCGTTATCTGTCGGGAGACCATGGCCTCATCTTCAGCAGTGATATATATTTTTTCTTTCTTATAATTTTTCTTGCTGTCAGGTTCTATAAAATCAAATTCTGTACTGATCACCTGCCATCCATTCTGACTGCGGTCAACCAGCAATTTATAAAATACGGCCTGGCGCCAGTAGTCTCCGCCAACAGGATCTTTTTCATTCGGCCCCTTGGTTTTTTGTCTGGCATTTTCCGGATTGCCTGTTTTGTAGTCCACTACATTTACCTGCCTGCCGTCAAATTCCAGTTTATCCAATTTGCCTTTCAGGGGAACGCCTTCCACCGTTACGTTGCTGATATTTTTTTCAATGCTGACGATCTTATTCCAGGACTGAATATATTTTTCATAGTAAGCGGGCAGAACGATATGACCATATTCTCTCCGGCGCAGGAACTGTTCTTTGGTGAAACTTTCGCGATGCCGGTACATATACTGGTCGAAAGAGCCGACAAAAAATGAAAGGTCCGGGAAGCGGCTCTGGTTGTCCTGCATATGCCGGAAAAGTTTTTCCAGGGCATCATGGACCGCCGATCCGAATTCTGTATTTTCATTTTTCGGAGAAGGAATGCGGATGAGGTTCTTAAAATAAAATTCAAGGGGACATTTCAGGTAGTTGTTAAGTGCCGTTACATTCATCTGGAACTTTTCCAGCGCGCGATTGATAAACTCCGTTTCTATCCTTTCCATTTCGGGGGGCTGCTGTCCTTTTAAAAGCAGGTATTGAAACTCGCCTGTCTCCTGTGTGGTCAGGGACATTTTTTCAACAGGCAGGTCGAAACCGGAACGAATCTCTTCAATAAAAACAGAAGGTTCAGATTCTTTCCCATTATTCCGAAAGCGGCTGAAGGAAAGAGACAAATGGGTTTCCGCCCGGGTGATCGCAACATAGAAAAGCCGGCGCAACTCCTCATCATCGTTGGATTGAGATTTAAACATCGTGTCGGGAAAATGAAACCCTCCGGCAGGTTTTCTTTTCTTTTCCCAATGATGCGAATTGCATCCGGCGAAAAAAACGTAAGTGAATTCGAGACCCTTGGAACCATGTGCCGTGAGCAGGTTCACGGCCTCTGAACCTCCGTTTACTTCCACCATCGGCAGGGCGATCTCTTCCTTTTCCATCAGGTCCAGATGCGTTACCAGGTCCTGCAGGCTAAGGGTTGGCTGGCGCCTGGTTTCTTCTTTGATGAAATCAAAAAGTGCCGTCAGTATATCCAGAATTTTTCGCTTATCCGGGTGCTGCATGGCGTATTCGAGAAGTCCCGTTTCAGTATATATGGCTTCAAATAATGACTGAAGCGTTTTATTGGAAACGGCAGAGATCAGGGATTCCAGGATTTTTCCCGCTGTTTCCAACGGCGGTGTTTGTGAAAACAAATCCTTTGGCGGCTTGTTGGACCTTTCGCTGAGCAGTTTGCGCAGTGTATTCCTGCCGCCTTCCTTATTTTTTTGGGCTGACTCGGCAGCGAGGCTGGCAATTTCAATAGAAGGAATACGAAACCATTCTGCATGAAGGATTTCAAAAAGCATTTCATCCCCGTTAAAAGGGATTTCATATTCGTGAGCCGAAGCGAGGTAACGTATAATCAGCAGGATCTGCCCCACCAGCGGATCCTCGAGCAGGTTGACATTTCGTTTGTTGTACACCGGTAGATGTTTCAGCTTAAAATAGGATAGCAGCTCCTGGCCATATTTGTTCTCCTTATATATAACAGCAATTTTGCCAGGCCGGATACCGCTGGTGATCAGTTGTTCAATCTGTGAAACGATGCTGATCATTTCGGCCCGCTCTGTTTCATACTCCCGGATTACCGGTTGGATCGAGACCTGGGCAATTTTCAGATTCGAAGACACCAGTTCTTTTGAAAGGCCCTGCATTCTGTAAATCAGCCGGCCGGTATTTCTTCCGATCAATTGTTTTGAAATATCGAGGATAGGCTGGGTGGAACGGTAGTTACTGGTCAGCACGACAATCCGTAAATCCTTTATATAGCTGTTGGCGAAGTCAAGCATATTATCCTCACTGGCACCCTGAAAGCGGTAGATAGACTGGTCATCGTCGCCCACTACAAATACATTGGGGTTATCCCAGAAATTAATCAGCAGTTCCACGATCTTGTTTTGCGTTCCGCTGGTATCCTGGTATTCATCCACGAGTATATACTGGTATTTTTCCTGGTACCGGCGCAGCAGATCCCCGTTCTCGCGGAAGGCCCGGATTACCCAGTTGATCATATCATCATAATCATAGCGGCCTTTTTCATGCATGAGATGCTGGTAACGGTCAAATTCGTTTACTGCTGCCCGTAATTTTTCCATGCGCTCTGCCTGCTCATCATATTTTGTCCGGTTGAGATCCCCTTTTTTGAATCCGGTGCCATTCTTCTTATATATATATTCATCGCGTGTTTTCAGGTCGGCCAGGTAGCTGTCGATCTTTTCTTCGATCAGCGCAGGCGCCCATCCTTCACGCTTCATCGTACTGAACAGGGCGCGGAGATTTTTCACTTCATAGTAGGCATCACTGCGATATCGTTTTAGCGGATGACGCTGGGGGAAACTGTCTACCAGCTGCCTTAATAACTGAATCTGCTCGAGTTCAGAAACAGGGTCCAGGCTGTTTTTTTCAAAGTGAGAAAGATTATCCTGGATAATTTCATTACAAAAGGCATGAAATGTGTAGATATTAACTTTGTAGGCATCGGGTCCGATAAATGTAAGTAGCCGCCGCCGCATGGCGATTGCTCCCGCATCGGTGTAAGTCAGGCAGAGGATATTGCCGGGGTCGGTATCTGTTTCCAATAAAATCTTGCCAATACGGGCTCCCAGGATCTGGGTTTTACCCGTTCCCGGACCCGCGATAACGAGCACGGGCCCTTCGATGGTATCCACTGCCTGTTTCTGTTCCGGGTTGAGATTTTGATATAACTGTTGAAATTGGTCTTTTTGATTCATAATTTGGTTCATAATCAGTACGAAAATGATTTCAAAACTTGGAAACTTTCTTGATTCCGGAATATTATTCGGCTCAATTTCGCGTTATAGATCCGTATAAAATCCGATATAATCCGAAATATGAAGAACAACCAGTCGTTCAAAGTTTTCATTGTTGAAGACGATATGTGGTACGGTTCCATGCTGGAACATTATTTATCCCTGAATCCGGAATATGAAGTTAAACGATTTGAATCACCTGGTGATTTCTTCTCGCATCTCCACGAAGTACCCGATGTGGTAACCCTGGATTATTCGCTGCCGGATAGTGACGGCACCGAAGTGCTTCGAAAAATCAAGGAGTTCAATCCGGATATCCGCGTGATCATCATCTCCGGGCAGGAAGACGTAGCCACCGCCATTAATCTTTTAAAGAACGGGGCTTTTGATTATATCGTGAAAGACGATGATACCAAGGATCGTCTCTGGAACAGCATCCTGCATCTGAGGGAAATCAGCAACCTCAAGCAGGAAGTGGAAAGCCTGAAAAAACAGGTGGGCCGTAAATATGATTTCTCCCAGATCATTGTAGGTAACAGCGAACCCATGGAAAGGGTTTTTGCGCTAATTGAAAAGGCGTCCAAAACCAATATCACAGTATCGATAACCGGTGAAACCGGGTCCGGGAAGGAGCTCGTGGCCAAAGCCATTCATTATAATTCAGAAAAACACGCGATGCCTTTCGTGGCGGTAAATGTGGCAGCCATTCCCAAGGAATTGCTGGAGAGTGAATTGTTCGGTCATGAAAAAGGTGCTTTTACGGGTGCTGTTACCAGACGGATAGGAAAATTTGAAGAGGCCGATAAGGGAACATTGTTCCTGGATGAAATCGGAGAACTCGATATTAACCTGCAGGCCAAACTGCTGCGGGCTTTGCAGGAAAGAGAGATCACCCGTGTGGGTGCCAACAGTGTGCTGCCCATCAACGTGCGGATCATCGTCGCCACGCATAAAAATTTACTGGAAGAAGTAAAAAATAAAACATTCAGAGAAGACCTTTACTATCGTTTAATCGGACTGCCCATTCAATTGCCACCCTTAAGGGAAAGGGGCAATGATATTGCCATCCTCGCAAAGAGTTTTGTGGACGGGTTCTGCAAGGAAAATAAAATCGGAAGAAAGTCCATCAGTCCCGAAGCCCAGCAAAAACTGATCGCCTACCCCTTCCCGGGTAACGTGCGCGAATTGAAATCCATCATGGAGCTTGCGGTAGTGATGAGTGACGGGGAAAATATTCTTCCGGAACACATTACCCTGAATTCCTCGACCAGTATCAATGATTTGCTGAACCGTGAAACCACACTTAAGGAATTTGAGAGTCAGATCATTCAGCACTATCTCGATAAGTATAATAAAGATGTTTTGCTGGTTGCACGAAAGCTGGATATCGGCAAGAGCACGATTTACCGCATGATACAAAACGGCGAACTGAAGAGTAAGTAATGGGAATGCGTGCTGCCGTAGAAAAAAGAATGATGCCAGCCCCGGTAACCGATAAAAAACTACAGGGAAAAACCATTCTGGTTGCGGAAGATGTTGAAATGAATCAACAACTGATCCGTCATATTCTCGAGTCCGTTGGTGCCCGCGTTGTTATGGTAAAAAACGGGTCCGAAGCCCTTGAACTCGTAAAAAATCAAATTTTTGACTGTGTGCTTATGGATGTTCAGATGCCTGAAATGGATGGCGTCCAGGCCACAATAAATATCCGCGATCTCCCTGATCCGCTGGCCGCTGCGACCCCCATTATTGCGCACACAGCGAACTGCCAGGAGGAAGACCTGCTGAGATATGAGCAGGCAGGAATGAATGACTATCTCGCCAAACCCATAGTAGAAGCTGATTTGCTCGACGCGATCCTGAGCAATTCAAATCGTTCAAAGTCCGTGAACGGGGCCGGTGCAAATGAAGAATTCAGGTTGTATGACCTCAGCATGATCCATTCTGTTTCCGGTGGTGACGCGGCCTTCATCAAAAAAATGATCCTGCTTTTTATTGAAACCGTTCCGCAGAATGTGCAGGAACTGGTCGACTTTACCGCGAATAAAAACTGGGAGCAGGTAGCAAAGATGGCCCACAAATTAAAATCCACGATTGATTCTATGGGCATCCGCAGCCTTCATGATCTGATCCGCGCCGTGGAGATGAATGCAAAAAATCTGCAGCAACTGGACCGTATGCCGGATATGGTCAACCAGGTGGAATCCGTTGTTTCCCTTTGTATCGGGCAATTGCGTAGTGAGATAAATTAAGGAGGCAGACCGGTCTCCAAGTTCCTCCGGATATACATGTCAATTTCCTCATTGAACCCAATTATCCACAGCTTTCCCAAACACCAACCGTATTTCCCATACCGGGAAAAAACTGTCGCCGGAAAAAGTATTATTAGCTGATTATGAATTAATTGGATTCCGGCATTCTTTTCGAAATGAATACTGCAAATTATAATACTAATACACAATACTAATCCATGCATCTGCAAGCATCTTCGGGCATATTCATCGTTGAAGACAATCTGCTGTACCAGCAGTTGATCGCCCGCGAACTGGAATCTTTTGGTTACGAGTTTTACTTTTATACAACAGGGGAACATTGTATCGCGAATCTGGACAAGCGTCCATCGATTGTGGTACTGGACTATAACCTGGATGGTGAAATCAATGGGCTTGAAACACTGGAAGAGATACGCAAATTCGACCCCTCTATATTCGTGGTTTTATTTTCAAGCCAGAAGGAAGTGCAGAGCAATGAAAACCAGAAGCGCTATGGCAGTTTTGATTTTCTTGAAAAAAAGGATCATTCTTTCGCGCTCTTAAAACAATTACTGCAGGCAAAAATAAAAATACATTCCTGAGGAACGGTCTTTCTTTCTACTGAAAAGGGCGTTTATTACATTCCTGCGAAAGCCGCTTTCTTCTGACAAAAGCGTGCTAATTCATATGATAACCGCGTACCTGCACGGTATTTCCCTCTCTTTTGCTAAGCAGGCATTACCCAGGAATTCTGGAAATATATTTTTCAATTTGTTTGATCTGATCCACGATCTGCGGCGTTGTGGGTTTCAGATTTTTTGCCTTCCTGAAAAATTCTTTGGATGCGCGGAATTCTCTTTTCGTCATCATAATAGAGCAAAGCTGAAGATAGGCAGCTGCCTGGTTTTCTTTATCGGGCAATCCCTTGCTGATGGCCTGGCGGATGAGACCTTCTGCTTTGCGGATATCATTTTTCTGCATAGCCAGCATACCCATTTGCAACAGGCTGGCACCTTCTGCTTCTTTCATGGGCATACCCAGGTCCAGTCCCTTGCGCATATTTATTTCAGCGCCATCCAGGTCATTTTTCATCATGGCGATATTGCCCTTGAGCGTGTAATAGACCGAGCGGATGGGTTTGTAAAGCAGGTTTGGAAATTTAATCGTTGACAGAACTTTTTCTGCGCCCTCCATATTCCCGGATTCCATATGTTCCTGGATCAGCCGGAGCGGACCAAAGAAAAAATGTCCGGCAATCAGCACCACACCGATCAGGTAGGGAAGGAAGGCTGGCCAGAAACTACTGTAAATATTGGTGAGCACGCCGATGGCGATCAGGGCGAGTCCTATATAAAGACGGTACTTAATTATAATGCTGTAAAACTTCATAGCCTCGATTTGGGCTGCAAAGATACCTGGTTTGGGCGATAGGTTTAGAATTTGTCGTCGTTCACTTCGATCCAGTACCCGTCGGGATCCTGCAGATAAATCTGTTGAATTTTGTCGGGGCGGAGTGCGATTTTACCGGATTCACCGGCGAAATTCCCGTATTTAATTCCCAGCTGGTCAAGATGTTTCATGAAATCGGGGAGGGAGGGCACTGAGAATGCCAGGTGGATATTAACGTCGTGCGCAATGTCTTCCTTTGCGCCACTCACCACATGCAACTCGCAGTGATCACCTATTTTATACCATGTATGACGATTGTCGTGGAAAGGCTCCGGGATGGTTTCCAGCATCATTACCCGTGAATAAAAATCGGATCCCCTTGCGAGGTCAGTCACATAGATGGTCGTATGGTTGAAATGAGGTTTGCTCTGTGCCTGGCTTTGAAACGCGAATCCAAGTAAGGTCAGGAAAAAGGAATATTTCAGTAAACTTTTCATTGACAGGTATTTGAACTATGAAGTTAAGGGGAAGGTGGGATCTTGTACCAGAAAATCTTACTTTTGCAACCTTCAATTGAAACCGGTCCCGTAGTTCAATGGATAGAATAGAAGTTTCCTAAACTTTTGATGCAGGTTCGATTCCTGCCGGGACTACATCTCTCTCGAAAATGCGCCGATTCTGCGGTGTTTGCGCGATTCTTCTTTTTGCGGTTGACGTTTGGTAATATAATAATAGATTCTATACATGGTGGCGCAGGCGAACCCCTAATTAATTAAGTCTGTCCATATCAGACTTTCCTAATGATCTTGCAGGTTAATATTAACCCGTAATGCTTTTAAACCGACAACTCCCTGCAATTCTTCAAGTTCAAGAAATTCAATACCGGGCATCAGTAAATTTTTGCTTTGGAGAAACATGATATACTCCTGGTATTCCTCCGCTTCTTTTGGGTTGGAATACACCATCGCTATTTTTCCCGGTTGTGTAAGCCTTTCCATGCTGCCCCGGATGCGTACTTTATCCAGTCGTTTTTTCATGACCTCATAGCGTATATTATATGAGCCTTCAACATCAAAACGTCGTTCTTCTTTTCGGAAACTGATAGAAATCGGTTGACTGTGAATCAGGATCAATTGCGTGGTTTGTAAAGGCACCTGCAATAAAGGCAATAAACGATGTGTGCGACCCGCGATTTCAGCCATCGATTTTAATTGCCATAGCCGGATGTTCTTTAGATACAGGAGATCAAATTGGTTGCCGGGGGAGATGGACTGGCCGATATAAATCGTATATTCTACTCCATCAGTTTTGTATTTTTCAAAATAATGCGGGTAGGATTGTTGTAAGGCTGCTTCCTCCTGTTCGATACAGCGAAGCACCGTATTATTGATGGCTTCCATTGTGGCTTCATACTCATTTCGAAAATGGTGGAGGTACCCTCCGCAATCTTTCACCTGGTTAAAATATTCTTCTATAGATTGCTGTGTTTGCGCATTAATTTTTTTCAGGCGGCTAAAAACCGGGGTAACTTCTTTTTCAATAAACTCATTGATCCGTATTTCCTCTTCAGCAGGCAGACCTTTATCTATTGACTGCCGGAAATTCAGGTTTTTAAATTTCAGTCCTTCCAGCAATGGCAGTTGTACCTGTAATTGTAATTTATCTATGGTTGCATCCACCAGGTCCAAATGCGCTTTCAGGTCTTTTTGAATAGCATGACTTCTTTCGGATGATGAATTGCGAACATCGATCGCCCCATATAGCGGGTACACCTGGTCAAAGGCAACATTCCCTGTCACTGTTTGCTGACAACCGTTGTTATTGTTATGCATGAATTCCCATGCCACTTCTGCAAACTTCCATTCTACAGATGGCTGCAAAGCAGTAAATTTTTCTTTAATGAACTTTTCAATCCTGTTGTTAAAAGTATCCTGGTTCTTTAAAAGGGCCAGCGACAGCAATGGCATGACGGGCTCCATTCTTCTCATCACTTCCAGGTTAAGCTGATTGGGTATGGGAGATGCCAGTTCCAATACTCCCAACAAACCATCATTATCCTGAATGGGGTAAATAATATAACTTCTTGTCCCATCCATCCACAAACCTTTTAAAAATGGGGCTATCTCAGTCATCTGTTCATCAAGAAAGGAAATAGGCATAGGCTCAGGATGTTCCGTAAGAAAGCCGACACACATCTGGTAAGCAGCTATACTTTTTTCATCAGTCAGTTTCCATTTTTTCCCTATCAAACCATGCTGCACACAGGTTTCATCCAGTACAAAACGGCCGTTGAGCTTTATCAAAGGTGTCAACCCTACCTCCACTTCATTGAGGTTGACCAACGCATGCACGTTTTTTTTCAGATCATTAACAATTCCAGTATCACAGCTTTCCTTCCGTAGTAATATTTTCTTAATAGCTTCCAGAGACTCCTGTGTGGTAACATCCTCTGCAATCCATATGGCAAATCCCTCTGCGGCAAACAGTTCCAATGGCATTTTCTTGAGTTGTTGCTCAAGGTCCATTATCCTAAACGTATTTAAGCAAACCGCGCAATCCTGTATGATCGGCAATTCCCCTTTCAGGCGTATGTCAATGAACCTTCGGTCATAACGGAGTTTGTAATATCTCCGCATCCCTGTATCCGTATCCATCACCGGATATATAAAATCGGAGCTCCCATTCAGTTTTATGCCATAAAATTTTTCGAGTACATGCTCGTAGATCAGAAAGCATTGAACCTGCTTCATATATTCTGCTGACGCGTCTGCAGGTAAAAGAAAATGTTCTTCTCTTTCGTCTGTAAATAATTTTCTGAAAGGCGTCGAATAATTGAAAAAGGCAAATTGATAAGGAACCGCCATGGCGAATATATTTTCTCCCTGTTCGCTTATTACAGGAAAAAGGGCAGTACCCAGCAATTCGAGGAGATCCTGGTTTTCATTCAGCAGGTTAATGTCTTCTATTGGCCGCAGTAAAGCCGGGTCAGCCTCTAATCTTTCAATCAGGTAGTTATAAATTTTTGAGGTCGTATTGGAACTGCCCGGTAATTTGTCTTTTAAATAATTGACAAACGGGAAGAAGGAAATTTTACTGTCGAAAAAGAGGCTTCCGTCTGTACTGCCTCGTGTAGTGGCAAGCATTGTCACTTTTTTGATTGGCCGGGCAGCAGGGCTAATGTCTACCAGCATAACACAGTATTTGAAAGTGAACAGTACAATTAAGCAAACAGTAAAGTTAGTAATTAAATAAGCCCATCGGTTCATTTGATTTATATTCAATAAATCTAAATGACCCCTTTCGTTTATATCTATCACGAAAAAGAATGCCATGTAAATTCCAGATTGACAAAAAGAGGTATGGCTGGATCAAAGTATTTTTCTTTGATCATTCGGCAGTGATTTTTCGAGCGGCAATTCAAACTAAACATAATAAGACGGCCTGGGTCCAAGTGGTTAAACATGATGAACCAGTCTGGCCCCATGAATTGATTCAAGCTTGGGGGAGGGGATAGAGAAAAATGTAGAATCGAAACTCTGAAATATAAAATAGAAAAGCATTATAAATTGGGTCATCCGGACATTGATTTAACTACAATGCAGTATGGGTAAGCATTTCATGCACTTCACTTATAAAAGGGTGCAAAATGTGGTGCAGAATCAGCCGGCTTCTAAGCAGCAGGCCATTGGTTCGAATCCAATCCGGTTCACCTCAATACCAGTAAGGTTTCAGAAGAAAACTGAGACCTATTTTTTTGCTTATTTGCGTAACAGTTTGATAAACATTTTACTTAAATCTAGGTTTGAATCCCAGGCTGATCACTTTTATATCTCCACGCTTTAAGACTCGCTCTGGCAGCGGGTTTTTTGGTTCGATATATCTTTCTGCCAACTGTACCCGTCCCTTAAATGGTTAATTACTACGGCCGTACGGGTTTGAGTCCTGGGCACTCGTTGGATGTCCAATCATTTTTATAACATCACGCCTACTCATTCTTTGGCTGTCTTGATAGATATGATAGTTCACCTATTCCACCAGATGATATGGTTATTGTGCAATGACTATACAGTTCATGGAATCTACTGCATGAGTCTTAGAAAATCTGGTGAAATTTTGTTCAATCTGTAAAGAGACAACAAGAGAACGCTGATTTTACAAATTCCCCGCATACTCCCGCCGATGCTCGTTCCCGTGCGATTACCGTATCGAAACCGAACATCATTTTCTCTCGCCGACCCTGACAGAAGAATGGTCTTCAATATTTTATAAACCCGGCACTCTTTTGGAACCATCCTGATGATTTGGCCGCAATACTCGTTATAAAACCGACCAACCCATGTTCCGCAACTATCTCAAGATCGCCTTCCGCAGCCTCAGGAAAAGCAAGGGCTTTACCGCCCTCAACATCATTGGCCTCGCTGCCGGCCTCGGTGTCTGCCTGCTGATCGTCCTGTACGTTACCGATGAGCTCAGTTACGACCGCTACAACGTCAACGCCGACCGCATCTATCGGATCGATGAGGATGTGTACCTAAATAACACCCAGTACGATGCTGTCACCACCTCCAAATTTTTTGGCCCCACGCTCGTCACTTCCTATCCGAAGATCCAGCAGATGGTCCGGTTCCGCAACCCGGGCGACCTGCTGGTGAGGAAGGGCAACGACCACGTCTTCGAACATCACTTCACCTTTGCCGACTCGACGATCTTCAAGGTCTTCACGCTGCCTATGATCGCCGGCGACCCCAATACAGCCCTCAACAGCCCTCATTCGATCGTAATCGATGAAACTGCCGCCCGCCGCTATTTCAACAGCACCGATGTCATCGGTCGCACGCTGGAGGTAGATAATGACAATAAGCTCCTCAAGGTCACCGGGGTCATACGTGACATGCCGGAGCAGTCCCAGTTTCATTTCAGCTTCATTCGCCCTATTCGCGAAGCCTACAACTTTAATGACCCCAGCGACAACAACTGGGTAAGTAATTCTTATTTTACTTATATCCTTGCCCAACCCGGCACCACGCGAGCCGAGGTCCAGAAGGATGTAGACGACGTCGTCAACCTCCATATCGGCCCGGCCCTCCAGGCAATGTTCCACACTTCGGGCGCTGACCTCGAGAAAGCAGGAAATCATTTCCGGTGCCCCATCACCCCCCTCACCGACGTGCACCTCCATTCCAATAAGTCTGGTGAGTTCGAAGCTAACAGCAATATCCAGTTCGTATATATCTTTTCCGTCATCGCCGTGCTCATCCTCCTGATCGCCTGCGTCAATTTCATGAACCTCAGCACCGCCCGCTCTGCTAACCGCGCAAAGGAAGTGGGCATCCGCAAGGTCGCCGGTTCGACAAAAGGACACCTCATCCTTCAGTTCCTCACGGAGTCCATCCTGCTCAGCCTCTTCTCCCTTGTCCTCGCACTTGTCATCGCTGCTTTGCTGTTACCAATGTTCAATCAGCTTGCAGGCAAATCGCTTCATCCCGACGTACTCTACAGCGGCCGGTTTCTACCCATCCTAATCCTCCTGGTATTGCTGGTCGGCTTTCTCGCAGGCAGCTACCCCGCCTTCTACCTTTCCTCCTTTCAGCCGATCGATGTATTGAAAGGAAAGATAGCCGCAGGCTTCAAGAGCAGCTGGCTCCGTAGCAGCCTGGTGGTCTTTCAATTTTTTATTTCTATTGGGCTTATCGTCAGCACTCTCGTCATTTACCGCCAGCTGCACTATATTCGAAATAAGGAAGTCGGCTTCAACCGGGATCAGGTACTCGTCATCCATGGTACCTGGTCGCTCGGCCGGGATGGTACGACCAATCTTCGCAATAACCTGCTCACCCTTGCCGGGGTCACCGACGCAACCATCACCCCGGACCTCCCTACTGTTGGCGGCGGCCAGTACTGGCAGGAAGGCTGGTTCCCGGATGCTACGCTGGACGCCCAAAAGGCGATCCTCATGACTACGCTCAGGGTCGACGACCATTTTATTCCTACTCTCCGCATGCAGATGATCAAAGGCCGCAATTTCGACCTCGCGCAATTTCCTACCGACTCCACCGGCATCATCCTTAATGAAGCCGCCGTAGCGACGCTCGGCGTAAAAGACCCGCTCAAACTGATCCTCTACAATCACGACGATCTGTTCAGGATTATCACCTATCATGTTGTCGGCGTCGTAAAGAATTTCAACTATAACTCCATGCATGACAAGATCCACCCCCTTATCATGGTGGTCAACACATATAACTGGAGCAGCATGGCCGTCCGCTTCCACACGAATGATGTCTTCAGTCTCGTCCGGCAGGTGGAAAGTAAGTTCCATGCCGCTAAACAGGGATTACCCTTCATCTACACCTTCATGGATAACGACTTTGATAAATTGTATCGCGCCGAGCAGCACACTGGCCGGATCTTTATCAGCTTCGCCGTCTTCGCCATCCTCATTGCCTGCCTCGGCCTCTTCGGCCTCGTTACCTATGCTGCCGAACAACGCACCAAAGAGATCGGGATCCGCAAGGTGCTCGGCGCAAGTGTCAGTGGTATCGTCGGCCTCCTAAGCAGGGACTTCACGATGCTTGTCGGGATCGCTGCGCTCATCGCCTTCCCCATCGCGTGGTGGGCCATGTACAAATGGCTCGAGACGTTTGCCTACCGTACGGTGATCAGCTGGTGGATCTTCCTCGTGGCCGGCGCCGGCGCCCTCGCCATTGCCCTGTTAACGGTCAGTGTTCAGACCGTCCGCGCGGCTCTCGCTAACCCCGTAAAATCCCTCCGCAGCGAATGAAATGTTTAACAAAGTAACCGGGCCTGGAAATTCCAGGAGCGGGATTATCAATCACTCAGATCTACGATTAACCTTAGATTATTTAGAGAACGGTTCGAAAAGTGTCCAATCCGGTACGCGAAGCCGTCACAACGAAGTTGTGTCGGCTTTTTTATCGTGACGCGACGCGAGCTTGCTCGCAAGAGCGGAACAATGAAAAAGACGCAACGCGCGAAGCGTGTTGGAAGGACTCGGGTAAGGACCTCGCAGGGGTATTTGAATAACCGCATGTAATCCAATCCGGTTCACCCCAATACCAGCAAGGGTTTCAAGGAATTGAAGCCTTTTTTAATTTTTAGGATATTCATAGATTTATCATAAATAGAAAATAAAAGCATCGAAAGTCTTTCCTTCTATGTATTATCCTTGCCAATCTAAATACGGATACTCTTCCTTTAAAAAATTTGGATAGATGGCCATCATCTCATGCCAGGTTCCGTCAAATTGATTCTCGGTTGGTGACATTAACTGAAATCCATAATCGTGTTTTTCGGGCCATTGCATATATTTATAAGAAGGAAAAAGTCCAATTAAACAGGGTAACTTTTTTAAGCGGATTATCCTCATTAAAGTTGGTGGTGACATCTTGCCATTTCTTTCAAATCATATCTCAATAACTTCTTCGCCCGCTTCATTTTTATTTATTTTTGATTCTGTATTTTCTTCATTGAATGGTATTACAAAACCTTCAATCATAAATGTATTCGCGTTTTTTTT
>JGI1027J12803_104234048_pt1 | contig 15478 bp, 13 predicted proteins | sample IowNatreferecore_FD_12803 | JGI IMG/M metagenome (IMG submission 12803) | reverse complement strand
AGTCCTCTTTTTTTCCATAACCATTGCCGATGTGAATTTCGAGTTTCCCGGCTTGCCCCTAAACATACGGGCCATAATTGGTATCAGCCTTTTTTTAAGAACCCTTGTTCCGAATCGTGGAGAAAAGCAGCCCACGTTTTTCTCAACAGATGCCAAGTATATCCTCTTATTTCTTTCTTACACTTTTTTGGTGACAATGGCTTACGACCTGATTGATTTCAACTTTATCAAAACAACGGCCTTAACCGCCATTTCCGCGTATTGCGGTTATTATTTTTTTTGTAAAAAAGGAGACTACACTTACCTCAAACTCAGTCTTATCCTGGCAGGAATTATCTGTTTTGGGGATCTCGCATATTCCTATGCAGTGATCGGCCATTTCCCGGTACAAAGGATATACATGACTTTGTTGGATGTACCACTTCAGTTCGATGAACAGGGTGATATCGTAGAACAAATCAATCATAATTTCTACGGGCTGATTTGTGGCATGTGTTTCGTTTTTCTAATTAATGAATTTATAAACAAACGAAATGCGGGCAAATACACGATGATCCTTCTGCCGATTATGTTTTTAGGCGTATTGATGTCAACCTCCAGAAGTTCCCTGTTAGGTATTATTGGAATTTCAATATTCCTGATAGGAAGACAGCTCAGGTCAAAGCAGAGCTCACGTAAGGCCGTCAGGCTACTTACCCTGGGTATCGGAGCGATTTTTATAGCCTTGTTTTTATTTGCAACTGTGCAACAGGTTTTTAATCTGAACAATCATTTCCTTGAAAATATTACCCAGAGACTGGTGGATGAGCCGGTAGCTGTATTTAATAAGCATATGGGGTTTAATTATAATGCGCAGTCGTTGGATGCGCTGGAATGGCGCGGCGAAGCTTCTTCCAATGCATTTGAAGCTTATCTGAATTTAAAGCCAGTTGAACAGGTATTTGGAATCGGGTTTTGGGGATTCGTAGTACGAAACCTCGGAAGAAACAATCTTCCACCACATAACGGGATGTTAATGCTGCTGATTGAAGACGGTCTTGCAGGATTAATCCTCTATTCATTACTTATTTATTCCATTATCCGAAAGTCTTTAAAAAAACAGAAAAATATTTCCCCACTTATTACTATCCTGATATTTATTATTATTTACTGTATTGGACAAAACGGAGAATTGACTTCAAGCATAACATTTCTTTTTGTGGTCTCTTTGATTTCGGAAAATAAATATCTTGATATGAACAGTATTGCCAGTCAAAAAATCAATCCTTCGTCCCTTTACTTAAAAAAGGTCATTTAGAAGTGTCACATAAAACTATATTATACATTGCCCCTGCCTTTCCGGTGGGCGGAGCTGAAAAATTCCTCATCCTGCTGGCCAATGCTTTGGTCAAAGAAGTAAGATCGCAAATCGTGGTGAGTCTGAGTACTGACAATAAAGCTCAGAACGAATTGAACAAAGAAATCCGATTCCGCGCCTTCCCAAGAACCAGCAGGTTTGACTTTGCTCCGTTAAGGTCATTAAGGAAACTAATTCGAGCTGAAAAGCCTGATATAATTTTTTGCCTGAATTTTTTTAGTTTTTTTCTGACTAGACTGGTCATTAGTGGATTAAAACAAAAACCCTTCGTCATTATTTCTTACCATACTACGATACCAAAGAATAAAAAGGAAAACAATCTGAATAAATTGTACGTCAGTCTATTAAACAAAAAAGATCTGATCATTACCGTTTCCGAGAACCAGGCAAATTATACAGCTACTAAATATCATATTCCATCCCGGTTATTCAAAACCATTCATAATGGCATAGATATAAATAAATGGCGTTTAGCGGGTGATTATTGCGACAAAATAAAATTAAGAAATCAATATGGCATCCCGGAAAACGTTGCCGTCATCATCATGACAGCGGCTTTTAGACCGGAGAAAAATCATGTAGGTGCCATCAAATCACTTCAATTGCTTCATTCTGTATATAATCAAAAAGCATATCTGCTTTTTGTTGGTGAAGGAATGTTACTTGAGCAATGCCGCGGAGTAGCGGAAAAAACGGGCATGGTCGAATTCATAAAATTTGCCGGCCTTCAGTCTGATGTTCGTCCATTTTATTGGGCCAGCAATTTGTTTACACTGTGTTCTACAAGCGTAGAAACATTTTCAATAGCAGCGCTTGAAGCGATGGCCTGTGGATTGCCCGTCGTTCTGACAAATATCGGAGGCGCTTCCGAAATGATCTCCGAGGGATTGAATGGGTTCTTATGTGAACCGGATGTCACCGACATCGCCCGGAAATGGTCAAAAGCACTTCAGTTCGATTTCTCTGCTGAATCGATTCATGATTTTGTTAGCAAAAATTTCAGCGCAGAAAAAATGGTCGGAGAATATACGCAGACGTTGCATTTGGAGGAGCAGGAATAGGCAGATGGCTGTAAAACTGAACATATTGATCGTAAACTGGACCTGGTACCCTTCCGGCGGAGATTGGACCTATATCGAAAACCTCTGTAAGTTTTACGAATCGCTGGGCCATACGGTAATTCCCTTTTCGATGGCGAACGAGAAAAATTTCGCCACTCCGTTTTCGGAATATTTCATTTCAAACATTGATTACAGGGAACTTAATAACAATAAGACGCTATTAACCGGCCTCAAGGCGGTTAAAAACAGCATCTATTCAACGGAAGCCAGATCCAAACTGAAATTACTGCTGGAAAAATATCATATTGATATCGTCCACTTAAATAATATCCATCATTATCTTACGCCCGCAAGCATACTACCTGAATTCAAGAAAAAAAATATTCCCGTTATCTGGACTTTGCATGACTATGTCATTTTATGTCCGAATACCACATTTATCAGCCATGAAACTGTTTGTGAGAAATGTAAAGGCGGAAAATTTTATCAATGCGTCGTAAACAAATGCAAGAAACAATCCATTCCGGCAAGTTTCGTGGCCGCCCTGGAATCCTATGCAAATAATTATTCCAACCCATACAAATATGTAGATTACTTTATTTGTCCGTCTGAATTTATCAAAAAAAAGTTTGAAGCATTTGGTTTTAATAACCGCAAACTGCGACGGGCTTATAATTTATTCGATATTAATTCCGTAGCAGGCCAATTTGAAAACGAGCCGGAAAATATCGGCAAGCCGTATATTATTTATGTGGGGAATATTTTAAAGGTTAAAGGAATTTTTACTCTTGTGAAAGCAATGCGGGGCCTGGATCTGGATTTGAAAGTAATTGGCAGCGGAGAACACTTTGACGAGTTAAACAAATTGGTTGAGCGTGAGCAAATACAAAATGTGACATTGCTTGGTAAAATGCCAAAAGAAGATGTTTTCCGTTTTGTACGGCATGCTTTATTTGTTGTAGTTCCCAGCGAATGGTATGAAAATTTTCCATATTCACTGATAGAGGCTCTTTTACTTGCTAAACCCGTATTAGGTGCTGATATTGGAGGAATTCCGGAATTGGTGATCGATGAAGTAACCGGCAAATTATTTCAACCAGCGAACATTGCAGATCTTCGTTTAAAGCTGGAATTGATGATGTCCGATAAAGATAAGTTAATACAAATGGGTAAGGATGCCAGAGAACACGCGTTGAACCTGGTAAATTATGAAGCGTTTGCCAGGAGCCTGTCTCCGGTATTCGAATCTTTACAATTAGCTCTATAAAAGCCCATGCAATTTCTAAATTATATCATTGGAAAACTGGGCAAAGAAGGATACAAAGTCGATGAGCGGTTATCCAAACGCGATATCTTCATCATCTTGTCGGATAAATTCTTCTCGCTTTTACGTGGATTTTATTATAAATGTTTTATTAAACATTCCAGCGGACTAATATTTGTCGGCAGGCATTGCAAAATAAAACACTGTCACAAAATTACGACGGGCAAAACCATTACAATCGGAGACAACGTCGAAATAAATGCACTTTGTCTAGAAGGAATAACGCTGGGAAATAATGTTACGATATTGCGAAATACCGTTATAGAGTGTACCGGAAACATCAAGAATATAGGTGTCGGGTTAATTGTTGGTAACGACGTGGGTATTGCACAGAATTGTTTTATCCAGGTTAGAGGTAAAGTGATCATCGGTTCTCATGTCATGTTCGGTCCGAATGTATCAATATTCTCCGAAAATCACGGATTTACCAGCCTGGAGACACCAATGATCGGTCAGCCAACAATCCGTGGAGAAGTCGTTATCGAAGATGACGTATGGCTGGGTACACGTTCAGTCATCCTGTCAGGTATACGAATTGGAAAGGGTTCAATTATAGCAGCCGGAGCTCTCGTAAACAGGGACATTCCGCCTTACTCGATCGTAGCTGGTGTTCCGGGAAAGGTTATAAAAAGCAGATTGTCCTTTTAAATCAGATCGTCAAATATTAACCAAAGAAATAATCACCTGAATGAACCAAAAAAACAAAGCAAAAATCTACATGGCCGGGAGCGGGGGCATGCTGGGGGAAGCTTTTTACCGTGTATTTCAAGATGATTTTGAACTAAAATGCACCGACAAAGATGTAAATGTGTCCTGGCTAAGCTTTCTGGATTTCAGAGATTTTGATGCATACCGAAAAGATGTTCTGGAGTTTAAACCAGACTATCTTTTCCATTTAGGAGCATATACAGATCTTGAATTTTGTGAAAAAAACGTGGATGATACCTATCACACCAATACCATCGCAGCTGAAAGTGCGGTTTATATCGCAAACGAATTAAATATCCCGTTGCTGTATATCAGCACAGCCGGCATTTTTGACGGTTCAAAAGAACTCTATGACGACTGGGATATTCCGAATCCGCTCGGTCACTATGCCCGGTCCAAATATATGGGCGAGCGATATGTGATTGAACATGCCGGGAAATATATCATCTGCCGCGCCGGCTGGATGATGGGTGGCGGGCCCTCCAAAGACAAAAAATATATCGGCAAACTGATCAAACAGCTTGTAAGCGGAAAACGTGAATTGTTTATCGTTAACGACAAAGACGGAACTCCCACTTTTACGATTGATTTTGCCAGGAATGTAAAATTACTTTTTGAAAAACAATACTGGGGTTTATATAACCTGGTCTGCAGAGGACAAACGAGCAGAATGGAAGTTGCCAGAGAACTTATAAATGTACTTGGGATGGATGATAAAGTAAAAATGACTGAAGTAAATTCCGATTATTTTAAGGATATCTATTTTGCTCCAAGACCACCCAGCGAAAGGCTAGTAAACAAAAAACTTGATCTTCGCGGAATCAATATCATGCGGGACTGGCAGGTAGCGTTAAAAGATTACATTGACCTGTACTACAAGGATTATCTGAAAGACAAATTTTAAAAACTTCCGGTCTGTTAAATATGCGTATAGCATCCTTTGGATTCAGGTCCCTGCCGCCCGCCAGCGGCTCAGCAGGGGCAGATAAATTCGCCCTCGAGTTTTTACCGAGACTGGCAGAGCGCGGTTACCAGGTGACGGGCTATAACCGGATATATCCCGGTCAGCAAAAAGGACCGCTATCTTATAAAGGGGTTCATATTGTATATCTAAAGACGATCAATAAATCAGGAATTGACAGTGTCATACATTCCTTAAAGGTGTGCTTTCACATCATTGGCAAGAACACTGCTGATATAGTACACATTCAGGGGAATAATGCCCTATTTGCGCTCATACTCAGAATATTTGGAAAAAAAATAATTCTGAGCGTAGACGGGGGTCCAGAGTGGGAAAGACCGAAATGGAATTATATCATGGGTAAACTGGTGCTTGCCAATGCCTACATAGCCGTTTATACCGCTAAATACATTGCGATTGACAACGTGTTCACAAAGGAACTTTTTGAAAAGAAATTTAAGAGAAAATTTGAATTTATTTCATTCGGTAGTGAGATAAAAGATACGCGTGAAACAGATATCCTTTGCAGACTGGGCCTTGAAAAAGGTGAATATTTTCTTTTCGTTGGCAGGTTCATCCCCGACAAAGGACTTCAATATCTAATTCCGGCATTTGAAAAACTGGCGACCCAAAAAAAACTGGTACTGGTGGGCGGCTCCCCCAACCCGAGTGAGTTTGAATTAGGTCTGCAAAAAACGAGCGATCCCCGGATTATTTTTGCCGGATTTATCTATGGTGATGATACTGTAACACTCATGAAACAGGCTTATGCGTATGTTCAGCCTTCTGACATCGAAGGGCTGTCTCCGGTCATGCTCTCCGTTATGGGTCTTGGAACCCCGCTTATATGCAGTGACATTAAGGAAAATAAATATATCGCACATCAGGACGCTGTATTATTCAAAAAATCTGACATTCCTTCCCTGATTGCTGCCCTGGAGTTTTCGCTGAGCTGCCGTCATCAGCACCTGCAACTTGCTGACGCGGCTAAAAAACGGGTTTTAAAAGAGTATTCCTGGGAAACAATAACCGACCAATACATCGAACTTTTCAAAAAGGCTGCCCGGTAGCCCTTAAATTAAGTTTTGTCACTTTTATGACTATAATGCCTCTTCAGATTTCCAGAAGTCATTCTATGAATGATCATTCCGGAATGAACACCAAATTATTTTTCGCCCTGCTTCTTTGTTTTCAAACCCTGCTTATTTTTCAGGGTCTGGAGCTTGCTGATGCGGGCTTTTACGCAACATTTTATCAGCAGATCTTTACTGATCCGCAATCAGTTGCTTATTGTTTTATGTTCTGGTTGTCTGGGATTATTGGTGGTATCTTTCTTAAAATCTTCCCTGACAGCGGAATGTTTGGATTAAGATTATTATGGGTTTTAACATATATAACGATCATCTTTTCTGTCTACAGTTTTTTAAAGAAATATGTCCGGAAAGAATACCTGCAGTGGAGCCTTTTTATTCTTACGCTACACCTCAATAACGATCCAAAAGAATTCTACTACAACAGCTTTTCTTCTTTATTGTACGTCATTACCGCTATCCTGCTTTTTAACGGCTTAAAATCAAAGCGTCTCCTGTCACTTTTTGGAGCTGGGGCCATCATCTCATTGAATGGCTTTAACAGGTTTCCAAATTTTTTAGGCATTGGACTGGCACTGGCGATCCTGTATTACGGGTATATTTATAAAGCTGAAATCAAGACCATTGTCAAATTTCTATCCTGTTATCTGGTTGGTTTCCTCGTTACGACAGCTGTTGTTTTACTGATAATGAAGTGGATGGGTCATCTGCAGATTTATTTGGATGCTCTGAGCATTCTGGCTAGTATGGGCAAAAAACAAGCAATTATCAACCCGGCAGAAGATCACTATAGTATAATATTGATGATTAAAACGATCATTCATCATTTTGGGGTAACGGTAATCATTGCCGGCTTATTAATAATAGGATTGATCATTTGGTATACCCTGGAAAACAAGGTGAAAAGCCTGTTTCCTAAAATCAACCCATTATTAGTGCTAATCAAAATTTGTATCATTCTTTTTATTGTAGCATTGGTGTTCCGCGGCACTATAACCAATGTTACCATTAATAATGTGATAACCGGTGTGAGTCTGATCGTCGGCACGTGGATGATTTTGTTCGGTTCAAACAAAGAGGTGAATTTACTACTATTTATAGGTATTTTTATTATGATTGTGCATCCGATGGGTAGTTCCGAAGGAATAAGAACGGTAGAAAAATATTCGCTCTGGATCGCGTTCCCGATCGTATTTGAAGGGATTTTTTCGATGCTGTCTTTAAAATACGATCCAAATAAAATAAAAGGATCGGGAATAAAAAAAATTCATTTACTGGTTAAAGGTGATCAGTTTCGCGAGGCAAAAATAGCTGTACTGGCGCTTTCCATTTTTTCGTGTTTGTATTTTACTTACTATTATCCGCATCTGGACTGGCAAAATAGAAAGGACATGTATTACGCTGTGGATAACGACAAGATGCGATTTATTTTTACAACAAAAGAGCGTGCAGAACTAATAGATCAACTTTTGGTTGCGTCGTCCAAATATGTAAAGGCGGGAGATTATGTAATTGCCTTCGACTGTATTCCTACATATCACTACATGACCGATACTAAACCCTACGTTAACAACCCAATGCCTTGGCTTTACACGAGCCTTATGTTTAAAAGAGAATTGGAGACTGCAGAGATGAGTAAGAATGTACTACCGGTAATCATAATGCAGACTGCTTCGACGCTTGTAGATGAAGGTTGCTACTGGCCAAAACACAAATCCTCGGAAGACTATCTGCAAAATCCAATTAACATAGCGCGCAATATAATTCTTGAAAATTTTATTGCAGATCACAATTATCATGAGGTATGGTCAAACAGTTATTTTAAAATATTAGTACCTCCGGAGAAGACCATGTAAATATGGACAACACTGAAAAACTACCAGAAATTAAATTAGGGGTGATTGGATATGGTTATTGGGGACCAAATATCGTAAGAAATTTTTTTGGCACCCCCTCCTGCACGGTAAAAATGGTGGCAGATGGCCGACAGGAAAGATTGAATATATTAGCCAGAATCTTCCCCGGGATTCACGGTGTAAAGAACGCCGAAGAAATTATCAACAGCAAGGACATTGATGCAGTCGTCATTGCCACACCTGTACATTCGCACTTTGAATTGGCCAGGAGGGCGCTTCTACAGGGCAAACATGTTCTAATAGAAAAGCCAATGACTTCGTCCGTAGATGATGCAGATGAACTGATTAACCTGGCAGCCCAAAAAGGACTGACCTTAATGGCTGACCATACATTTCTATACACGGGAGCGGTGCAAAAAATGAAAGAAATTATCGACAAAGAAGTGATCGGCATACCGATGTATTTTGACTCATCGCGAATTAACCTGGGTTTGTTCCAGCCCGATATCAATGTTCTTTGGGACCTCGCGCCTCATGATATTTCCATTCTATCTTACCTGATTAAAGAAACGCCTCATAGCGTTAATGCCACCGGCATTTCGCATACCGGTAACAAAATAGAAAATATTGCATACCTGACAGTTAACTACAATTCAAATTTTATAGCACATTTTGTATGTTCCTGGTCTTCCCCCGTGAAAGTGCGTCAAACCCTGATCGGAGGTGATAAGAAAATGATTTTGTACAATGATCTGGAGCCCTCAGAAAAAGTCAGAGTCTATGACACCGGCTATAACCACAAAACGGAAGAAGATAAAACGCGGATCATGGTGGATTACAGAACGGGCGATGTATTTATTCCCAAGTTATCTAGCCGTGAGGCTCTTGCCGGAGTAGCTGCGGACTTTATTCAGTCAGTAATTCAAAATAGATCACCTCTCTCAAATGCTCTTCTGGGAAGAAACGTTGTTAAAATTTTAGAAGCCTCTCAGGAATCAATAAAAAATAAGGGCAGGGAAATCAGCATTAAGTAATGTCATGGAACTAGTTACCGTAAACAATGATAAGCAGAGTCTGAATAACGTGTACCTGGGAAAAAATACACGCATTTTTAATTTTGTCAATGCCTATGGGTGCAGCATAGACGATAATTCAAAAATCGGCGCCTTTGTGGAAATCCAGAAAGGAGCATTTATAGGAAAAAATTGCAAAATTTCCAGTCATAGTTTTATCTGTGAAGGCGTCCACATTGAAGACAATGTCTTTGTTGGCCATGGGGTCATGTTTACCAACGACCTGTTTCCTAAAGCAACCAATCCGGACGGTAGCCAGCAAACGGAAGCAGACTGGGAAGTAATCAAAACTAAGGTAAATAAAGGGGCCTCTATTGGTTCCAATGCAACTATTTTATGTGGCATTACGATTGGAGAAAATGCACTGGTTGGGGCGGGTTCGGTAGTTACTAAAGACGTCCCGCCCAATACAGTCGTTGCGGGGGTTCCTGCAAAAATTATCAAATTCCTATAACCATTCTCACGGATATGGAAAAAAGAATTGCCTGTTTGGATCTGAAAGGTCAACATCAGCAAATCAAAAAAGAAGTTTTCGAGGCGTTTGAAAAAGTTTATGAACAAACCGCATTCTCCGGTGGCCCTTTTGTCGAAGCATTTGAAAAGGATTTCGCCTCTTTTTGCAGGACCCAATATGCGGTAGGTGTGAATAATGGGACAACAGCGCTGCATTTGGCCATGCTGGTACTGAAAATCGGACCGGGAGACGAAGTGATCATTCCAGCGAATACTTTTATAGCCACCGCATGGGGTGTTTCATATACAGGAGCAATCCCAGTATTTGTGGATTGTGATCCTGAAACCTGGGAGATTGACGCAAACAAACTGGAAGAGAAAATAAATAAAAAAACAAAAGCCATAATCGGTGTGCATTTATACGGTCAGCCCTTTGATATACAGCCAGTCCAGGCTATTTGCAGAAAGCACAATCTTTTTCTGGTGGAGGATGCGGCTCAGGCACAGGGAGCATGCTATGCGGGCAGTCCGGTGGGCGGGTTTGGCGAAATGGCCTGTTTCAGTTTTTATCCGGGAAAAAACCTGGGAGCCTGTGGGGAAGCCGGGGCAATTACTACAAATAACGAAAAATATTACACACACCTGCAAAGTCTCCGCAATCATGGATCCATGACCCGGTATTATCACGACGAAATCGGATTTAATATGCGAATGGGCGGTCTTGAAGGTGCATCGTTGAAGATCAAATTAAAATATCTTTCCAGATGGAATTCAAGGAGGAAGGAGATAGCAGAAAAATATCACCGAGAGATAAAAAATGCAAAAATAAAAATGCAGTTTCAGCCACCCGGGCACGAATCCGTATTTCATCTGTTTGTAATTACAACAAAAGAGAGGGATGATTTAATGAAACATCTAAACGACATGAATATTTTTCCGGGCTTGCACTACCCCGTTCCCTGTCATTTGCAAAAAGCGTATACATCACTGGGATATAAAGCGGGGGACTTCCCGAATGCTGAATATCTAGCCGGGCATTGTCTTTCTTTACCGATGTACCCTGAACTAACAAATGAAGAGATCGAATATGTCATTCAAATATTAAATAACTACTGAGTATGCTCATTGACAAATTGGTGCGCCGGGTTGAAGCGCTCCAATTGAATTTGAACGGCAAAACTGTTTTGACCGAAGCAGCCACGGGTGCTTACATTGTTACTCCCGTTTTAGCAGCCATTTCCGGGGCAAAAGTATTTGCCTACACTAAAAATACGAGATACGGAAAACCAGAAGATGTTTTTGCAGACACAAAAAGATTAGCCGGATCTTTTCGAAAATTTCCACTGGATATACAATATATTGATCAGCTTAAACCGGAAATCATCGCTCAGGCCGATATAATTACAAATTCCGGCCATATCAGACCCCTGAATAAGGAAACGCTTGTTCACGCCAGGGATGGTCTCGTTATACCCTTGATGTATGAAGCCTGGGAATGGAGAAGCGCGGATATGGATATTGACTATATCAGGCAAAGGGGATTCAAAATAGGTGCAACTAACGAAAGGCATCCTGACGTGGATGTATTTAATTATCTCGGAGATATGGCGCTCAAACAAATCTTTGATGCTGGAATTTGTGCTTATGGAAATAAATTTGTCCTCCTCTGCAACAATGACTTTGGCCCGTTTATAGCAAAAGTGCTGACTAATGTTTGCAGTGGAGTTGCTGTAATCGATAAAGATGAACACAAGAACCGATATCAAACCGATGAGGTGGACTGGATTGGTGGCTTCCCTGATTTGAAAATTCCGGAATCCTACAGAAATGCGGAAGCTGTAATATTTACAGCTTATCCATTCGATCAGAACTGGCTGGGCGAAAATGCACCAATCAGTCTGGAGCAACTTCAATCCCAAATAGCTGATCCTTATATTATTCGTTATGCTGGAGACCTGAATGAAACGGAGCTCATTGATAAAGGCATTCGATATTTTCCCGATCATGTACAAAGCGGCCATATGGGCATTCTGCCTTCCGCCATTGGTTTTGATCCGATTATCCGTCTCCAGTCCGGCGGCCTGAAAGTAGGAGAAGCATTGTTGAATGGAAGTCATATTTATAAAAATGAAAGAATTCTGGATTTAGTATGAGTTCAGCGAAACTCATTATTGCTATCGGCCGCTCCCGCTATTTGTTCGACAGCATAAAGCACCTGGTATCGAAGGGATTTACATGTAAGGCCATCGTAACCGAAGAGGCCTATGAAGAGTACGATATCAAGCATACCGATTTTGAATTGCTTGCTGAAGAAATCGGAGCCTGTTTTTTTAAGATCAAGTCGTTGAATAATGAAGACCTCATTCATATTGTAAAAGAAAATAAAATCCGCGCTGCAATCAGCGTGAACTGGAAGTATACCATCCCGAAAAACTTCCTCGACTTATTTGAATGCGGCATCCTGAATTTTCATTTGGGAAATCTGCCGGATTATAAGGGCAATGCGACTGTTAACTGGTCAATCATCCATGGAGAAAAAAAAATATACGGGAATATTCACAAAATGGATCACATACTGGATGCGGGCGATATTATAGCACGAAAGTCCATACCCATCACCGAACAATCCTATATTGCAGAAATTCTTCAGACAGCTGTACGCGACGCTCCCCTGCTCTATGAAAAAGCCCTGACTAAAGTCTTTAAAAACCCGGGAGCTTTTGAAATAAAAGGTTCTCTTCGGGGCTTGCGCTGTTATCCACGTTTACCCGAAGACAGTCAGGTGAATTGGCATGAAAGCGCTAAAACAATCAGCAGGCTGGTAAGGGCTTCGGCGGAACCCTACAACGGCGCATATAGCTTTCTGAACGGGGAAAAAATTATTATCTGGAAAGCTGTGGTTTTTCAGCATAAAGATCCATTCCTGGCTATTCCGGGCCACGTGGTAGAAATACAGAAAGATTCCCAAGCCGTACATGTGGCCTGCGGAAAAGGCATTTTGAAAATTCAGGAAATCGAACATAATGGAAAAAGATTAGCCCCGGCAGAATTTATTAAAAGCATTCGTGTCAGATTCAAACCCGATAACCATGCATGATGTGAATAGTCATTATGTGTCCCTTATTATTCCCATTTATAATGAGTATGAGGGTATTCCCTATCTGGTAGACAGCCTGAATGCTTTTTTTGAAAAACATACATTTTTAAACCCGGAAGTAATCTTCGTCAATGACGGTTCCAGGGACCATTCGGTCGAAAGACTTCAGGACATGAAACATCTTACGTACCGGGCAAAAATTATCAGTCTCTCCCGTAATTTTGGATCCCATGCTGCTTTGAGGGCAGGCATTTCAATTGCTTCCGGTGGGCTGGTCTGTTTTAATTATGCTGATCTGCAGGATCCGCTGGAGCTGATCCTTCAGATGGAGGAAAAAGTGAGGGAGGGCAATGAAATCATCTGGGCACACCGGGAAAGTACCAAAATATCCTTTGGTGAAAAGACATTCTCTTCTTTTTATGCTTATCTGATGAAGAAATTTGCCTTCAGCAACTTCCCTGAAAAAGGATTTGATATAGTTATGTTCAACAAAAAGGTTGCCACACAGGTAAAAAATAATGTGGAAGCCAACTCCTCAATTTTCCTACAGATTCTGGGTATGGGGTTCCGCCAGGCTTCTATCTCCTATAAAAAGCACGAAAGGAAAACGGGCGTAAGCAAATGGACCCTGTCTAAAAAAATTAAACTATTCATTGATTCCTTTGTAGCATTTTCGTATGCTCCGATCCGGTTGGTTACTATTATAGGAATAGCCATGTTTTTTTTCGGAATAATATGGACGATATATATTATCACTCGGAAATTTATTTATCATGATCTTGCCAGAGGATGGCCTGCGCTCATGTCGATACTGACCATCGGATTTGGCATCACAAATATTTCTCTTGGAATAATTGCTGAATATCTCTGGAGAACCCTTGATGCAAGCCGGAGACGACCCGTGTTCATTATTGATAAAATTGTAGAGCTTTAAAGAAAACAAATAAAATGCGTTCTTAAATGACGAACAAAATTAAAGATAGTGTTGTGTTTGTCACGGGGGGAGCCGGTTTTATCGGTTCATATGTTGTTGAAGAATTGATACCGCGTCAGCCAAAAAAAATTATCATCATTGATAATTTAATCCGGGGCAGCCATGCCAATATGGAAAAATTTATCCGGAACCCGCTTGTAGAATTCCATCAGGCAGATATGCGGGATCTCGAACTGTTGGAAAATTGTATTGCAGGAGCGGATTTTGTATTTCATATGGCCGCCCTTCGCATCAATTCCTGCGCCGCAAATCCCAATGATGGGTTCGAGGTTATGCTGAAATCAACTTTTGATGTGGCTTCCCTATGTGTTAAACATAAGGTTAAAAAAGTAATTTACAGTTCAAGCGCATCGGTATACGGTCTGGCACAACACTTCCCCACTCCGGAATCCGACCACCCTTACAACAATCAGACTTTTTATGGTGCGGCTAAAATGTGGGGGGAACAGTTATTCCGGAGCTTTAAATTCATGTATGGTCTCGACTATGTTGCGCTTCGCTATTTTAATGCTTACGGACCGCGCATGGATACAGATGGTAAATATACCGAGGTAATGATTAAATGGCTTGACTGTATCCGGGATGGCAGAAACCCGCTGATATTCGGGAATGGATCAACAACTATGGACTTTGTTTATGTAAAAGATATTGCAAGATCAAATATTGCTGCTCTTCAGTCTGATGTCACCGATGAAGCATTCAATATTGGAAATTGTGAAGAAACAAGCCTTAAGGAATTACTGGATGTATTATTAAAAGTGAATCGATCCAATTTAAAACCGGAATACAGGGAAGAAAACTCGGTTAACCCGGTGAGTCGCAGGCTCGCCGATATTAGCAAAGCCAGGGAATTGCTTGAATTTACTCCAACTATATCCCTTGAACAAGGAATGAAAGAACTTAGCGAGTGGTATTTTGAGAAAATAAAGCTAACAATCAAGGAATGATACCTATAGCCAAGCCTTACCTGACGAAAAAAGAAGCAAATGCTGCTTACGATACCATTCTTACAGGCTGGATTACACAGGGCCCGCGTGTGGCGGAATTTGAACAAAAATTTGCCGCCTATACCGGTTCGAAGTACGCGGTAGCAGTCTCAAACTGCACAAACGCACTGCACCTGGCGATGATTATAGCGGGGGTCGGTCAAAATGATGAGGTGATATGCCCCTCCTTGAGTTATATCGCGACTGCCAATGCCGTAAAATATGTTGGGGCAAAACCTGTGTTTGCAGAAGTGAATCCCACCAACTATAATCTTGATATAGCCGATGTTGAAAAAAGGTTAACCTCCAAAACAAGGGCAATCCTGCTCGTTCACCAGATTGGTATGCCGGCAGATATCGATACCTTCAAGGAACTTGCCAAAAAACACAATCTCCAATTAATAGAGGATGCTGCCTGTGCAGCGGGCGCTTCCTATAAAGGATCAAAAATCGGAAGTCATTCAGACCTGGTATGTTTTTCTTTTCATCCTCGTAAAGTAATCTCCACCGGCGATGG
>JGI1027J12803_101212451_pt1 | contig 15481 bp, 14 predicted proteins | sample IowNatreferecore_FD_12803 | JGI IMG/M metagenome (IMG submission 12803) | reverse complement strand
GTTGAAATATTATGATTTTGGAGGTACCAGTTTCTCTTTTTCGGGAATTTACCGTTCCATTTAAAATTTACTATTTCCACACCGAATTCACAGGCAATTTCCTTTGTCCTGTCGCTGCTCTCCGAATCTATAACTACTATTTTTCTAGCCAGATTTTTTCCAATTGCCTTCAGACAACCAGGGAGATTTGCTTCTTCATTACGCACCGGAATTGCTATGGTAAGATCTAACGGGGTCATAGATTCATTAGCTGGCTTAACTTTGTATTTACGTTTGGATTTGAAATAAAATTTGATCTTTCTTTGATGGATTTACATGGATGCCCCGCACAAACCATCCAGGGAGGCATATCCTTTGTGACGACTGATCTTGCTCCGATTACACAACCTTCGCCGATGGTGATACCAGGGTGGACAAATGCTTCTGCAGCTATCCAGGCATGTGCGTGAATTATGATGGGTTTGGTAATTAGCGGGAATCCGGGATTTGTATAATCATGGGTTCCGGCAATCAGGTGTACGCCCTGGGAGATTACGACCCTGTATCCAATTCTTATTTGCCCCTGGGAATATAGTATTACATCATCTGCCACGCCACATTCGTCATCCAGGATCAGGTTCCACGGAGCCCAGATTTTAACGTTGGGATATACATGCACACCACGGCCAACTTTGGCACCAAAGATCCGAAGAATCACAGCCCTGAATTTATGCATCGGTCTTGGCGACAATCGGAAGAATATCGCTGATACCATTGACCAGAGGACTCTGGCTATACGATTAGACAATGAGAAGGAAGGGCCGGTAAATGTATCCTGATTATACATATCAAATTTTGCTGAGTATTCGGTTAAAGATTTCAAATTCAAAAGAACAGAAGGTGGCGGTTTGCCCCACACAAAATAATCAGGACGGGAAATTTAGTTTTCTTGTATGGCCTCAAGAAATTTCATACCCGCCGGATAAAAGGCGAAATGTTCGTCAAAAACATTTCTTGCGCGATCTGACATTTTTGATTTTTCTTCGGATGGCAGGCTAAGCCAATTATACAATAGTTCTTTTGTCCCACTTAGTGAATCAGTATTAACCATTCCACCTTTCTTGTTTACTATTTCTTTCCATATATTGATTTTGTCAGAAATCAATACAGGCTTTTTACAAGCTAACGCTTCAACAACAGATATTCCAAAATTTTCCTGATGACTTGGCAATATGAATGCCTCACAACCGTGCAGGGCACTCCATTTTACATCGCCGGTCAGCATCCCCGGAAACAGAACATGCGATTTAAATTCAGGGGAATCTGAAACAAACTGGATTATTTTCTTTCCGAATGAAGTGTCCAGGCCAGGCCCGGCGACTACCAGCCTGGGGATCTTGTACTTTTTTTGTATTGTGTTAGTCATTAAAAGCTGCAGATAGCCTGTTACAAGTAAATCCACCCCTTTTTTGGGATGAATCCTTCCAAGAAATAAGATATATGGATAGCCATTTACTGCGGGGCATCTTTCGCTAAATGCGCTGGCCCGGATTTCATTTAATCCTGGAGGCTCTTCAACACCATATCCAATGTTGAGCTCTTTCTTTGGATTATAGAAATGGAAACTTTCCCTGGCAAGTCTTAGTTCTTCCGCGCAGGTAAATAGAAGTCCATTAGCCTCCCGAATATTATTTTTTTCTATCAGGTTCCAATACACGAGATTTCTGATGGCTTTAAGTCTTCGGCTGGATGTTTTCTGAAAATAAGGATCCAGCATGCCATGAGGCATCAAAAAGACTTTAGGGAGTTTTTGAGAATCATTTTTAAAATCAATTATCCTTCCTCTGAGTATTTTAATTGCCTTTATCACTGCGTATTCATGATATAGCCAGATACCATTTACAATCACGACATCGAACCGCATCAGATTTCTTTTTAACCATGGTATCAATTTCGAACTGTATTGCCAGGGACCCTTACCCGGCCCGAGTGCATGAACCGCAAAAATATCTGAGCCGATAAACAACGAATTGGGATCATCCAGACTCACGACTTCTCTGTGAATATTTTGAAGTACTGAAATTGGATTCAGATTTCTTATACCCTGACAGGGGCCGCCGCTCGCGGGATCCATGCTTCCAATTACATGAAGTATTCTCACCTGATCTGTTTATAGCGACCGCAGCTTACGTTAGATCCGTTGTCTTCTTAAGGAAGCTATGATCAAACCACCTATCAAAGTAGAAAATCCGAGACTCGTAGGTTGTGCCCATTGACCTTCCGGTATTACAACAACCGCGAAGCTCAGAAGCATCCACGGAAGGAGATCGCCATTGTTTAATTTCCTGATGGCAAATAGTGCCAATTTTGCTACTAAAGAAAGTCGAATGAGAATGACTGAAATTCCCATTACCGGTCCCAACTCTCCTATAACTCTTCCCCATTCCTCTTCGGAAAACAGAAAGCCTTTATTTCCCGTTAACAGCATTGCGCCGGCATTTGTACCCATTCCCAGGCCATAACCAAAAAAGGGTATTTTCGAACTTTTCTTTAGCGCTGACGACATACCACCGATATACCTTGTTCCCAAAACTCCGGAAATACCGCCTTCCGCTTTATTCGCATTCTCAAACCGGGTGGTAAAGGCATGTGTGGAAGTCGTAAAAAAGTTAGTCTCTTTCAATAAACCGAGACCGATGAATCCAATTCCTGCTATCAGGACAACATGTCCAATAAATTGTGGTTTTCTTAAAGTGGCAATCATTGCAAAACCCAAAGAAATCAAAACTGAAAAAAACAAACTGCGGCTTATTGACAACGGAATAGCCGCTATTAAACCAATCGTGGCAATCGTGAGTACTACCCGATTCATCCTTTTAGGATTAAGCCAGAAGTATATCACATAACTCGCAACGAATGCAAAAAACAAAGCATTGCCGTTGGTAAATGAAAAAGTTCCGGGAGGACGATAAAATCCCAAAGCACCCGAAAATCCGGCACCCGCGAGATCACCACCCAAACCCCTGTTTACCCAGGCAGACTGAGGGCTATAGAATTGAGTGGCAATAAGAAGGACCATGGGTATAGAAATAAAAACCAGAACCCTTCCTAACCTTTCTACATCGTCGCGGTTGAAAATATTTCCTATAATGAATATTAGTGGGAAGTGAATGATTAATATGCGTGCTCCATATAACGCTACTGCCAGGTCGCCATGGTCAAGGAATATGGCAATGAATATTCCTATTAATCCGATAACCAGCATACAGTTCAAATAGATATTTGAGGGAAGCAATCCTTTTTTTAAGGCCATTAAAATCAACCAAAGTGCTACGGGATCCCGGACAATCAGTAACGGGGTAGATAGTCCAGGTAAGATCCATTTTCGCAAAGCGCCTTCGAAAATCAGCAAGAAGAAATAAAGCCATATTCCGTATTTCATTAACTGATTTTTACCCGTTAAGTTTTCAATCATTATCCTCCCTCCCGATTGGGCGGAAGAATTTTGAAGAGAGATCAGCGGGTCATACATCCGGGTACGTGTTGAATTCATTTAAAAAGCTATGTTAAGAATTGACTGATTGCTGACGTGATACTCAGGGAGTATTGATCCCATGTATACTGAGCAGCGTGTTTTTTTGCCATTAAACCCATCTCCGGAATTTTTTTCCGGTTTTGCAGAAACCAGCAAAGTTTTTCTGCTATTGCTTCGGGGGAACGAATGGGAATCAAAAAACCTGTTTTCTCTTCCAAAACCAAATCTGCACCTCCTGTATTGGGAGTAATAATGACGGGCAAACCCTGGCTCATTGCTTCCTGCATTACAAGTGCCCGTCCTTCTATAAGAGAAGGCAGACACAGGACATCACATGTACGCATTAATGAAAGAACCTCTTCCTGCGACCGGCCCGGCTCATAAATAAAATTGGAAAATTCTTTACGGTAAAATTCCATAGGCGCCAGCATTGTTCCCATAACCACAAGCTCTATACCGGGTGTATTCAACTTTCGCATTGCAGCAAACAAATCTCCCAGTCCCTTGCGCTGTCCCATGGAACCGGCAAATAACACGCGCAGAGGCCGACTGAGGTCCGTTCTGACTAATTGTATGTTTGTGGAAATATCATTTACAATGGGCGAACCGAAAGGAGCCATAAAAACATATTTGGTTTTTGCCCATGTGGGAATGGAGTTTACAACAAAGTCGCTTGGGGTCACTACCATATCGGCTAACTCCAGTTCCCTCGTTTTGTTATCCAGTTTTTCCTGGGAGTCTCTCACTCCGCCGAGTGTAGATTTCCAACGTGGCATTCTTATCACCTCCTCTGCCATAATATTTTTTCGCATTTCCCAATATGCGATTGGCAGATCATAAATGCATTTCACGCCTATTTTCTTTGCCCTTTTAAATGTTTCTAAAGCGCCATCTTCATAGGCGTATACCGCATTTAAAGTATCGCTGCGTTCCTTTTTTAGCCGCGAAGCAACATGCTTATCGAGACTCTTATATACTGAATCAATGCTAAATATTCCGGTTTCGGGACGGCTAAGGCTTGTCAATCCGGTTTTAATGGATAGGAGCCTGCCTAACTCTATCCATGGCCAAATATTAGTTAGTGTCTTCAAAGCCGGATCAAACCGTCGGCGGCGGAATTCAGACAGGGGTTGAAATTTACTTAACAAGTCTATGATGTCGCCGGGAAAGCTGGCAATGGAGGTATGAAACCTGCTGAGTATACCTGCTCTTGTCAATCCCAGGGCAACCGCACGGACATTTGCATTTGCGGTCGGATGAGAAAACAGCAATTTCATGTTGGCATCATTAGTTTGTCAAATATGAGGAGAAACAGTAGTCCAACCTGGTGGCAACTGAGTACACATTCGAAATAGCTGCGTATTTTTTCCTTGCACTCAATAATTCTTTCAGGACGTCGTCCCTGAATTCGAAGATTCCTGATGTCGGTGTAAATGACCCCTTTGCGGGAATTTTCCATGGAAGGGATACACAAAGTATAGGAAGCCCATGTTCTCTCATTGCTGCAATCGAGCCGCTTTTTTCCACAAGCGATATTGGAGTGGACGATATACCCAGATCCGATTGATTAAATATTTTAGAAATGCACGATGTGGATTTTTCTCCAAGAACTTCTACGGGCAAGCCTTCATTTTGAAATGCTATTTGCCAATTTTCCGCTTCGGAACCTGAACGTCCAACCAACGTAATACAAACCTGCAGATTCAATTCCCTTGAATATTTTGCCAGGTCTTTTGCAAATTCATTCACAGGAGCACCCCGGTGAATCATCGCGAAATGGACCAGACGGAATATTTTATCCGTACCCGGGTCGCTGACTGGTAACTCATGCGGGTTGTGAGTGCCATTTACATTTGGAATATTTCCGAACAAAGGAAGATAACCATTGGGGAAGCCAATCCTGTCCAATTGTGACTGGTATAATCGTGACTGTGTATGGATCAGGACCGGATTTATATCACGAATTACATTTTTGATTATTTTTCTTTGAAACCATCCCCATAAAATATTTTTTTTTGTCGCATTTGCATCCATGCCCACCCACAATTCATGAAACATTATATGCCACGATCTGCCCTGACCAAGGGCGCAAAGTTTCCGAGCAAGTCCGAACGGGAGTCCTTTCGGATGAAAGGCGAATATCACGAACTGAAGACTTATCCAATCCGGATTAAATTTTTTAATCCATTCTTTTGAAATCCTGTATCTTTTTTCAGATGGCCATATGGAAGGAACGCGCAGATAACGAAAGCCTGTATAGCCTTCCTGCTTATACTCATCCTCGCGTTCTTTTTCTGTATGCTGATCATTTAATGCCAGCACTGCGATGTTATGACCTTTTCGGGTCAGTTCCCCGCCTAGTCTGGTAACATAATCACCCACGCCATCACGTCCGGGTTCTAAGGAGCCAATCAGGAAAATGATTTTCAAGCCGCTAAAATTTTGGAAATTTAAAATGTTGGGTACTAATCGTAAAGTGGCCGCTTTGTATCACCCGCCCTTTGGATAAGGAATGAGTATAAGAAATGAATTTTGGACATTTTCTTTAATGCCCTTAACAAACTTGTCGGGATCAGTCTGTTGACGACTGTATAATTTTTGATCTGACTCCAACCCGGCCGGAGAACAAAAAATACCTGGTATGCATATCTGAAGATGTCAGAGATTCTTTTCTTGTTAATCCGTTCCTTGAAAGTTATGAGTCTGGTCAGGTTTTTCAATTTGTAAATTTTAACTATCATGGAATTATAGTTTTGTCGTTCCAGGAATCGAAGCATTTCTGCGCTTGATTTCAGGAGCCTCTGAGACTTTATTGAATCATATCCCGCTGCCGGTCTGCCCACCGAATAATTATTTCCATGCACCCTCCACACAGATAAAGGCTCTTTTACAAAGTAGCTCTTGCCCATTGGCAAAACTGCCAAAATCATAAATTCATCGATATACATATCAACACCCGCAGGAATATTTATTTTTTTCAGTATCGCCGATCTTGCTGCATAAGTTGTGCCGCCTCCGTAAAGAATATTGAGTTTATAAAAATATTCCAGAAGCCAGTTGCCGTCTATTGGCTTGCCAAGAATATCTGCCGGAACGTTTTCAGTTATATTTTCCTTTTTGTCCTGGTTGAAAATAAAAGCTGGTGAAGCAACATGTACAATATTCCCGTCAGATTGAAATATGTTTATTGATTTTGAGATTTTATCCGGAAAAAAATAATCGTCAGCATCAAGGTTAAAAATGTATTCGCCACTCGCCATTTCAATGGCCAGTTTAGTTGCACTGGCTTTACCATTATTTTTCTGAAAATAATATTTTATCAGGCCTTTATCCACAAATGGCTGCAAAATTTGCCTTGTGTTGTCGGTTGAGCCATCATCAACCACTATTATTTCAACCTGCTCTTTCGGAAAAGTTTGTTCCAGTACACTTTTTATAGCATCACAAATAAAGTTGCCATAATTGTAGGTTGGAATTATTACGGAAGCGGTTACCATGGTATTAAATTGGATAATTAGATTTAGGAACGGAGCACTATATTCCAATTGGCAACTCGTCATTCTTGAAGACCCTTGCACCAATTCGCCGGGCAGGAATTCCTGCCCATATTTCATTCCGGGGAATGGACTTTGTTACCACTGCACCTGCTCCGACAATCGCGCCGCTTCCAATATCCACCCCTTTCAAAACTATGACATTACAACCCAGCCAAACATCCACACCAATTGTTATTTTTTTTTCTATACCGTTTTGAGCACCAACCAGATCATATCCGGAGGTTCCGTGGTCATGATCAACAAAGTGACAACCCGATGCAATATTCGCGTGGTCTCCAATAGTTATTCCTTTTCGGATATTGAATTCGCAATTTGTTCCGATAAATACCGCATTGCCTATCAAAATAGAAGGACCCTTTTGCCATATTCCATCAAATTTGAACTGGATATTATTCTCCAGCTGACAATTATTCCCTATAGCTACCTGATGCGGCCAGGAGACGGCAATTTTTGGCAGGGTTGTTTTGCGTCCCACGCTCATTCCCCAAATCCTAAACCATGTTTTTCTGAGGCTTCCGGTGACCTGGGTATAATATTTTATTCTTAAAAGGAAGCCAATTCTATTGATCAGTCTGTTCATTTGCGAATCAGGAGAAAACCAGTAATATATTCAGGGCTTGTCAATTTGGTATTGGCTGTTTCAGGCACTTAAGGGCAAATGATATTTTACTGGAAAAGGCGCCTGTATTTAGTCGGATATTCTATGTCCTGACGTCGGTCCCTTAGAAGTTTTGCGGGAACCCCTCCCACAACAGTAAAGGGCTGAACATTCTTGTTAACAACGGCTCCTGCCGCGATAATGGCGCCCTTTCCGATTGTTACCCCGGGCAACAGGATTGCCCTGGTTCCTATCCACACAAGATCTTCAATAATCACTTTGCGGTTACGTCCGGCAAAATCATGCGCGTCAACATCATGATCTGCTGTTAAAATAATAACCTGCTGGGAAATAGAAACTTTGTTTCCGATAGTGATTCCCCCGCGGCTGTCCAGCCGGCATCCTGCATTAATTACAGAACTCCTGCCAATGGTCAATCCTTTGGCGGCATCGAATGAACAGTGCATAAATATGGAGACTTCGTCAGCAATTTGAAACCCCATTAATTTTCGGTAAAACCAGAGACGGAAAGAATGGCTGGGTATTGTTGTTATCCATTCATTACAGATGTATAATCTAAGCTCTGACAATATATTTCTTAATCTCATGTATTCAGAAAACAGTTAGTGAACAGAATAAAACCGGCCCAAAAATGAAGTCATAAGAATGATTGCGCGTTTAAATCTGACTCTGGTGGAGTGATTGGAATTTATTGGACCCATAGCATTTCGCCAGTAAGCTTTATCAGCCAGTGAGGGAGATCTTCCTTTTAACCAGGCCAGAAAAAAATTTTTATTCCAGGGTTTGGGTGATCCAACAGCATGCGACATGGTCCATCCCCCGTAGGTAAAATCCATCCCCTCGGGTCCCAATTCACTAATAGGTGTTTCACTGCACATAGCCGTAATATTCAGAGAATCCTGATCCGCTGCATAAAAAAGATAAGTCCTGTCCCGCTGGTGATTTAGCTGGCCAACATCAAATTTAAAATGCTGTTTACCCGCGTCTATAATCTCTTTCCAGGTAATTAAGAATTCCCGGTTTTTTTTTGCAATGCCGCAAAACCCAGCATTAATATAGGAATTGAGCTCACGAATTGATTTTTTATTGCATTTGCAAATTACTTTTTCCCATTCTTTGCGAATAGGATGGGTTGGTGGCATATCGTTGGCCGTTATTTCATGAACAAGTGCAACCCCGTGCGACATCCAATTTTCAAAAAACGCCCATTTGCATTTTATTGTTATATCCGGATCAAAATAAGTTATTGCTTCGGCATCTCTTGCCGGACCTTCCCAGAGCTTTAACATGAAATCCGGTTTGAAATTCGTAAAATGGTGTTCAATATCCACCGGTAAAAAGTGGAGTTCAAGTCCGCCGTCAACATGAAGAGAGCGGGCACCTTTCCACGATAAATTGGGATTTTCTCTCGCTCCGTTTGCCCATTTTGGCAAGGATCCCCGATATCCTGCAAAGATTGGCCCCTTAAATCCCTGACAATATAAAGAGTTTGTCAACGCCGCTACACCATGATGATAGTGATCCTCAAAAAGAGTGCAGATGGCTGTGTTCATAAAAGACCATTTTCATTTTTGTTAGTCATAGCGGCGTCATCATAAAATTCAGGTATCAAAACAATGGACCTTATTCCATGTCAGTCTTCAATACCCGAATATCTTAAGATTTTTAGCAATCCATATAAACAGTAAATGAGCACGTCAGTGCCCGCAACAAAAATGTTGAAAACAAATAACCCCCGGATTGTTGATATATCGATAATCAATATGCCAAGTACAATAGCCGCCAGATTAATACTAATGGAAATGAATGGGCTAATAGTCCAGCCCCTGCTGGTATTCAATGAAAATAATATTCCTGCAATTAGCCCAAGAAAGCTTCCCGCAAAACTTAACGTGAGTTCAGTCTTCAGATTAGAATAATTCGGACCCAATATCCACAATGCCTGCGCAGAGAAAATATGAATGATGCTGACAGTAAAGGCGCCAAAAATTAGTAATCCAAATTGAATTTGTAAGAAACGATTAAGTAATATAGCCAGGTTGTTGGGCAGACGGGCAAACCGTGGGATGACGAGTGTGCTGAAAAGAACGTTCAAAAGTGTAAGCACCATGGCTAATCTTCCAAGGGCACCTACTTCTGCCACAGAATGAGAGGTTCCGAAAATTGAAATCAGCCAGATTGTAATCTGTCCATAAAAGCAATAGAAAATTGATCCTGGCAGTATTTTCCTTACGGTCTTCAATATCTTCTTTTGTATCTCCGGATCAGGCTTCTGATTTTTAATGATGAATGTACCAGAAATATTTTGCAGCCGAAGGTTTCCAATCGCCCTCGGAATACCAGCCGCAAGAATAGCTATAAAGGAAAATGGAAATATAAATACTAATATTCCACTAAGGATCAGCCTTCCAATGCTTACTGTCAATTGATTTCTCTGAAGCGGGACTACAGCCTGGTGTAATTTTGGAACTATTTCCAGTAACGAATCGGAAAGTGCAGCAAAAAAAGCAGGTACCAACGAGGCAACTATGAGTATACTTGACAGCCAACCGGCCTCGTGACGCATTAATAGGTAAATAAGAACCGGCGTGGAAACCAACAGACTTGCAGCTGCAAAGTTTTTTCTGAGGTGAAGACCTGTGGCCAATACCGTACCTAATTTTTCTTTATCCTGCCATACCCTGCTTCCCTGGGCCATTACTCCGGTGGAGATTCCACCATCAGCCAGCAGTGATATAGTGCCTAACATTGTATTAGCAATGGTATACAAGGCATATTCCCCGATGGGTAGCAATCTTATGATCAAAATGCCACAAGTCAAACCTACTCCCTGAACAATCACCTGTGTCCCCCCGGTGATAGAAATTAATTTTCCCCAGTGAAAAACACGTGCATACCTGGGACTGGCTGAAATGCGGTTAAGCACGGCTTTCATATTTCTCTTCTGAAACTGGAAAATGAATTTGATGTGAAATGCAAGGGAATCAGCGGGGGAGGAATTTAATCAGACAAGCATTTTGCCGTTCAAATTTTTACTATAATAGCTTTCATAGTCAAAACCATAGTTAGCACTTTTTTTCAGGTCGTTTAAGACAAGGGCCACATTTTTAAACGAATTGTTATCTATTGTTTCTCTGATAAAATCAAGTTGTTTTTTTAAAGTTTTTTCGGAGCGGATGATGTAGAGGACCATGTCACTGAATTCTCCCAGTATAAATGAGTCACTTACCATTCCGGAGGGTGGAGAATCAATAATAATATAATCATAATTGGCTTTCAGGGATTCAAATAGGCGGTCCAGCCTTTCTGTTGATAACAGATCAGCGGGATTTGAAGGGAGAGGCCCTGAAGGGTACACGTGCAGGCTTGGAATTTTATTAACGGAATAGCTTATCTCGTTAATGCTATTTACCTCACCAGTCAGATATTGGGTAAGTCCACGGGTATTTTCAAGATTCAGTTTAATTGCAATGGTTGGTTTGCGTATGTCAAACTCAAGTAAAGCAACTTTTTTACCGGGCATGGCGCATGCTGCCGCCAAGTTCAGACTTACAAATGATTTTCCTTCGGCATGTGTGGAAGAAGTTATCAGTATGACATTTTTCCTTTTATCCTTTAGCATGGAATATACGCTTGTGCGGATAGCGCGAAATTGTTCTCCTATTGCATTGTTCCCCCATATATAGAGTAGATGCTTTTCTCTTTTTGAAATATGACTAATCTGGCCAATTACGGGAAGAGAGGTCCGGTCTATAACTTCCTGCTTAGAATTTACCCTGTCATTAAATAATTGCCGGATATAAATCCAGCAGAATGAAAAAAAGAATCCGAACAGGGCAGAGTAAATAAGGATGTTTAAAGAATTAGGCTCTACGGGTCCAACGCCGCTCGCCATATCTATTTGCTTATAGTGTGCTACATTCGAGGCAGTACCTGAGATGGCGGCTTCTTCTCTTTTCTGCAGAAGGTAAAGATAGAGCCCCTCTGTAATATTTTGTTTCCTTTTGATTTCCTGTAAAACTCTTTCATCATGGGGAATGCTTGCCAGATAATTTTTATTCTGACTGTTTTGCTGGCTGAAATTCTGTTCCTGCATTGTCAGATTCCGTTTGATATTATTCAGGCTTTCAAGGATACTTCCTTTCAGATTTTCCAATTGTGTATTCAGGTCCTGCATCACAGTGCTATTAGGGGCCACACGCGTAGTTTCTCTTTCCTTTTTTAGTTGAAGTTCATTGTACTGCACAATCAGGGAAGCCAGGGTTCCATCATTTAATCCGAGTGATGAAGGTACAAGCTTACCCTTATTTGAAGGATTATTGAAATAATTCAAAATCATATTGACAAGTCCCTGTTGTATGGCCAATTCTTTCAAGGTCTTTGAAACAGCAGTGGAGGTTTCCAGCGATTGCCTTGACTGGTCATTCATGTCAATAAGTACGTTACTGCCTCTGTATTGTTCAAGATTACCCTCAACACCTTGAAGCTCATTTGAAATTGACATTAGCCTCTCGTCGATAAACTGAATGGTAACATCTGAGAGCTTTTTGCGGTCCTCCATATCCGACGAATTGAACTCTTCGAACAAGGCATTAAGGAAGTCGATGCCCTGGTCCAGATTTTCGGTTTTGATAGAGAGCTCAATTACGGTTGCCTTGGTATCGTACGCCTTAACTGTCAGTGCGTCTGAAAATTTCGTGGCGGTTTCTCTTATGGGTTGCCACCGGGCGAAGTAATCAACATCCTGAAATTCAATTTTTTGCTTATCGGAGGGTGATAGAATAAATTGTTGCCCGCTAATCGTAAAAGGTACATTCCACTGGAACTCGACGGTTTTTTTATTTTTGTCTTCGCCATAGAGAAATTTACCTCCAACCAGACCAATTCTTTTGATGTTGATCTCGTAAGACTGGCTGCTATCCGTCAGATGACTGGCAACCAAAGTGAAAGGTAAACTTTGGGAGATGTCTGTATTCTTGAATCTCCCTTTTTTATAGTACGATACGTTAAAGCCGTTTTTTGCAACAGTACGTTCCATAAGTCCGGATGAATTAATTAGCAACATCTCGTTATTAAGATTGATTTCTTTTTTGCCACCATTAACTGACCTCTCTATAAGATCCTGCGTATTTGGTTTACCTTCTTCTTCCCCCTTAATTAAAAAAGTTGTGGTAGCCAGGTATTTTGGCGTAGTAATCTCAATATAAAATATCCCCGCGCAAACGCATACCAGGACACAGATGACTATCAATGGCCAATGGGAAAAAAACTTCATTAATCTTTCCTTCACGGATATGGCCGACTGATTGTGTTCAAAAAATTCGTTTTGAAGCTGAGGCATATAAATTGATTAATAGTGAGTGGCAACAAGGATTAAAGTGGCAACGCTTACCGAAGCCGAAACAATTGAAAAGAATAACCCGGTCATTCGTTGCCTTTCAGGGTTTACACTCAGATTGTGCAGTTTGTATTTGTTCGGGGTTACATATACTATATCATTTGGTTCCATAATGTAAACAGGCGATTGAAAGATATTTTTGTCTCTCAGATCAACCGTATATGTGACTTTCTTTTCTTTTTCTTCCCTGATTACAATGATATTGTCCCGTCGTCCAAAATCTGTAAGGTCTCCGGCGGCGCCAATTGCATCAATAAGTGTTACCCGGTCCATGTTAAATTTGTGTATTCCGGGCGCACGCACTTCACCCAGTATATTTATGTTGAATTGCATAAACTCAACAATAACAGCCGGATCCTTAACACTATTTGCAAGCTTTTGAATCAGTATTGCTTGAAGTTGACTTATAGTCAGACCTGCAGCCTTGATGGTCCCGATTACAGGCATTTCTATATTTCCTTCCTGATTAACCAGGTAGCCCTGCTGATTAACTTGAGCCTGCCCTGCTGCTATGGCATTTCCCGGGGTTGGAGCAACGGGGATATTAAAGATCGCGGCCTGTTCCTGATTTGTAGTTTTGCTATACACCTGGATACTGAGAATATCATTTGGCTGTATGGTCGTTTGTTTTTGTTTTAAGGCAATGATATCGGGTCCATTTTCAAAATAAAGATAGTCTGCCGGTTTCATGTCATGCGTTGGGCTGCAGGAAGCAAGAAGAAATGTAAGGAGAAATAAAAAAGCCGTTGCGTTAATGAAATGCCGTTTCCTTAGTAGTTTCATATATGGCCTGTTTTAAGATATTTGTTTTTAATCATTATGCATAATTGGATTTTTTAATTGGTTTGAAATGATCATGCCTTCACAAAATGTCTTGTATCACTATTATACCGGCGACTAACGGGCCAATTGCTCAAGTCGATTCATATTACCGTGAATGATTTTTACCTTGGCAGCTTCCAGTTCGACATACATTAAATATCCCAGTGACGGAAGCATTACTTTGACGGATTTATTTTTGATCGAAACAACCTGGCCCTCTTGTTCCATAAAAGGTCCTCCAACCACCCTGACTCTGTCGTTCACGTTTATCGCTACTTTTTCAAGCTTTACACAAGAATGTTCGTTTAAAAACTGCTTTATGACATCAATTTCTTCTGTTCTGATAACCGCTGGTTTGTTGAGCCAATAGACAAAATTTAGTATGCCGTCTGTCTGGCGAATGAGAAGTTGTTCCTCAGAAGCTATTTTTACGAATACATATGAGGTAAACAGGGGCTCTAAAATTATTTTTTTCCTATCGCTCCATTGCTTCATGGTTTTGTTTAAGGGGCAATAGTGTTCAATTCCTTTCTTTCCTAACTGTTGTGCAACTTTTTTTTCACAGCGGGATTTTGTATATACCGCATACCACTTTTTTTCTTCAGTCATATCTGTCATTTAGTTCATTAATAAAAAGGCTCCGCCCTATTCGGTCCCATTATTCAATGAAGCCGGCAGAATGTCATACTAAATAAAGGGTGTAAGGGAGGGGTTTCTAATTTTTCTTAGTGCAAGAAATCATTTTTCATGTTTAAACAAAACAATCGTTATAATTCGGATTAATGTATGACACAATATTCAACTCTTGTACCAAAATTTTCCGAACGGATGACAGGCAATAAATAATAATAATTCGAATTCAGCCTTATTGGTTTCAAATCGAATGCCACCCGAACAAACCGGATAGTACAATTCGAACTTGTATTAAAAGAAAATATTTCGATAAGTTTCTGCCAGGCGGTCAGACGGTCTGGCAACTGGATACAAATACCTGATGAAAACGGCAAACAAGTATTTATTTCGTAACAAGAAATTGAATTACAATTGGTTGCCATTTCATTTTTTTAAAAGAGGAAACTAACAAAAATGGCAAACGATCTTAAAAACAGGGATATATTAACGATATCAGAAATACATTTACAGATTTGGGATTTTCTGCAAAAGTCAAATTAAAGTTAGAGAAATTAATTGAATAATTATTTCAGATTTTAAAAAGATTTAATCTTTGTTATTATCCCCAAAAATTAAAATTTGCCTTGTTGCGGGTAAGTAATTACACAAATTTTATTCTTCGCCACATCGATTTTTATAGGCGAATAGTATTTTTACGGTGAATTATTCTATTTTATGGGCTTTGTGCGGATAAATAAATTATTGAATTCTTTGATCTCCACCCGGTAAATAAAAAAACCAAAAAGCGCCAGGAAAATAGTGGCGGCTATATAATTGAGTGCATTATCGTGCCATGTATTTACGATCGCGTGATGTATGAAATAGAGAAATACTACTATAATTATATACGCTACAAGTTTTTTCCAGGGATATGGAACGGGATAGGACTTTTGACCCCA
>JGI1027J12803_100031953_pt1 | contig 15504 bp, 4 predicted proteins | sample IowNatreferecore_FD_12803 | JGI IMG/M metagenome (IMG submission 12803) | reverse complement strand
GCTTTCTTTGCTGCCTCTTCTGCTGCTTTCTTTGCTGCTTTAACGGCAGCGGAGACCCGTCCACCTTGTTGAAGGCTACACTGCAGACATTGGGGCTGATAGACCTGCGCGCCGCCTGGAGGATTTAGAGCAGTTGAAGGTTGGTGGTCTCCAACCCAGTTTCCAGATGCTGTCCCAGGACTCGTCGCTCCGCAGGTGGTGCATCCGTGGGTGTTGCCCATTTCATTGATGGCTCTTTGCTGAGCCGCTGTAGGACGGGCGCTCGGTCCAGCCGGGATCGACTTGGGTACTAGGCTTTCCACCTTGACGCCAGTCTCGAGGATTTCAGCAGCCTTCGCGCCCGCCAACTCAGCGGCTGGCGATACGAGCATGACCTTATTCGCTGCGTCTTGGCCTTGTCGCTGATCGTCGTTGCTCGGGGTAAATGTGTCTGGGACAACATCTCCAAAGACCGGTTTGCCGCCGTTGAATCGCCCCACAACATAGTCAAATAAGCGATTTGGGGCGTTAATTAGATTGCTTGTGAGGGAATTAACCACGGCCCCTGCGCCACCAATAAAGTAGTCCCAACAATTGGAGACGGTTACACCACATGCCCCCCTGCCGTTGGGATCGACGTTCTTGAGGGGATTGTTCCTGCCGTAGCCGTACAGATTCCAGCTTTGCGGATCTGTTGGCTGCTGGTCCGCGAAAACGGCATCGGCGCTCGTAAACCTACCCTGCGCACCCGAGAAGTATCTAGCCCCGAAGAAGTCTAAACCCGTCTCACTATCTCTTTCTTTGGAGGTGAACTTCAATGGAAGCTTGTCCGGTAGGCCGACCGATGTACCGTCGTTGTATCCCATTGCGGTCGTTCGTCCACCAACCAACAGCTCTTCGCCGAAGGGCAGATAGTCATAGCGCCTCTTCACTCCGCCCGTTGCATCCGTAACCAACCGAGTGCTCCCCAGGTGATCGACGGTTAGATAGCCCACACCGGTATCTGCCGGCGGCGCCCCGGAATACTCTTGCGCAAGTTGCCCCGCCGCATCGTAAACGTAGCGGGTCGTGTAGGTCTGCGTATCCGGACCCGGCGTAGTCTGAATCACCCGCCGTCCGTCTCCGTCGTAGGTGTAGGTCGAGACCCGGCCATTAATGGTCGCCTGAACCTGGCGATTCTCCGCATCGTACACGAACGTCCTCTCCATCCCGCCCACTCCCAATACATTACCCATCTCATCGTAGGTCCACCCATTGATTCGGTTAGACGCCAGAAACCAGGAGGATAAGGCTGGGGTTTGCGTGTTCGACGGCAACCCGGTCGGATTGTTGACCCATCGGTTACCTACTGCGTCGTAAGCGTTGGGCTGGGACCACGTGGGCGTGCCTGTCTCGGGCGATTTCGCTGTGGTCAGGCGATTGAAGCCATCGTATCCATAGCTTTGCGTTTCGTTGAAAGCGGGCGCTGCTCCCAGCGCGTCGAAGTTGATCTTTTGGCGCCAAATGTTCCCGTTGTTGGTGTTGCAGGTCTGCTGAGCGTTGATGTCTGAAAAATCCGAGCAGTAGTTGAACTGCAGTCCCAAACGCGTTGCCGTGCCGACCTTGGCGGTGATTGTCAGAGGTTGGAGCCGGGCGTTGAACAACGTCGTTTCCGCTACGCCGTTGTTGAGATTGAGCGTTGTGATGGCCCCGTGCGGCGCGAATCCACTCGACGGCACCGATGCCCCCGCAACCGCCACGCTCGCGAGCGTGCCCGTTGTTGAATTGATACGCCCAGCATCGTCGTAGGTCTGCTCCACCAGCAGGTTCGATCTAGGATAGGTTGTCGACGTCAGCGTTCCCGCGCGATTGTAGGTGTAGGTGAAATCGAAGTCATCGCTCCCGGTGCGCTGCCGGCTCTTCAGTACGCGTCCGAACGAATCATACTCCAGATACTGGGTGGCGGAGACGGAGCTGCTCATCGAGGTCAGCCGCCCGAGCGCATTGGGGATGGACGGATTATTCGCGATGCAGGCCGCGTCGCTGATCGAAGAGTTCCCATCGTAACAGTAGACTACGTTCGGAGTTTGAGCAGTATTCGCGCCGCTCGTGTAGTTCTTGCTCTGCAGACGGTTGAGATCGTCGTAACCCATGTTTGTGACCGTCAGCCGTGTATCCCTACGGAACGTCAGGTTTCCATTGTCATCATAGCCGTAAACAATCTTGCGGCCCGGCGAATTCGGGTCTTGTGTTTCCGGGTTGTCCGCCGTCGCCAAACGTCCCAGCGACGTGTATTCGAAGTTCCGGATCACAGGACCGTGATCGCCGGTTTGGGTGACCTTGGTCAGATTGTCGAGCAAGTCGTATTCGTAAAGAGTAGTTGCGCTTCCCGCCTCCTGGACTTGCTTCAAGCGCCCCAGCCGGTCGCTGGTGAGCTGACGGGTAACCGAGTTTTGATCTGTTACCGTAGTGACCTCCGCGGCGTAGGTGTTCGTGACCTTGCCGGAAGTGAGCGAGTTGGAACCTCCTGGAAATCCCGTAGGCACCCCGGCTCCTGCATAGCTGCGAACCTCATTTACCCGACCCATGGTGTCGCGACTTATTAGCGTCCACCCCATAGTTCCTTCCGCTGTGTCGCGGTAAGGATTAGACACCAAATCGAAGTTCCCGGCTGTCGTGAAACTGTACCGGTGGTCCGTTTTGATCCCAACCGTGAGATTGGTTCCGATATTGCCGGGCTCCGGCGCCTCCAGCTCCTGGGTCAAGCTAGGCCGATACAAGGGATCGAATCGCTGAACTACGACTCGTTGCTTGTTGCCATCGAGATAGGTCCTTCCGATAGTGTAAACAGCCGGGGCCGACGGGGTTGGATCATGAAACGTCCGGTCAGCTATCACGACTCCGGCTTGCGTCGTTTGGGTTGTCCGGCCTGCAGCGTCATAAACACTGACGGTCTGAACTCCATTGGGATCCCGCACCGTGCTCGCGAGTCCAAGATTGCAGTCATACGCTAGGAACTGCGTGGTTAGCCCCAGGGGCAATACCAGCGAGGTGGGATAGAGATCCGTGGCGCCGCAGATTGTGCCGTAATTGAACTGCTTTACTTTGCCTCTTGGGTCGGTGCTCGTTTCGACATTTCCGTGCGCGGTATATGTCGTGTGGGTCACTATTGAGTTGCCCAGGGTAAGCGGAAGAGTTGCGGGAAAAGTGACGCTTTTGGAGGTATCCCAGCGCGCTTCTTGCGTGAGATTAGCGGTCCCGGTCCGGTCGTCATAGTCGAACTCGGTGTATGCGAGGGGCACTTGGCTCCCGTTCATAACTTTCCGGCTACGTAAGCTCTTTCCGGTGCGGGGCGCGTTCGGGTCGCAGTAGAATCCTGCGGTGCAGGAATTGCCAGTACTGGCAGTGGGAACGTAGTAGGCCATGGCCGTTTCCCGCATCACCGTTCCCGGCGCGCCCGTGGCGATTCCATCGACCCTGGTTGGTGCCAAGGCGCCGAAGTCCACGAAATCGTGTTCGATCGTGTCCACAACATTGCCGTTCTTGTCTTGCTGGTATTCGGTTGTCGCGGTCCTAACGGGAGCTCCAGCGGCAGCAATGGAGCGGTACTCAATGGCAACGTAGGGATTGTAAATGATGTTGCTGATGCAGCACGCGGGAACGAGCCCCGACTGGGCAGGCTGGTAAGGGGGATTGATGTTCCACCGCCGCTCGATGGTGGTCTGGTCGGGAAGCACCGTCTTGACGGCGAATCCGTACCAGTAGGTTTCCGTCGTGATGCCGCCGTCTGGGGCGGTCACCTGTGACGAGCCGAGTTGTGGGCCTGTGCTGGCTACCTGAACAGGGGAGATTTGATACCCCCAGACTTCTTGAGTCTGGCCTCCAAATGCGGTCGTCTTGGCCTTGACGTTGTTCGGCGCGGAATCCAGCACCGAATGCGGTGCCGGTAGCGCGTCCCAAACATATTGGTAGGCTACGGTGGCGCTGGACGGAAGAGTAACAGTGCGCAGCTCGCCCCAGTAAGCAGTTGTTGGTGTAAACGGACTCTGCGGAGCCCCGTTGTAGTCGAACTTGTAAGATCCGCCCCCGAGGGACACAGGAAGCTGGACTTGGGTGACCACCGGAATCTCAGGCAAATCGCTGGCAGGCCTCGCGAGGGGATCCGAATTGGTTCCCGCGTAATGGGAGTATTTCCCGGAGCCCTGAAGTGTGGAACGGGTGACGGTCCACTGAAGCGGAGTACCATTGCCACCGGTAGCCGTGACCGTCCAATTAGAGTCGACCGAAACATATCGGCCGACGTCATCGGTCAGTGTAGTAGTTGCGATGACCGTGCTGGGATTGAACGCCCGCTCCACAGTGACCGCGTTTCCATTCTTGTCGAAGAGGTACTGTTTGTACGCTGCGGGGTCCACAACGGCAAAGCTGAAAATGCCAGTAGCCGTGGCACTCGCGGCGTCCGTTACTCGTACGGTGAAATTGTAATTTCCCAGTTCACTAAGACTGCCACTCAGCACTCCAGCCGTCGAAAGCGTCACGGAAGGCGGTAGCAAGCCGCCGACTACCGACCACGTGTAAGGTCCTGTACCGCCGACTGCGGTCAGGTTGTGGACCGTGCTGGTCCCAATCGTCTGGCTGTCTGCCAAGGAGTTCACGATGCCCAGTGAAGAGCCACCGTTAATGGTCAGGGTCATCTGCGGGCCGGTTACCTGAGTCCCGACCGTGTCTGTGACCTTCAAGGTGAAGTTATAGGTTCCAGTCGTCGTGGGTGTTCCCGTGATTAAGCCTCCAAAGGGGCCACCAATTTGCAGTTGCAGCCCCGGGGGAAGCGCTCCAGAAACGAGTGACCAGCGAAGTGATTGATACACTCCCGCTCCTCCTGCCGCGGCCAACCCCTGTAAATAAGACCTCCCGACCGCTCCGGCAGCAAGTGAAGATGATGTGCTAAGCATGGTCAATGCTGAGCTCGAAGGTTGCGGGATATTCCTTACCATCCGGCCGTCCGCAAAATAAAGTGTCCAGTTCGATTCATCGCTCGGAACGAGCTTCACCCGAGCGAAGGTGCCGTCATTCGTGTAAAACCACAAGGAATGCACGCCTACTGGATTCTGGTTGACAACACCAACGGGCGGTGTGCCGCTGTATGTCACCGTGCAGTTGTACGTTATCCCCGTCTGCTCTACGTTGAAATAGCCCTCTCGCACTGCGCCCTGCGATTCGAGACCAACGGGAATAAGCGCGTGGACACTTCCATCCGGAAAAATCAATTCGTAGCGCCAGCGTGCTGCGGGCTGCTCGGGATCGCACGCGGAGATCGGGAGGTCGTCTCCGCAAGAGGACGGCCGCATACGAACCCGAAGACTATAGCCGAAGGCAAGTTTCCAACCACCATCCTCCGAGGCGACGAGATCTGCAGCCACGACGCAATTCCCGTTGGTCATGATGTCGCCGTAGGTGCTGGTGTCGTAGACTTTGCTGTTGTAAATCAGACTGATCCCAGCCGAATGCCCGGCCCGTCCCGCAGGCAGCGACACGATCGGGAGATGGAGCAGCAAATTCCCGTTCGTCGTGTTGATCGTGTCGAGGTCGGAGACCGAATAGGAGGACGTGGGAACCACACCGCGTAGCGTCTGGACATCCTGCCCTTTGGGGTTCTGCACTTGTGCCTTCACCGATAGGAAGCTCAGAAGGACGGCTGCAGCAATTTTATGGCGCATCGAAGTCTGCCTTTATGGAAGTTGAAAAACGCTAGCCGACACTTTGCCGCTGATCGTCACTTGCGTGAAAGTGAGCGTCAAGACCGGAAGGTTGTTCCTAAATCGCTGCACGGTGCTCGGCAGGACTTGGCCACTGACCGTTTGCCAGCCGGAGTAGCGGGTTTCAACTGCGTCGTTCTGATCTCGGTAGAACACCGCCTTAAGAAGGCTGGTGGCGGAGTCGAAGCAATAAGTCTTCTCTATTTTCGAGTTCGGGCCGTGAACGCCATTGACCTCCGAAACGCTCAGCAACGTGCACTGGCCCACCAAAGGGGAACCCTGCCGCGGGTCCTTGATGTTGTAGTGTTCGCCAATCAGCTGCACTCGCGAACCGGTGAACCTTCCCAGAAGGAACCCCTCGGGCGAGTCCTTGACTACGCTCTCGACCAAATCGGAATCCTGTTGCGAAAGTGCGTTCCCCCTTTTTGTAACCGCCGTCCCATCGAAAACAACCGATGCACCCGAATCATCTAGTCGGAGAAGTCCCGGGTACTGCCAAATCAACGTGACAGCGCTTGACCGGACCCTTCTTCCGGCTGAGAAACTATCGAGGTTAGCCGAGATGGTTAATGCCTCTTTACCAGGCTTTTGAAGACGGTCCCCAATCGCCTCTAAGATCCTCCGCTGCACTGGGGGAAACTGAGTCGATCTCAGAGTCGGGTTAGGAGGGACATCGTCAGCAAAGGTCGCGGTCGCCGAACCGAAGAGGGCGACAATTACGAGTTGGCTCAGTCGAAAACTTCTTGTCTTCTTCATGCTCATGTTGAGTCCCGCGGGATCGAGGACACGTGCCGCGAGGACACAATACTCCTAACGCTGGCGAATAGGCCGTCCCAAAACCCCTCGATCTCCGCGATCTGGTCTTCGACGCCTCTTCACTTTCCCTTGCCGACGATCCGGTAGCGACGCACCTTCCCGACGTCTGCTGTTCGCGACGACAACGCCGCATCAGGCCCCGTTCCGGCAGCTCTTCCATTCGAATCGATAACCATCACTTGGTCGGATTGAACGGAAACCGGCCAATCGCCGCCAGCCGGAACGAGGATTTCGAAGTCTCGGCCTTTGTCATCACCTGAGACCTCAATTGCCGGATGATAATGCTTGTCCGGGCCCCACACCCCGAACCGCACTGTACCGATTGCAGCTTTTCCGAGTGGCGGCAACAACTGGTCAGGATCGTCGAGTCGGATCCGCAACACGATCGCGCTTTGGAGCGTGATCTTTATTCCCGCCTCTGCCTGCCTGGTTTGGATGACGATCGTGCTTGACGCTACGGACCACTGACAAGAATTCAGCAGCTTGCGGTCCGGAGCACCAACGCAGATTGTGTATGCTCCCGGCTCGGAGACTTCGACCGTAAACTTCCCTTGGGCGTTCGTAGTGTCGCGATAGATCGCGTAGCCGGCAGCAGAAACCAGGGTCGGCTGCAACGTGACATAAGCGCCCTCGACTGGCCGGCCGGTGTCCGCGTAGACCCTGCCAATGACATGCGTCCCAAAAACGGAAACACCGGAGCAGAGCAGGACAATTAGTACTTTCAGCGATACATCTCGACGAGGTTTGTCTCCATGTTTGTTGCGCACGTGATTCACGAAGATCAATCTTACGAGTAAGGGGATATTCCGTCAAGGGAAAAGGTTCAGGAGTTTTCTGTTGACAGTAATTCAATTCGCCGTGATAATTGCTCTTCCCTCAAACGCGAGGGGCAAGAAACGGATCTACGCAAGCCAGAGTTGATTTTTGGGCAGAACTGCGACATTTCGTAACGTAGGCATGTCCGGAATCAGACTCCGAACAATTAGTAGAGCTATCCTTTTGACCTTTCTAGCCTCTTGGCTCGGAGGGCAACAACCGACCAAGGAGTACATTCGTCTTGGTAGTAAGGTTATTGCTGTAGAAAACCCTCCGCCGCCTCCAGTTGTTTTGGTTCCCCCGGTGGCTACGCTCGGATCATTGGATACGCTTATTTTCAACGTCTCCGCGTCGAACTGCGTTGCAAACTGCACGCCTGTGTGGGGCACGGACGATCCGACGGTAGCCACCATCGCGCCTGTGTTTGGCAATCCGAACTCTGCTGTTTTGACCCCCGTGTTGTGGCCCGCGACGGTGCACGTTACGGCGACCGTTGGCGGCGTGGTGTCCAATTCAGCAACGGTTCAGCTTAAACCAGTTCTGGATATCGTCTCTTTCAGTTTTCCGTCCGGGGGCGGACAAGGCTCCGTGATCGTGACCAAGGCCGGCAATTGGACTGCTCACCCCGACGCCGGATGGATCCATTTCAATAGTCCTCAGCCGGACGTGAATGGGGACATCGCTGCGAACGGGAATCAAACGGTGACCTTCCTCGTCGATCCGAATACCACCCTGCCACCGCAGACCCGGGCAAGTACGATCACATTCTTCGGGAATAATCAGATTAACGTGAGCGTGGCTGCGCCGGGGGGTGGCGGCCCTCCGGGGTTGGCGGCTCAACCGAGCGGTATCACAGTCTCAGCGGCCGGTGGCACCGCCGGTTTTCATGTGGAGTCGGTGAATGGCGCTCATTGGATGGTCCAGGAATCGACGTTGCCGGGTTGGATTCACTTTGCAGATGTCACCGTATTCAACGACCACACGAGCAGCGCCGATCTCACCTTCACTTTCGATGGGAATCCGTCCGCTAGCCAGCGCTCCGGTGACATCTGTTTGGTTACCGATTGCAGCGTGAAAGTGCATGTGGTCCAGGACGTCGGAGTCACCATCAACCCCCTAGGCGCGACGCTGAACTCAAGCGATCAGGTTGGCAATGTCCAAGTGATCGCGCCTGCCGGTACAGACTGGAGTTCCAACGTCCCCGCCAGCTGCCAATGCCCCTGGCTCACGATTACGGGTGGGAACTCTGGTTCAGGTGGTCCCAATGGAAGTTCAACCATACTTAACTATCACGTTACCGGCAACAATCCTGGGGGCGTCCGCAGCGGCACCTTGAACATCGGGGGCAAGACATTCACGGTGACTCAATCCGGCACAGCCGGTGTTGTAATAAGTCCTCAGAACTGGTCGATGGGGGCCCCTGCATTCCAACAATTCAACGCTTATCTCAATGGATCCTCTACACCGGCGTCGAATGGTGTGAATTGGTCGCTGGACGCGAACCACGTCGGACAACTCAACGCCAGCGGCGGGTACAATTCGCCGCCGAGCTTAATCGGCAGCCACACGGATATCATTACCGCTGCGGCGCCCGGAATTGGGAGCGCCGCCGCAAACGTGGCTCTCTACTACGGTGCGGGCGGAGGGGGTGTTAGCCTCAATCCCTCAAACTCGAACAATACGAGCATTAACTACGCCGATTTTATCTTGACGATTCCGACTGGTGGTGGGTCACTGACGAACTGGGCGACGACAACCATGTTGTTTACCGCCAACCCAGGCGCGCCGTGGCCCGCTGGAGATAACAGCTGTGTGGTTCTCTTCCTATACAATGGGACCCAATTTAGAGTCCAGCTTAACGGCGATAACGGGACTTCCGCGGTGGGCAATGCGCCTATTACGCCGTCCTTCAGCCCGGGTGCCAACCCATACGCCAATTCGCAATGTGAGCTTGACGTTGCCAGGACCACTGGGCAGATTGTAACCGGTCAGATCATATATAGGACCAGCATTTTGTTCCGGCCCGCCTGGTCCGGGAACAAAGGGATCTACATCCGGTCTGAGAACGATCAGGGCCAGCCAAGTATTCAGCCTGCTCAATTCGGGAACTGGACGTCGCCCGGATTCTCTGCGCCTGGGGTCGGGTTCGCAACAACACCCGCGGCAAACGCGACTGTGTCCGGTACCGTCAACCTCACAGGTTGGGCTTTGGACTGGGCCCTGGACGGGGGCGCCGTCTCCACCCAAGGGAATCCGGAAACACCGATCAGCTTGGTAGAGGTTTTCGTGGACGGCGTAAAGAAAGGCAATGCCACTCGCGGACAATCGCCGCCCTCCAATGCGCCGACGGTTTGTAGTGCGTTTCCCAATCAAGCTTCAGTACAGCCTCCGTCGTGGGATTGTCCCAACTTCGGCTGGACGTTCGCCTGGGACACTGCGGGCCTTTTGACTGGCTCCCATGTTGTGCGCGTGGTCGCGACCGACTCGGATCCGACACCGCGCACGAGTTTCATTGAGCGAACATTCAACGTTGTCGCCGCGGTGGCTACACCAACATTCTCTCCGGTGGGGGGCGTGTACTCGACGCCTCAATCGGTTGTGATCAGCACGACTACGGCGGGAGCGACCATTCGGTATACGCTTGACGGCACTACGCCCACCGCTTCAAGCGCGATCTTCTCCACACCCCTAACCATTTCCGGCCCGACGGTACTCAAGGCGATCGCGTTCAAGAGCGGCCTTCCTGACAGTAGTATCGGGACGGCGAGTTACACGATCACATCGTGGTACAGCACCGCCTGGAGTGGGCGTAAAGCGCTCACGGTCAATCACACTAAGGTGGTTGGCCCATCCAACCTCGCCAACTTCCCGATGCTGTTCTCGGTAACCGACCCTAACCTGAAGACCGTCGCCAACGGTGGCAGCGTAGGCAAGTCGGACGGAACCGATATTCTCTTCACCGCCGCGGATGGAGCCACTGTCCTGAACCACGAGTTGGAGTATTACAACCCGGTTACAGGACAGACCGTTGCGTGGGTTCAAATTCCTACGCTTTCTCCAAATACCGATACTGTGGTTTATGTCTATTATGGAAACGCCGCAGCCGCCGATCAGCAGCATGTTAGTGCGGTCTGGGACAGCAACTATCAATTGGTATGGCATTTGAAGAATGGCACGACTTTGTCCGCGGCCGATTCCACGAGCAACGTAACGAACGGCTCGATCAGCGGGGCCACGGCAGGCAGCAGCCAGATCGGGGGCGGGGCCGTGTTCTCTCCTAACTCCTACCTCGGTGTAACCGTGAACGTATCCGAAGCCGCATTTACCGCATCCGGTTGGTTCAAAACCTCCACACTGAATACGGGATTGTGGCAGGTGGACGGTAACGATCGCGGTGCAAGCGGATTTGACCGGTTGCTGTACGTCGACAGCAGCGGAAATCTGTGCGCCCGCACCTGGAACAACGAAACCATTTGCACCACTGGAGTCAATTACGCGAACAACGTGTGGCACTATGTCACGCACGAAGTTGGACCTGGCGGACACAAGATTTTTGTGGATGGTCAGCAGAAAGCAAGCGGCGCGAAGTCAACCTCCGACTTCACCTGGCAAACGGGAATGACGATTGGCTTCACCAACGACGCCGGGTACTTCGCGGGCGCCCTGGATGAGATGCGCGTCTCCAACATCATTCGCAGTAGCGATTGGATCGGAACCGAATACAACAACCAGAACCTACCCGGAACGTTTTACGCCGTTGGGACGCCAGAGAGCCAGGGTGGTGGAGGAACCGTTGCCGCGCCGACCTTCAACCCTGTGGCGGGGACCTATGCTTCGAGCCAGTCAGTCACGATCAGCACGACCACCTCGGGCGCCTCAATTCGCTACACGTTGGACGGGAGCACACCGACTTCGACCGTCGGCACGCCCTACAGCACGCCCGTTTCGATCAGCTCTACCACGACGCTGAAGGCGATCGCCTACAAGAGCGGGCTGACGAGTAGTGCGGTCAATTCGGCGACCTACACCATCAGCACCTCGCAACCCATCGCGATTTTCAATACCGGACTAACTTCGTCAGGCACTCTCGCTGCGGACGCCAGCGTCGATGCCCATTACACTCTCTTCAGCAGCGCCGATCCCAGTTATCCTGGCCCAAACGCTTTGGTGACCAATTCCAGTTGGCCAGTCGCATCCGGAGTCTGGGTCTATCCCAATGGTCCGAGCTCGAAATGGATTAGCCCACGCGCGGATCAGGCGACACCAAACTACAACACCCAGGGCGATTACACTTACCGAACCACGTTTGATTTGACCGGTTTGGATCCATCCACAGCGAGCTTGAGCGGATGGGGGGCGGCGGATAATTCCGCCGTAGTAAAGCTGAACGGAGTACAGCTAGCCACCATTGGAGGGTTTGGCAGTCCCACCAACTTTTCGCTAAACAGCAGTTTTGTGTCGGGAGTGAATACGCTGGATTTCATAGTGAACAACGCAGGAAGCAGCGGAAGTCCCACTGGCTTGCGAGTAGAGGTCAGCGGAACGGCCAACTCCGTGGGGCAAGTCGCCACTCCGACCTTCAACCCTGCGGCGGGGACCTACACTTCGAGCCAGTCGGTCACGATCAGTACGACCACTTCTGGCGCCTCAATTCGCTACACCTTGGACGGGAGCACGCCGACTGCGACGGTGGGAGCCGTATACAGCACGCCGGTTTCGATCAGCTCTACCACGACGCTGAAGGCGATCGCTTACAAGAGTGGGATGTCGAATAGTGCGGTGGCTTCGGCAACTTACACCATCACAGGCGGCGGACCAGCCTGGTACAACGCCTCGTGGACTAACCGCAAGGCGCTCACAATCGACCACACTAAGGTATCCGGATCTTCAGCCCTGACGAATTTCCCCGTGCTGATATCAAGAACATCCGATTCGGATTTATCTGCTAATGCACAGTCGAATGGCAACGACATTCTGTTCACTGCGTCGGACGGAACCACGAAACTGAGCCATGAAATCGAGGGTTATGTCAGCGGAACTGGCGCAATCTCGGCTTGGGTGAAGATCCCGGTCCTTTCAACGTCAGCGGATACGGTTGTCTACATGTACTACGGCAATTCTTCCGCCGCCGATCAGCAGAACAAAACCGGGGTGTGGGACAGCAATTACAAGGGCGTCTGGCACCTGAAGGAATCGACCGCAAGCATAGCGGCGCCGGGTGGAACGATATTCGACAGCACCGTTAATGCGCTGAATCTCACGACGCAGCAGGCTATTACCTCAAATCAGCCCAGCCAGCAAGCCGGGCAAGTCGCCAACGGCATACTGTTCCCGGATCGATTCGATCCATTCGGTGGAACGTACGCAACTAGCAACGACGTGGTCACCGGAGCTGGGACAGTCCCCAACCTTACCGTCGAAGCTTGGATAAAGTTTCCTGCATTCCATGCTTCTGATGGAAATGATTCCTTCGTGGGAACACGGTCCTACACGAATGCCTGCCACAATGTTTTTGGTCTGCTGCAGAGTGCGGCTGGCAATGGCGTTGGTGTCCGAATCTACAACAATTGTGCTGCGGGTCTCGATACCTCAGTTACTACGGTCAGCTTGGATACCTGGTATCACCTGGTTGGAACGTATGACGGCACTAACCTTAAGCTTTATTCAAATGGCGTGCTGGCCGCAACCGCGACTGGAACCGTTACATGGTCAGCAGATAGCCCAATCGCACTTGCTGTGAACAGCCGGTATCACCACGCGATCTACGATGAATTCCGACTTTCCAATGTGACCAGGTCTGCCGCGTGGATCACCACCGAGTACAATAACCAGAGCTCGCCGTCGACGTTTTTCGCGGTAGGTAATCAGGAAAACGGCGGTGGCGGAGGGACGGTCGCGACGCCGACCTTCAACCCGGCAGCGGGGACGTATACGACGACGCAGTCGGTGACCTTGAGTACAACTACTTCGGGGGCGTCGATCTACTACACTGTCGATGGCAGCACCCCAACCACCTCGTCGACGCTGTACAGCAGCGCCATCTCGGTCAGCAACACGACGACGATCAAGGCCATTGGGCACAAGTCGGGGATGACTGATAGTGCCGTGGCTTCGGCACCTTACACCATAAATTCCAATTGGTATAGTACAGGCGGCACGTGGACACATCGTAAAGCGCTCACGATCGACCATACCAAGGTGTCCGGATCGACAGCCTTGACGAATTTCCCAGTGCTGGTCTCGGTGACCGACAGCAACCTGCAAGCGTCGGCTCAGAGCAACGGGAACGACATTCTCTTTACTGCTTCCGACGGAGTTACGAAGCTCCCCCATGAGATCGAGTCGTACACTTCCAGCAACGGGAATCTGATCGCATGGGTACAGGTGCCGTCGGTTTCATCTACTACGGACACAGTGATCTATGTGTATTACGGCAACGCGGCGGCGGCAGACCAGCAAAACAAGCCTGGTGTGTGGGACAGCAACTTTAAGGGCGTCTGGCACATGAACGATACCGGTGGGCCGGCAACCGATTCCACGACCAACGCTAAGAACGCAGCGATCATGAACGGCGCTCCCACTTTTGGCGTTGCGGGTCAAATTGCGAATAGTGTCAGCTTTAACGGAACTTCGGACGTGCTGAGAGCCACCTCGGTCGGTTTGGGTGGAGCGACCGCGGCGACCTGGAGCGGCTGGATTAACTGGGCAGACTTTACGAATGATAATATGCTCGCCGCTCTGGGATCCACGACCTTTACGATCGAGGGCAATAACGGCGGAGGTTACACGAATTGGAATCCTGCATTGATTGTTAGGCTCAATATCAACCAGGAGAATTGTAAATATGCTCCGGCACCTTCGACTAACGCCTGGCACCATGTTGTCCTAGTGATGGACCCGAGCCAATCCATTGACAACGAAATAAAGCTGTATGTCGACGGCGCGGCGCAGACCCTTACCACCTACGGGAACTGCGGAGTAGGAGACAACACTGGCACCTTCCCAGCGCAAGATCTTCACTTCGGCGGGTGGGCCTACAGTTGGTTCTATGGCAAGGGGAAGTTGAACGAAGTGCGACTTTCCTCCTCTACTCGTTCGGCCAGCTGGATCACTACGGAGTTCAACAACCAGAACTCGCCGGCGACGTTTTATAGCGTTGGCGCGCAGCAGTAAGTCGCTTGCTGGTCGATTCAGTTTCGGCAGTCCAGCAGCGCCATGGCTCCAGAACGAGACTTTTAGAGCATTTTCCACTACATCGTCTTTGCCATCAGACCAGGATGACGGAAGTTGCATGAAAGCATAGTCAACTGTCTTCCGGAATTAATGACCTGGTCAAGCCAAGGCCTGAGCTTCCGCACCAGCTGGTAATCCTCTGGATGAAGCGATGTGCGTGAACAGCATGATCAAGAATTCCTAGTGTCTCCGACTAGTACGAATCTCAGTAGGTAATACGGAATAATGATCCTGCTTGACCCCATTTTTGTTGTGCTCCTTCCTGGAAGATCCTGCTTGACTTGTGCTGGCACCAGAGCCATGAATGGTCTCGACATCGAGAAACGGCGAGGCAAGCAGGCTTCTCCGCGCTCGGAAGGAGGTTAGAAATTGTCAAACATTAAGCGCAAAAAAGAACTTCTCGAAGGGAAAGCTGTAGCTGGCAGCAAGCAGGAGGTCGCAACTCAACTGCCAAAAAAGGCCACGAAGACCGAACGTGTCATTGCGCTCTTGAAGCGGCCCTCCGGAGCCACGCTCAAAGCGATCATGGCACTAACCGGCTGGCAGGCCCATAGCGTGCGTGGTTTTCTCAGCGCCCAACTAGTCAAACGGAAGGGCCTGGAAGTCGAGTCCACAAAGCGCAAAGGGCAGCGCTTTTACAGGATCGTGTCATGAAGAACGGGCGCATCCTGAGCTTTCCTCTAAATCTGCCCGCGGTCGTCACCCTAGGCTCCTCGGAACATACCGTCATCCAAGGCCGCTATGGGGAGCGTGCGCATTTCACGCTTGCAGACGGTCGCAGCATGTATGTCCCGCCGTGCGTGGCGACCAAAATCGTCCAGCAGGGGATCACAGCCGGCGAGAGCTTTGAACTATGCAAGCTTAATGTGAAGCGTGGCCGCCGGAACATGATCGAGTGGGTGGTTCGGCGCGTCGATCCGCAGGC
>JGI1027J12803_100445583_pt1 | contig 15535 bp, 5 predicted proteins | sample IowNatreferecore_FD_12803 | JGI IMG/M metagenome (IMG submission 12803) | reverse complement strand
TAGGTTCGAATCCTACCTCTGGAGCCATTTTGTAACTGCTTCGGGTGAAGCGGTTTCCTTGTGACGCAGTTCGGCTGAAACAGGCGTTTCCCTGATTTCGGCCTCTTTCGAGTTCGACGACCGTTGGCTGACCTTCCAAAGTCCCACAACGATGAGGGCTAGCACGAATAAGCCAGACGCGACTACAATGATGCGGCTACGCAATTATTTAAAATGCATTCGCTCTCGTCCTGTAAGCGCGACGCTTATTTGTTCACCGGTTCGATCTGATCAAACCGCAGATTGCTATTGCCTTGTCCGCGGCCGGTTTCTCGAGTTCGACCAATCCACAAAAATGTCGCACCGTTGTACCAGCGGGTGCGCTGATAGCTACGCCGGACCAGCGTACCGGCTCGCGGAATTTCCTCTTCATTCACGAAATAATGCGGTTGCACCTCGTTCAGGAGGATGCCTTTCGGCTTGATTGTCGCCGCGGACGCCGGGTCTAACTTGGGCATGGCAGCGCGCTGGAACACGATGTCCTGGTTACTGCCGGGCGTGTGAACCGCCGAGAATGGTATCCAGTTTTCTGGCACGGTTGTGCCCAGGACGTAACGAATACTTGCTGTCGAACCAACGATCGGCGGTGGCTGAATTTCAGTTTTGTCGGCCGCATCGTTGCCGTTGATTCCGACGCCGGTTTGATCGGGAATTATCTCCTCTACTCCCCAGACGATGTTCGCCATCTCATCACGCATGAAATTGACTTGCTCGAGCGGATCGCTTTCAAGGCTCTGGGTAAGAGTCGCGGGCAGAAAATATTGTCGGTTATAGCTCCCGATCTCGCCTTTATTACTCAAGTTGAACATGCTCCAGCGTTGCCAATTGTTCTCTTCCCCCTCGTCCGCGGCGCGGATCAGAGTCCGATCGCCAAACACGTCCGTTACCACCAAACCCTTGATTTCGCATAACGTGTTCACCGGCATTGAATATGGGATGACAAACCAGTCGTTGCCGTAAATCAGCCCCATTTCGGCGAACACGAGCAGAAGGAGATCCGTGGTTTTGGTGTTGAGTTTACCGAAATTGACTTGCCGGTCTTCCATTTCCCAGAAACGAGGACTCGGCATTCCCTTAAACGTTACCGGCGCCGGCAGAAATGAGATCGGCTTTTCAAAAGCCGGTGGGGCAGATGCCTCCCGCTCATCTATTGCTACCGGCGCGCCCGCGGAATCGACTTCGAATGAATACCAGTCAAGTCTACCTTCGTGGTATCGATCCGCCGCAAGAACCATTTGCCCGTTAGCCGGCCGTAACGCGGCCGTGCGGAAGTGATATGTTAGCCGTTGCGGATCCCATGGTTGGGCGGTTGACGAATCAGGTTGCGAGTATTGCCGCTGGAACCACCGCTTCAGCGATTCGGTATATTCGTTAATCGGAGTCTGATGAGAAGATGCGATCCCTGCCTTCGCATTGAATGTTCCGTCGTTGATCGCGGCGAGAAGCTTCTCTCCATCGAAATCCCGCTCCCTGGTTGCAGTATACAAATTCAAGCCATTAACCTGGCCGCGAAATTTATCTTCCTGGCCGGAGTCAAAAGGAAAGGCAGTGCGATAATTTTCCTGATAGGTTTGCCGGAGCGTCCCGTTGTGAAGTTTGAGAAAATATTGACTGATTTGGACTTTTAACGCGTGAGTAAACGGGACGCGCTCGCGCTCGACGATCGTTTCCAACGGCACATCGTCGCGATACTGCTGCCCGCTTCCATTGCCTAACTCCACCCGGTCCAGCTGCATTTGGCTGGTCAGCAATCGCGCGTCCACCGCCGACCCGGCATCCTCCGCTTCAAGCTCGCCCATTTGCCACTGGCGCGTCAGCATCCAGAGTGGGTCTCGAATTTCCGCGCGCAAACTGCGGCTGAAATCCTCGGTTCGTGCCCGCGTTTCCAGACGATTATAGGCCGTAATCAATGGATCGCGGTAAACGTCCGAAAGCAGGTTCAATCCTGTCGCCGCACTGTTTTGGAAAATTTGCTGTAGATTATTTACCGGCATGGTTAACGGTTCATCGCCGTGGTAAGGAGACTAGCCGCCTGTTCGCTGATAGCCTTCACGTTTAGCGAGTAGTCTAACGAAATCGTGCTGCGTTCGGTGCTGAACTCAGAAATAGTGGTTGGCACCAGCGCGCCGATGCCGCTCAGTTGTTCAATCATGTCCGGTTCAACCGCGCGGAGTTTCGCACGTTCAAAGGTGTCGAGTACCGTCGCCGTCAGATCTTCCCAGTGCCACTTCCCAGTTAGCTGCGGTGTGATCGCCAGAAGAATTGCCGCCGGCGGGGAGCTGTTAGGCTGATCGTAATTAAAGCCGATACCGGTAACTTCTTCCTTGCGAGGCAGCGACTCGGTCCATTCATCGACCAATAACCCGCTCTGCAAGGTTACCGGCGCAAGACCTTGCGGGAGACATTGTACGACGGCGAGGGTGTCGTGCACAACCGTTGTGCCCTCCGGAAACTCCACGCTCAGCCACGAATCGTTGTCGCGATACGGCACCTGCATCGGACCGCAATAGCCGCTATCAGTTCCGAACGTCTGGGCGAGCATGACGATAGTTTGAAAAGTGTGCATGGCCGGCCGAACCAGTGAAACGCCATGCAGCCATTCCTCCACCGGCAAAGGCGCTCCCTTCGTGTTCCGGATGTAGTTTAGTAACTGGCCCCGATTCGTGTCGGCCTGCAAAACATCAGCCACATTCCAGAAGCTAAACTTCGGGAGAATCTTGTAATCGGCGCCCAACAACGTTGTTGCCATCTGCGTTAGCAAGGCCGCTTTTTGAGGCGGTTTGGTGTCAACCGCATTCACCACCGAAAGATTGTCGTCGTATGATTTTTTGACTGCTTCGTAGCGAGTAACTAACGAACGCGCTTGCGCTACTAACGACTCCCGCTGTTCGTCTTCAAATCCGTTAGCGGACAACGGGAACGCATGCACAAAGCCAGCATTAGCGACCTGAATCAGATGCTGACGCAAATTATCAACCGCCGATTCGGTCTTTGCAGTCTCGGCATCGTCAGCATCGGTTCCGAGCGTGCTCATCAACAAATCAAACTCGCTGCGAATCGAGATTACGCGGCTTTCTAACTCCGCGATATCGACCTTACCGGGATTGTCAGCGGCGACCACAGTCGGCTTGGATGCGGAAATAAAATCCATCGCTTGAAGCGGCCGGGATTTTCCTGCCATTTCGCGGATTGCATCGGCAAGCGGCAGGATCTCTGCGAACGAACGGATGTCCAACTTTCCGGCATCCTTGTTTCCGAATTCGATTTTCACGATGGTTGCATCGGAGAGCAAGTGCTGTCGCGCAAACCAGTATCGGATTCGGACCTCGAGTTCGGAATAGCTTGCAGCCTCGACTTTCTTGCCAATCAGGTAAACCAGATCGAGTGGCTGGAGCGCGAGATCGCGCAGACTAAGGACGTTTTCGATCGGAGCATGCGAAGCATCGCTGAGCACGGCACCGGTGGAGTCTACCGCGCGCACCACGCAGCGAATCGTGGCAGGATCACCTAATAATGTGCCCGCCCATTGATTGAATCCAGGCTCGATCCGGGCACGGAGAGTCAATGGAATGCCCGGCCATGGATTCGCCGTGGTGCCGGCGTCGAATTGGACGGCGACACGGTTAGTGAAACTGAGATCGGTGCCGCGCGACGATCGAATGATTTCAACATCTTCGGGAATTTCGCCAGTGGCAATCGACTGCATTACCGCCCCGGCACGATCAAAGTTGCCAAGCGCTAATTGATAGGCGCTCTCCGCCGTCAAAATGTCTCGCAGCGCGTCGAGAGAATTCTCAATTCGGAGTTTCTCCTGTTCGATGGCGTCGATCTGATTGGGATCTAACGGAGGCAGATCGATTACTCCATACGGAAACGGCGCGGTGGTTTCGGCCAGATCTAGTCCGTTTACCACTTCGTAGTCGTCGATTACTTCGGCCGGCTCAGAAGGATAACCGGCACGCGGAATTTTCGTTTTCTTGATCGGAAACGCCGTTCGAAACAACGGTTTCAGCTGGTCGAGAATAACCGGATTGTTGGGACGCGTCGTCCAGTCGTGCAGGCCCTGTTCAAATGAATAGCCGAGCAGCACCTCCAGAGACTGACCATGGCGAACGCCGTCGATCAGGTACTTTGCCCGGCGCACCCGATCTGATGACAAATTCACCGCGAGTTTATCGCGTTCCCCCGGGGAGGCATGGCTCAAATATCCGTTACGCAGGATGGCCGCAGCGGTGGCGTGATTGAGCGAAGGCGCATGAACATAACCGCCGTTCGACGGTGCCGAATACAAGTTGTTGTTTTGCTCTCGCAAGTCAGCCGGCAAGACTTCTTCGGACAGCTGAATACGTCGTTCGCGCATCGGCCGAACATTTTCCAGATAGCCGTAACTACCGAGGTAAATTCCGGTTTGTCGGTCGCGATTGCCGACGGTTAGGCCACGGGACTCGCGGATTCGCCGGTCAAATAATGCCATATGCCAGCTATCCAGCCTATGATTCAGTGTGTCGATGTGTTCGACAAAGGCGCGTTCCAGGCGGGCGGTGGGTGCCTTGCTCAGCAGTTCCAGGGCGCTTTTAACCTCGCCAAAATTGACACCGATATCGCGTTCGCTTCCACGGGTAAACCGGTCGAGCTGGACGAACGCAAGCAAAGGCTTGTTCGATGTTTCTGTCGGAATGACACGATTAGCCGGAGCGCGGAACACTTCCCAGGGCGAAACGTCGGGTTCCGCGCTGATGTTCATGAATTTGCGACTCCGAACCAACTCATCGGCGACGATTCCGTTTGACGTGAGCAATCGATGAATGCTTTCTTTTGCTTCGCTCAACAGCGCGTTGTGCAACATCAGATAGAGCAACCCATTCGGCCTTGGCAGACCGCCAAAATCCTGCGCCTCCAGCGCATCGATATTGTCAGCGTTGTTGAAGAGCCAGCGAACGTAATTGCGATTATCGCTAAAGGGCGGGTCCTCGGTTAACGGTCGCGTGTCGACCAGATTGTGAGCGTCGAGTTGCGTTTGATAGTGACGATAAATGAGCTGAAACAAGAGCGGCACCGGCTTGGTTGTGCCATCGTCGCGCCGCGTCTGATAACCAAAATCCTGGAGTAACTGTCGTCCGCTGTTGTTCTCCATCAGCTGGCCCAGCACATCCCAGAAGTAGCGGCCGCCAAGTTGGAATTGCTCGAGGTTCATCAGGTAATCCAGGCTGTAGCCGACGCGCTGATAATATTCGGCCGAAGTTGGTTGCAGGCCCAGCACGTTCATCAAATTCTCGCTCGCGTTTCCCGTCTGTCCGATATAGGCAAGCTGCGCCTTGAGTGCTTGCCATTGTTGCTGCAGATGCAACAGCACCTTGCGGACACCTTCTTCGAAATCGGTATCGGAAGATTCCAGCTGCGGATAAGCCCATCGGGAAAACGCGCTGGTGAGAAGAAGGCCGTATGGCTGATTTCCTACCCTGATTGCGGGCAACGGACCGCGACCGGTTACGTGCTTCGTAAAAAGGTCGCGCATCCGAACGATCGTCTCGTCGCTCATTACCTCGTTCAGCATACTTTGGAGATAATAGCCGAGAGTACCGGCGTAGAGGGCCTCGTTCATCGCCATCGCCTCTGCGTAGTCTAACCGGTCGCTGTTCTGAATATGTTGCAGAGGCTCGTAATTGATCCCCAGATACTCCGCCAACCGCTGGCCGTCGGTCACTCGATTTAAATCAGTCTCGAATTGGAACAGCGGATTACCGGTTTCGACAAAATAACTTTTACCAATGAGCCAATCGTCCTTACCAAAACCGGAATCATTGCCGTCCGTATTATTGGTAGGCGTACCCTGCGGGACGAGACTGAACCCTTTGGCGGAGTAGTGATGGTTCTCGATCAGGTCTTCAATCAGTTTTTGGCTATCCTGGTCGCTTGATGAAAGTTTTAATCCCAGGACAAGCAACTGTTCAAACCCGAGTGCGGCATCAGGCGCTTCAAGCGGTATCCGAAAAGCCATTCCACGACTAACCGCGAGCTGAAAATCAGCGATCCATCGGAAATCGTCACCCAGGTTAATGCGCTGATCTGTCGAGTCGCGACTAAGTGACGGTTTTCCTTCGTCCTCCAGGGGAGCCGGACCTACGATGAGAGCATCGGTGATTTGCGCGCCGATCATGGTTCGAACCAACTGCCCGCCGCGATAGGCCATTAAAACAAATCGATCGGGCATAACCACGCTATGTGGCGCCTGGGTCCAGCTGTCCGGTTTCGTCAGGGAAATACTCGGGAACTGAAGAGCATCATCGCTCGATGGCGGTGGCGTGCTCCAGTTTAACGGCTTCGTTTGCAGCGCCACCCAGGCCGCCCGATTGGCGCCAAACCGATCGACCAACGCCTGCCAGGCTTGTTGACGATCCGCCTCCGCGACCGCGGCCCGCAGATTCTTCCAATAGGCGATTCCATGTGTTCCTTCCGCATCGGTCAGAATTTTTTCATGGGTGGTGATGCCAATTTCATCCGGGAAAACGCGCACCCACAATTCGTTGTGCCCGGCGATTTCCTTGAACCGGATCTCCAGCCGCAGCGGCAAAAGCATGATCGGCCTGGAATCATCCCATTCTTCGATAAGCTTCTGAGGTGTTGTATCAGCAAAAAGTCCGTCGATTAAAACACCAACGGCTTGCTCTTTCGTTTCGACGATCTTCTTCTGCCCTGGAATCTGATTGGTAATTTCGGTGAGTGCGCCCGATTGATCTTCATAAGCTGGCGCGGAAGAAGCGATGCGATTGAGTTCTTCCTCCAGCTGTTTGATTTCTTGTTCCAGTTGTTCCTGATCAGCTTCAAGTTTGGAACGTTGACTGCTGATCTGCCGCAGGCGCTTTTCCAGCTCCGCCAGCTGTGCTTTCAGCTCTTTTATTTTCCGCTCCAACAGATCGATCTCGTTAGCCAACTGTTGCCGGTTCGATTCGTCGCGGGTCTGCCCAAGACTACGCTGTAGCTCTTTCAGCCGCTGGCTCAGCAGCCTCAGTGTGTTGTTACCGTCTTCCAGCGCTCGTTCGAGTTGGTTCAGCTCGTCTAGCGAACTCTTGATCTGACGGATCCGTGCCGCGCAATCAGCAATCTTGGCGCGCACTCGGGCAATCTCGCTACTTGTTGCCGCGCTCTCGACCGTTTCTTTCGCAGCTGCTTTGCGCTGCGCTCGCAACAGCTTCAGCTGCTTTAACCGCAGCGCATACAGATCATCCTTTGCTTGGTCGCGTTCAGCCCTCGTTTTTCGCAAAGCATCAAGGATCTCAGTGTACGAAGCCATGCAACGTCAGGGTTGATCTAGGTTTTCGAGCATTTCCCTGGCGCGCACCGCAATCATCACCGGCTTCTGATACAGGACCGATGCCATGTCCGCTGAGTGGGTCCCCCACTGAGCTCTTAACGGCGCGCTCAACTGATTGAAAAATGTGGCAGCTGGCGGCACTGCGGTACTGATGAACCGGGCGTTCGGATCAAAACTGACCCACGACAGGTCGTCCCATGTGATCGGCGTCGTTGGGTCGTCGTCCGGAATGAAGTCAATGTCCATTCCAAAGCGCGGCTCGCCGGGCGATTGTTGAATGACAAAGTACCAGCCCCAGTCGTCCGATTCAGTTTTTGGGTCATCCGCTCCTCGTGCATCGCTGATCTTCATGTCAAAACCGAAGAACCGTATGTCCGGATCAATCTCAGCCCGGAAAAGCGGAAACTTAATTTCGGTTTTCATGTCGGTATCGGTTTTCACTTCCTGGATCACCGGGTCCTGCGTCGGATCGGCCACGCCGTTTTTGTCCTTAAAGATGTGAGCTTTCTGCGCATAGATTACGGTGTTTGGGTATTTCTTGAGCAACTCTCCGCGGACTAACAGAACCAATTGGCTGCCAGCCGGACGTTGAGGGTTACGGTGAGAACCAAGTGGTGAGACTGTCGGCCATTGATCGATTGGCGTGATGTCCTTGTATCTCTCTGCCAGTTGTTCCGGGGTGATATCCGGATCATCAACAACGATTCCCTTTACGTCCCAGAACTGCCGGAAATAACTGCCGCGTTGATCGGTCGGATATTCCCGCCAAAGGAGCTCGCGCCCGAATTCATGATTTAGACCGGTCATGTAAGACTCAATAAAGGGCGGGTTGGTGATTAGCAGCGAAATCGTATTCGGAGGAATCAGCTGCAGATTGGGAAGGAAAAGTTCGCTCGAGATATCACGCAGCTTTTCATACATGGCGTCAGGAAAATCGGGATACGCCATTGCCGGAATGAGGTGATCCGGGTTCAACAACCACTGTGGGTTGAATGTGAAACGAACCTGACTGGCAACGAGTTTCGGAAATGTCACCGCTGGATCAATCGCGTCCATCAATTTTCCGTGCGTGCTGTTGATATCCATCGTGACCGCTTGCGGCTCCGGCGCCTTCAGTGCAAGTCGCTCGTTCAATCGAATAGCCGCCGCCCGAAAATTTTTAGCTTCAACCGGCGGTTCGCCTGCGCTCGTCACCGTGCGCATTGAAACGCTGTTGAAGTGCAAGGCGTTGGCGGAATCAGAAGAGACAAGAGATGCAGTCGTTACCTCGGTCTTGTTAGTCGACGTGATTGAGGTAACAGGATCAGTAACCGTAAATCGAAAGTCGGATTTGGCTGGCGCTGCTTCCAGTTCAGCATGGACTGCCTGTGGGTCGGACATCGTCCGAGAGATGTTCAGAGCCGTCTCCCAACGACCAGAGTAAATGTATCCACCGATTGCCACGGAAGCGGCAACGCCACACACCAGCCACGCCCCGGTAGCGAACCCGATAACCACAAGAAGCAGCAACAGAACAGCCAGAATGCCCAACCGATTATCGAGAATGAATTGCAGCCAACCAGGAAAATTCGAGGCCGGCAGACGACTGGCCACAATTTTATCAGTCACCAAATCCTTCGGCACCTGTTTCGGAGGCGCGGCCGTAACGATCGCATCATTCAGTTTGGTTATTAGGTCTGCGTGATTGAATCCGCTGTCAGCCTGCCGTAGACGTTTACCATAGGCCCCGCGGCTCCGGACGATCCGCCGAAATGCGCTGCTGGTCGCAGCAACCGGAATGTGGCTGTTTTCGAGTTGATGAAAAAGCGTGGTGGGCGACCCCTTCACCTTTGTCAGTAACGGCGCCAGGATTGCCAACGACTCTGCCGGTTTCAGCGTCTGAACAAAATTCGTGGCAATTGCTTTGACCGCTGTCATCGAGAAGACGGCGTTTCGGATTCGTCGATTAGCGGCGAGGATGTTTTTTACCTGTGCCCACGCTCGCGCGACGTAATCCTCCTGGTTATTCTGCACGACAGTCGTTCCGAATCCTGCCGGAACCCGATTTCGCGGGTCCCGATTGAGCTCGTTAAGCCAGCCGTCCTGCACCGGATCAATCCGATGCTGCAATGCATGGTTCTCTCCATAAATGGGTGGCGAAACGACCGGATCCGTGTTGTTGTTTGTCTGCTCAGCGAGGTCCGCTGGCAGATTCAAAATCGACTTCGACTCCGGGAAGAACGGTTTGGTCGGATCAACAGCTTTTGGCCGGGAGGTGGTCGTCGGCGCTTTCAACGCGCCTTCTAATCCGATGATCATTTGATTCGGCACGATATTCGGCTGATCGGGTGGCGGGTCGATTTGCCCAATGTCTGTGCCGTTAATCATTCCAAAGCCCGGTTTTGACCCATCCATATCGCGAATCCCCACCCGCTCATCCATGGGCCGGGGCTGCAGCAGCTTCACGAGCGACTCGAAATCGGCATTTTCGCCAGTCCGGAAGTGCCACTCATAATATATCGGGATTTCGGTGTTGGTTTGCCCGGCTGCCCAGGCCGGCTGCTGGGCGTCAAGGTTCGCTGTGGGCTGGCCGAGTCCTGCCAGTCGACCGGTCTCGAACGTCGGAACCACGAAAGCCTGGTAGGCCGTTGATGGCTTCAGTTTTCGGGGGCAGACCAGCCGGGAAATTATCTTGTCGGAATTGGGATTGTTAAGGTCATGCAGTGAAAGCAAAAACTGCTCGAACTCAGTCGGCGTATCGTAACCCTGGTTGGTGTGAACATGTGCCCAAGCCCAGATTTGGTCGGGCGGCGGCAATGAATCGGTGCTGTTTACGGTAATTGTTGGGAGGGGCAGGCGTTTATCGTTTCGAACGAATTCGCTCGCTTCCGGATTGTCGCTTTGTTCAAGCACGAGCAAAGAAAGCCATGGACGCAATCTGGCGCCGTTCCCGGACGCCGGCGTGTAACGCCATACGAAATCCTCATCGTAAAATTCTATGAACGGCAAGTAGTTAGGCTCAAAGTTGGTGATCCAGTTGAGCGGCTCGGTCCGGACTACCATTTGAGGATTGATACCGATGATGTCGCCGGGGCCAATCAGCGCGAATTCTTTGTGCACATTTTCGGTGTTCAACGTGACGTCGATGGGAACACTGGCCCGCTCTTTGGTAGCGGATGCGCCGGTGCCGAGATGATCCTGTTCCGTAATGCGGTTCCCGATGCCTTTGCGTAGCCACGAACTGAAAGTGTATCGCGCGACCGTGATGCTCATTGGATTGCGTTAGGTCATTTCGTAGCTGGAAAGCACTTGCACCGTGCCGGCGAGCGATGGGTCACGGGCGATCAATTGATCTCGAAGAAACTTTGCTTCGGTTTGGGTCTTAGCCACCAATTCGGGCGCGTGCAGCGCCAGATCGCTCGTATTCACAACCATGAAGCTTGGTTGTTGCACTTCGATCGGCGCTGGAGGCGTTCCGCCGATCTTTCGTCGCACGGCATAGGCATTGTTTGCGATGGCGCCGCCTTGCGAGAATATCGAGAACACCGAAACGAAGAGCTGATATAAACCCGCACGAATCGAGGTTCGTCGTCTCCGATGCACGTAACTTAATTCGTAGGTGACGTCCTTCTGGACATTGGAGCCGTACTGTGAGCTGTCGCCAGTGCTGAATTGCAATCCGCTGCGCAACTTCTCAAAGGACGGCAGGGCCAGTCTCTCTTCATCTTTTAGCTGAATAAAATTCGCTCGCGCGAATTCCTCTCGCGCTTCATCGGTCAGCCCATCGGCGAAGGTGAGTTCGAACTGGGTAACGCCCACCGGACGTTGATTGCCGAATTTGTTAATCTCCAGGCCTAGCGGTGCGACTTTTTGGCTAACTTCAAGAACTCCGAATGGATGCAGCACAATATGATCGTCCGGCACCTCGATTTTGCGCAGAGTCACGCTTTGATGGGTGTTCGCCGGCAATGTTGCTCGCCAATTCCGATCATCGCCAATCGCCGCGCGCATCAAGGGATAGACATCAACCGTTTGTTCAGGCAACGAAGGCGTGTCATCGCCCCACGTCACATTGAAATCGATCGACACGGAGAAAAACCAGAAATCGACGCTCGCTTCGCCACGCGCATGCCAAGGAGTTGGACCCGAAAGCTGGCAATGGACATCGATGCCCATCAGAACGTGCGTTCCTTCTCGCAAGGCGACTCCCGCGTTAATGACGGCGACAAATCCGAACGGATTAAAATGGACTAACAAATCATAACCGAGAAAGCCGTAGATGTTGAAGCCGCATGCCTCGGCGTAAAGTTCGACTCTGGATCCGGATTGAACCGTATTGGATGTAACGGCAAAATACGTCTGGGCAGTTATGCGCGGATTTTCTCCGGAGAGAAGCGAAATCGTTAGGCGCCGCATGTTTTGCAGATCCGGCGGGACTTCATGGAAGGCCGGATGGAATCCGCCGACCGAGATCACCAGTAGCGGCTCATCCCCCCAGCCAATGCGGAGCGCCATATCGCCGGTCAGCGTGTAAACCAGCAGCCGCGAATCGAACAGCGAAGCATCGAACCAGATCAATCCGCGATTGAAATCAATTCCGCCCGCAAAATTGACCTGGAGCTTGAGAATATCGGCGTCTTCGGTCGGCAGGATGCAGCGGAGAACGCCGAGCAGATTGAACTCCGGTTTTGGGATATCGAGGACAATACCGAGCTCGAGTGAGATCAGGGTTGGAGTGCCCCAACCCAGCTTCCCCATCGGGCCGATGATGAAGTGTTGCGGCGCGACCGGAAAGATCGTCTTCAGATCGCTGATGATCCGCCCGATGTTGGCGATAATGTCCTGCGGGAAGAGTATGCTATTCACCGCGCCGGTGCGCACGCCAACTCGCAATGCCTCAGTATCCAACGTTCGGTTTAACGCCAGCAACCCGCCCACGCCTATCAAGGTGAATCCAAAGCCTAACTGAAGCGGAACGAACTCCGCTGTTACCAAAACGAGAAGCGCAAATCCCGAGCTGTTATCGGGCAGTTTCGTAGTGATGATACCAACGGCTTTCAGCGCGATGATTTCGCTGAACGTTAGATCCAACGCGCCGGCGTACTCTCCCTGCGCGGTATCAAACCTTAAATAACCGCCTCCCTTGATGACTCCGGTGTCGATGGACAAGCCGACTCCGGTCGGCGGTTTGAATCCAACTTCGAGGTCGCCTGGTCCCAGATTGCCCTGTCGAAAATGGATCACGGTGTGAACCCCAAGATCTTCAACTACCGCCTCGAATGGACCGAGGTCGCATTTCAAAAGAACGCCGGCGTCCACACCCAGCTGGTCGTCAGCCGGAGCGAGCGCGACCCTGATCGATGGAACACTAACCGGTCCAAGGTTGAGATTGACCGGAATGTCCAAGGCAAACTTCGCGCTTCCCTCAAACGTAAATCCGGAAAGCAGGCTCATTCCCAGCCCAAGCTTCGCTTCCGCCTGCACGTGCAATCCCGAGAGGATTTTCTGCAAGAATCCGTCTCCGTCTCCGCCGCCAATCACCAGACGCAATGCATCGATGTCGCCGCGAACGCCGAGGTCGAGCTTCCCATTCACGTCGTCCGCGAACCATTTGACGCCGAGACCCTGAATCGACAGGCGCGTCCCGCCATCCGTGCCGATCAGGATCATCTCCTGTGCCTGGTCCTGTTTTTCCCGAATTTGTATCGCGGCGTGAAACGCCCCGGTTAGGTTTAGGATTCCTTCGGCATCAAACGGCGGACGAATCACCACGCCTACGCCTTTGATATCCGCGGTTGACTCGAACACCAGCTGCCCTCGATCGCATACGTCAAAGTCAAAACTCGCTGCGCCCATGATATAAGGCAGTAGCGCCATCCCTTTCTTCTTCGTGCCTTGAGCGTCCGCGGGTGAAAACGCGATCCCGAACTGGCTGTAAGTTTCGGGTGTCAGTCCCTTCTCGAACAATGGGAACCGCAGTTCCCGGAGATCGGCCGAGGTATTACCCAGAATGCTGCGTGTGCTGTCTGCCTGCGGATAAAGCCCACCCGGCATTACGGCCGACCGCATCACCGCGTCGAGACGAGTCAGAAACTTTTGGGAATTAAACGCGGTGCTCCACTGGTAGACGTCGTCCGCAATTTGTTGTGGTTGATTGAGAAATTTGCCGAACCGATCCCAATTGATTAGCCGCATGGGCTGTCCAGGCGCCGGTGAAGATTCATCCTCAATCAGTCCAAGAAGATGAAGCGTCCGATGCAGCTCCGGTCGCTGCCGGTCAAAATAATCGAGCACCAGAAAATCGGTTAGACGCCGGGGTAAATCGTCGATGCCCGGAATGGTTGAGCCGCCGGCCGACTTAATCTCGGTCTGCAATTGTCGGATGGTGTCCACCGTTGCGCCGACTTTGGTGAAAACATCGCTGATTGCGGTAAGCAGAGCGGCATCACTCGCCTGGGCCAATTGGCGCACCGCTGCCAGCAAATCCTGCGCGTTGGTGGCGAGCGTCGACAAGCTAGCCCCGAACGCACCCGTCGGGATGTCGTAGCCTAACTGGCGAAAAAACGCTACCGCCTTGTCTGGCGTGTTCACCGCGCGCAACGGCGCGATCGCCAGACCGGCTTGCGTCAGGACGGATTGAAGTGCGTCAGCCATCGGACAAAATCAGAAGAGTTACGGCACCAACGGCTCCTTTCCTAACTCCAGGACAAACGTTCGGTGGCGCATTTCTCCACGCCTCGTATCTGTCCAAATGTCGAGTAAATTGAACTGCAGGACCATTACCATCGCCTGGTCGAAACTAAAGCCCGATAGTTCCGTCGAATGCGCCGAGACCCATGTATACAAATCGGTGAATCCGGAAAAGCCTAACGTGCCGAACGAACCTCGAGCGGGAAGCACATCAATCAGCTTTTGCAGTCCCGGTTTCACCGCCGATTTTTGAAAGCCAGCGCCGGTGCCCAGCTGAATCAATCGTGCCAGACAAATCTTCTCCAGCTGATCATCGATGTGAGGTTTGCCGTTGAACTTAAAATTAAAATCGATGAATTGAACATTGGCACCATATTTGGTGATGTAAGGTGTAATTTCTTCGCGCGGCGGACTTTCCTTGTTCGGATCGGTAATAGCGGGATTTTTTCTTGGAACCCCACCCGGGGTGTAGGCGTAAACGATCAATTGGGCAGACGGACTGCTGGTGAACGCAGTGTCCACCGCCCATTGAGTAAGCTTTTTGAAATACTGAAATGACGTCGCCGGCATGGGATGATCGTCATGATGGTACCACGCATCGAAATATATAAGGCGCCTTAGGTTGGTAAGGTCGACCAACTGATTAATTATCGTTTGGTTCACGCCTCGATAGCCAGTGCTGTATCCTGCCATCACCTCGACCGAAAAAGAGATCCCAGGCAAACCGGCCAGAGTCATCAGATCATTAATGATTTGCGTGGATATTCCGTAGCCGAATCCTTCAAAAATGCCGGACCAACCAGCTTCCACTCCCGAGACGGTGATCAAAACGCTATTAGTCTCATTAGCGAAGAATTCGGAGAGCCGGAAAAGACCCATTTCGATCCCCGTCCCGAAAAAAAGAGCGACCCGGGCTTTCGGCTTGGATCCGGCTGGCGCATTAAAGAAATCGGTTGCTAATCTTTTCGGCACAAAAATCTCGAAGTCGCGCTTCAAATCGAACTCCTGCTTCGTGGCAATCGAAGAATTCCACGTTTGAGTGAGCACCGTGGCGATCGCGGAATCGTTCAGAGGGTTCACGGAGGTATTCAACTCGAGCCTCGCGTCCTTGATGATGGGCACTGCTGGTGGAGGAGTGGACGGAACTTTTGTTGCCGTTCCAGCTCCCGGTGAAGCTGCGTTAGTAGCGTGGGTAGTACTACACATTCTTCGCCGCTACGTCACGAGCGGCCCCCGGTTATAGTGTTCCGTAATCCAGTGCGCGCGCGTCCCCGATAGACCGGTGACCACGTCATGAAAGCTTGTGGCCGGGAAATATCTGTCTCTAAGCGCCTCAGCAAGACGGGCAGTGAACGCGATATTTGTTTTCGGAAACCTGGTGAGATTAATCAAATCGATTTTGTCATCTTCGCTCAGGCTATCCAGTTTTTGCCGAAGATCTTCGTCCGCAACCGCATTCTCGCTCGCAGCCTGCGGCATCTCCACCCAATTCAGCAGCGGCGACGCTGCCGGGAA
>JGI1027J12803_100185574_pt1 | contig 15605 bp, 13 predicted proteins | sample IowNatreferecore_FD_12803 | JGI IMG/M metagenome (IMG submission 12803) | reverse complement strand
TGTTTTGTGATTGCGGCTTTCATGGCAAAAAAACATTGTATACAATTATTGTTCTGCAGTCCATTTTTGATTGTCCATGATACAACAATCTCATCACCTACATATTGATAGATTTCGCCGGAATAGTTGACAATAGAATCCGTCAAATCGGAGTAATACTCCCGCAGCATTTCAAAGTACATTATATGGCCCAGTCGTTCGGCAATAGTGGTTGAGGATTTCATGTCCAAAAACATAAAAATTCTCGCTTCTTCGGTAGGAAAATGATACCTGCCCGTGAAAAAATTATTAAGAACACCCAGGCCAATATTTTCACTTACTTCCGTGTAAAACTGGGATACAACAATAACTGCGGCCATATACAGTCCGACGCTCAAAAAAGCATAGTTTGAAATGAACGCCCAGGCATATTCCCAAACCTGTCTGCTAATAATAGAAGTTCGCAGTTCAACAGCATTAGCAACCATCGTAACAATCAAAAGAAATGATACAATGATCGCTACATAGATTGCCGACTTTAAGACAATTTTTTGGGTAAAACTCTTTTGACTGAATAATTTATTAAAATATAGAATTTCAATCGTGCCAATCAATAAACCCGTTATTAGCGCAGATACGGGTGTAATAAAAATAGTCCTTTGGAAATTGTAGGGGTTTCCGGTTGATGGATAAGAGACCAGTTTACCAAGAATACCTTTCTCGAGCAGGGTATAAACGATACTGAAGACCACCCAGATAATACCAAATGGCAGAATCCTGTAGACATTCCTTCTGGTTTTTGCAGATAGCATGCTTTCAAATGTAGGGTTTTTCGTATACCGAAAAGATGCTAATTCCCTTCCTGTAGCATTGATATTCGCAGCGATCATTTACGTGTCGCCCCGGGATTTTTTTCCCGTGCTGATTTCAGGTCCTTTCATTTAACGGTTAAACGCTTTGTACTACGGCAAAGCTGTCACATATCCCGTTTCTATTGATATCTTTATCAGGTCTTCATTAAATATTGTGGACACGGGCTTTTTTAATCTTATCCAATTTTTACCGGAAGCAACGCATTATTCAGATTCCGGATTAAATATCAAATGTGAAGTGCAGTTTTCTTTCCCTGAAATCACATTTTTTGAAATTTATTAGCGGATATATAACCACTGTCCTGCAGAGGAAGTTTAGTCATATGCTATCATATATATTATCATCATTCATTATTAAACCGAATAAAATGAAATTAAGCAGTTTCCTATTTAAAAGAGTCGCGGGATTTGTACTGCCTTTTGCGATTTTATCCCTGACATTTACCGCCGATGCACAAGACAAAAAGCCCAACATCCTGGTCATTATGGGGGATGACATCGGTATGTGGAATATCGGAGCCTATCACCGGGGTCTGATGGCGGGCAGAACGCCCAATCTCGACAAGATCGCCAGCGAAGGCATGATCTTCACAGACTATTATGCGGAAGCGAGCTGTACTGCCGGACGCGCAAACTTCATCATGGGCGAATTGCCCATACGAACAGGCATGACCACAGTTGGCCAGGCAGGCGCTAAAATCGGAATTCCCGCTGAGGCCTGCACAATTGCCACCGCGCTCAAAGCGCAGGGGTATGCCACGGGACAGTTCGGCAAGAACCACCTGGGGGATCTCAATGAGTTCCTGCCCACGGTACATGGCTTTGACGAATTTTTCGGCTACCTCTATCATCTGGATGCCATGGAAGATCCTGCTCATCCCAACTACCCGCAGAACCTGCTGAATGTGGTCGGTCCACGCAATATGGTTCATTCATGGGCTACAGAAACAGATGATCCAAAGGAGATGCCACGCTGGGGCAAGATCGGAAAACAAAAGATTGAAGATGCCGGGACACTTTATCCCAAGCGGATGGAAACAGTGGACGACGAGATCCGTGATATGGCCTTGAATTTTATTGAAAAATCCAAAAAAGACGGAAAGCCTTTTTTTTGCTGGCTTAACCCCACGCGCATGCACATTGTCACCCATCTATCTCCCAAGTATGAAGCCCTGCGTACTTCAGAGAACGGATGGTCTGAAGAAGAAGCCGGCATGGCCCAGCTGGACGACGATATTGGTATTGTCATGAAAAAAATCAAAGACCTGGGAATGGACGACAATACGATCGTAGTATTTACGACAGATAATGGCACAGAAGTTTTCACCTGGCCTGATGGAGGTCAGACTCCGTTTGCGCAAAGTAAAGGGACTGTTTTGGAAGGTGGCTTTCGGGTGCCATGTATTCTTCGCTGGCCCGGACATGTGGCTCCTGCTTCAGTACAAAATGGCATTTTCTCCGGAATGGACTGGTTTCCTACCTTTCTTGCAGCCGCCGGTAATCCGAATATTACCGATCAATTGCTCAAGGGTGTGAAACTTGGAGACCGCACATATAAGAATCACCTGGATGGTTATAATCAGATGGACCTGATAACCGGCAAAGGCCCTTCAGCGCGACACGAAATCTTTTATCTTGGTGAAAGCACCGTCGGCGCAGTTCGCATTGACGATTATAAATATCGTTTCATTGACCAGCCCCAGGGTTGGCTGGGAGAAAAAACGCATGTCGATGTACCTTATCTGATCAATCTGCGGCTTGATCCATTTGAACGTACCGGCTGGCCAAACAACGGGACCAAAGACGGTGCGCAGCAATATTTCGATTGGTTCAAATTCCAATTCTGGCGCTTTGTATTTGTTCAACAGGTAATGGGAAAGGAACTACAAACCTTCCTGGATTACCCTCCCATGCAAAAAGGCGCAAGTTTCAATCTTGAGGCAGTAAAGGCAGAGATGGCTACCAGGATGGCGGCGGCTGAAGCGGCTAGTCATGGCTCCGGTCAGTAAGGGAATTTGGGCAGTTATTTTTCAGGCGACAGATATCCGCGCATTGTTTCCCGGATACCGAAGAAACGGCGCGGATATTATTAGTTATTTAAAAAAACTTAAAACCAAACAACCATGCTGCACCGTGCATCGGGGCAGTGGAGATTTGTTCGAAAATTAAAACCCGGTTTGAAAATAGTTCCGTTGATAACGAAATATGCGCGGCACTTAGCTATAACCGCTATAATGGGTCTGTGCTTAAATACTTCCTTTGGACAGAATTCAAATTTTGGTAACTGGTTTGCCTATTTTGGAAATCAGGCCATTAATAATAAATGGAATTGGTATAATGAGGTACAAGTTCGTAACTACAATTTTATTGGTGACCTGGAACAGCTGGTGTTGCGCACCGGCCTGGGTTATAATTTAACTGAGAATAATAATAATGTGTTGCTGGGCTTTGCGTATATCTATGCCGAACCCTATATTCCCAATACCGACCGGAAAACATCGAATAATACATACACGATTTATCAGCAGTTTATTACACGTCAGAATTTTGGCAGGGTCTTCATACTCCACAGGTACCGGATCGAAGAAAGATTTCTTCCCGATGAATTCAGGATGAGATTCAGGTATTTTTTATCTTTTAATATTCCTGTTACTAACAAAACGATGTCTTCTAAAACTATGTATATTTCAGCCTATAATGAAATATTCCTTAGTGATAAGACACCGGTGTTTAACCAGGATCGTGTTTATGGTGCGCTGGGATGGGTAATCAATAAGAATCTTAGGACTGAATTAGGCGTGATGACGCAGATTTTTGAAAACCGTAATAAGACTCAGCTTCAAATCGTTTTTTTTAATAATATTCCGTTTAAGAAAAATGAGTAATAAATTTCCCCGCCTTTAATAATTACTGTACTCGTATAACTGGAGTTCAAGCCTGGAGGATTCTCTTTCTTCTAACAGCTCATTTATTTCATGAAGTATATCTTTTGCGACCTCAGATTTGTGCTTCAAACGATATGATCTCCGGGTAAGATCCCCCCTGATGGTCTGAATCTTATTCGTGTCGTAACCGAAACAGCTGTTCTCGTTCTTCATGGAATTGAGAACAACCATATCAAAATGTTTTTTGTCCAGTTTACGCTTTGCATGAAGCAGTTCGTCATGCGTTTCCAGGGCAAAACCGATGGTTAACTGGTTGGACTTTTTTACTTTTCCGAATTCAAAGGCGATGTCAATATTTTTTACCAGCCTGAGTGTAAATGAATCGTCATCCTTTTTTATTTTCTGCGTTTCGACCCTGGCGACCCTGTAATCCGCCACGGCAGCCGCAAAAACAACAATATCCGCTTCTTCAAAATAATGGCAACAGGCGAGGTACATGTCAAGAGCAGAATTGGCCGGAATTATTTCAAGATTGGGATGGACCAGTGACAGTGATACTTTTCCCGATACAAGAGTGACGCTTGCACCCTGTTTTAAAAAAGCTTCCGCAATGGCATAACCCATTTTCCCGGAAGAATGATTGCTGATAAACCGGACCGGGTCTATCGCTTCCTGCGTAGGTCCTGCCGTGATCAATATTTTTTTGTTTTGAAAAGTTGTATTCATCATATCCGGAATTTTGAAAATTTGAATGAAGGAGAAATTAAAATCTGATCCCTTCTTCTCAAATTTCTGAATACAGCCAGAAAAGAATTGTCGGGTACATTACTTTATCCCCCAGGTTTGTATAAAATCTGCAATGTTAGGCAACAGGTCCAACATCGCATGCAGGGCCATTAACAGGTAAATATTCCGGGTCCGGTTCCAAAGTATACCGAGGAAAATTCCTGACAGCGACATCACGGTGATCGTATATGCCGCCCAGAAAATAAAGGGAAGCTGCTCCCGCATCCCTTCGGAAGAAGCGCCACGCAGATACAGGCCGGGTGCATGGACCAGCCCGAATATCAAACCGCTGACGAGAATGCCGGCCGTATTGGATTTCAGCATAACGGTGAGCCGCGACTGGAGAAGTGCCCTGAAGAAAAATTCCTCCACGAGGCCCACTTCAAAAAAATACCAGGCAAAACATACCGGCAGACCGGTCAGCAACTGGTGCCGGGAAAAATTTCCCTTAATGAAAGATTCTGCACCGCGTCCGAAATAAAATTGAAACAAAATAATCGCCGCAGAAAGAACGATGAAAATAAGAACGGCCCTTCCAAATCCCGGTGTTGCCCTTCGTATGGAAAATCCAAAATCCTTTAACCTGAATCCAAACCCCCGATAAACGATAAACGGAATTACGAAAAATATCAGCCCCTTTTTCAGAAGAACATAAACGGCATTTGCCCTCGGCGAGGCCAGCAGGTTTGTTGAGACGAGGCTGTTTATCCACCCGGTGCCATAAGAGATATACCAGACAATCCACAGTACAAGGGCACTGATGACAAGTCCTTCTTTATTGAAAGCGGGTCTACCGGCAATTTTTGGATGAAAGTGGCGGACCATCAGCCGGGTGATGAACGGAAAGCAGAAACCAAAAATAAGTCCTATGGGAAGTGAATCTGAAAGAGGTTGCTGAAACCCGAAATGCAATATCCCGGCCGATACGGTCCAGATAAGTATAAAACCGATAATATATCTGATCCGGAATGATTTGTTGCGATCCCGGTATAAACTGTATACGGTTTCAGGCATTACTATAAACTTTCAGAACGGCCTCGCGCAGCGCAGAACCGGTTTCCGAAATTACGAAGTCCAGCACACCTGCCAATTGCCCGGGTTTTACCCATTCATCCGCATTTGCATCCGGCATGGATTTCCTGTTTGCCGGCGTATCAATGGTACTGGGAACGATCACCGAAGCAGTCACATTCTTTCCCCGGGCCTCTTCATTAAGAACAGCAGTCAGCTTAAATAACAGGGATTTTCCCAAACCATAGGCCAGCAGATCTTTACCGGCATCAGGCTTCAGCGCTGGCCTGGCCCCGATAAAAATCAGTCTCCCGTAATTATTTTCAATCATATGCTGAAACAGGGGCCTTGTAACATTATAGGCTGTTTCAAAATTCAGTGAAATCTGTTGCCGGATGTCCTTCGTTGTGGTGGAAGATATAGTACCGACAGCAAATCCTCCCACCAGCATGATCGCCGCATCTATTTTATTATATTTATCGAGTACCCTTTGTACAAAGAATTGCGTTTCGTCCTCATTGGTAAGGTTCACAACCTCTGTATGAAGATTTTTATGCGCGCCCAGATCTTTTTTTACATCCTCATGAATGACCGTGGCAATGACCCGGTATCCTTTATCCAAAAAATTTTTCGTGACCGCTAAACCAAGATTTCCATTCGCGCCTGTGATGATAATATTTGCCACCGTATATTTTTAATCCCTCGTGAAAAAATAATCTTATCTATTGCCAGCTGAATTTCCCGCCTGTCTCTACGCGCAGTTTGTATAAACTGGTATGTGCAGTCAGGTACAATGTTTTTCCATCACTGTCTCCCCATGCCATGTTGGCCGGCCGTTCCGGGGTAACGATTTTACCCAGCAGTTTTGCTTCCGGAGAAAGGATCCAGACGCCGCCCGGCGCAGATACAAAGAGATTTCCTTCCCTATCCACCTTCATGCCGTCCAGGGCCTCTTCATCTTCAGTCAGGTTCCAGTCGAAAAATATTTTTCCATTCCGCAAACTGCCGTCCGCTTGCACTTCATACCGCCATAAAGTTTTTGTGTGATGGATATCCCGGATATCCCAGTTCGTAACATAAAAATATTTTTCATCGGGAGAAAATGCCAGCCCGTTCGGACCACCAAGGTCTTTCGATACAAGATGTACTTTCCCATCCCTGATCATAAATATCCCCGAATAGTCCAGTTCCTTGCGCGGATCATTAAAAAATCCGGGCAATCCATAAGGAGGATCCGTGAAATAAACCGTTCCGTCACTTTTCAGCAAAATATCATTGGGACTATTGAAACGTTTTCCGTCAACGTGATCTGCGAGCACTGTAACCGGTCCCTTCTTCTCGATCCGGATTACGCGACGGTTTCCGTGCTGGTCAATGATCAGTCTGCCTTCCCTGTCAATAGCCAGTCCGTTCGAACCCGGTTGCCCATACTCTCCTATGTCCGCCCCGGTATAGCCACTATGACTCATATAAATGGATACATTATGGTCCGCGGGATTGTAACGGTAAATAGAATTGGTATTCGGATCGCTGAATAATAAATATCCATCCGGGTACCAGACGGGACCTTCCGTAAATGAAAAACCATCGGCTACTTTTTGAACAGCCGCACCAGGTGAAATGATATGAGCGAGACTGCTGTCGATGGCATAGATCAGACCAATATGATTCCAGTCTCTATTTATTGGTAATTCTTTGTAAAAATCAATCACTGCATTCCGGACCCAGATATAATTTTCCGGTATCATGCCCAGGGTTCCGTTAATCCCTAGTATGGCAATTGAAAATTTCTCTCCCGGTTGTGCATTTTCTGAAAGGATCACCCGGTTGCGGGCATTATATCCGCTGATGGCACCAGCACCGACCAATCCGAAATTTCTTTCTACTTTTTGTTTGCCGTTCACCCAGACTTCACTGTAATCGTCCATTACAATTTCAAATACGGCGGTGGATCCTTTTGTATCCAGTTTACCGATCGATTCGGGAATGGTAAGGTCTACCTTGTACCAGACAAAAGAAATTAAACCAGTCCCCTGCCTCTTTTCCAGCTCACTGGCTCTGATAGCACGGAAATTCTTATCATAATCAGCGTCACCGATCTGCGGTCGCAGTTCATGGGTTCCTTCCTTCATGCCGGTCGGATATATTAAATGAGAATCTCCATTGGTGCCCGGGCCCGGTGATTTAAAATCCATTTTTACCAGCTCGGCATTCTGTACAAACCATTTTGCATCGACGAGTGCAGAACCCTCTTCTGTACGCAGATCCGCAACTGCCTGTGGTTTATCCACAGACAGTTGGCGGGATTCCTGCGCATTCAACCATTGAGACACACTAATAAAAAAGCCAAACAAATACCTTTTCATGATTTCAATCTTTTAATTGATTTCAAACCTTTACTTCGATTTCAAGTCTTTTCAGTGATTCAAAACCTTTACTTGATTTCATACTTTTACCATAATTTCAAACTCTACTGGGATTTCAACCCGTAATTGCGAATTCAAACTTTTGCGGCCTAGTCTATTTTTATTTTAACAGCTGCATTAGCGATATCCTCGTCCTGCTGGGCACTCGCACTGCCGCTGACGCCGATCGCACCGATCACCTGACCTTCATACACAATTGGAATCCCACCCTGTAAAAAAGTGTGACCGACAGTTATCAACGCCTGCCTGCCTCCATTGATGGAATTCTCCAACTTTGACGAAGGCGCTTTGAATGTGGCGGAGGTGTTGGCCTTCTTCACTGCCACTTCCGAAGCGGCGGAAAAAGTATTGTCCAGTCTTTCCATGTATACCAGGCTTCCGCCGGCATCCACGACGGCAATCGCCGCACCGGGTGCTTTATTTTCACTGGCGTATTTGACTCCCTCAGCAACGATCTTTTTTGCGGCACCAAGAGAAATTGTTTTTGTGGGTAGCACCTGCGCCATGCTTGTTGCGATGCATCCCGTCACAAACAGCACCGACAAAAATATTTTTTTCATGTTTTTATTTTTGAACACTGACAGATCGCGAATTACAGGATCCGTAGGTTTATGTTTTTAATTTTGTGTTGTTGAAATATCCTGTGTCGCCGGTTGCGCCGGTTTATCATATTTTATTTTCTTACCGGCATGTTTTTGCACCTGACCGGGCCAGTTTGCATCGGCTTTTACGATATTGCCTGAAACATCTTTATTGAACTGGACAAAGGCATCCTGTGTATGCTGAAGAATCAGTCTGCCGTCCACAATCTGGAATATCGTCGGATCCACCGGGCGAAGTTTATTCAGGCTCATCGCATAACCACAGAAATTTCCATACTGGGGTGCAAACATCTCCGGATGATCCTTGAACATGCTGGCGTGTTCTTCCGAGACAAACCAGTATGTAGCGCCATTAAACCGGGCAGAATATTTCGGATCTCCTTTAACGGGTTTGCCATCGGTAAAATAAGATACCGCATCATATCCCTGCAGGATCACACCGGTTTCATCCACATTATTGAGGAATTTCTTTTCGTCATCTGTAACGATCTGTTTGCCGTAGCTGGCGGTTACTTGTGGCCAGTACTTATCTGCGAGCACCAGGTTTCCCGGAACATCTTTGTTCCACGCTTTTACCGCACGCTGATTATGCTGGATCAGCAGTCTTCCGCCTACAATGGAAAACGTGGTGACATCGATGGGCGCTACACGTCCCAGGGACACAGCATAGGCGCACCAGCCACCAAACTGTACTTTATATTTTTCCGGATTTGCTTTAAACAGATCAGCATGTTCCTGCGAAACGAAATAATAAATGGCATCCTCAAATTTATACTGTAATTGCGGATCACCTTTTACCGGTTTGTTTTCGGTAAAGAATGCCACCGGATCGTATCCATCCAGGATGACTCCCTTGCCGTCCAGATTATTAAAATATTTCCCTTCGGATTGTTGTGCTCTCAAAACGCTGGTGAAAACTAAAATGGCTGCCAGTAAAATAAACAGCTTCATCAGATAGCCGTTAATAGCTGGCATGTAATTTTCTGCGTGAGCTGCCTGTGGAGGCAGCATCGACGGACTTGTCATAATCATTTCCATATTCTTTTTTTATAGTGCAAAGAAAGTGGCAAATGAAAATTTCTGCTGTCGGGTGTTATACAAAAAAAGAAAGAAACTGATTTTTACAGGTCGTAAGAAACGCCGGCGCCAAACAAATTTGCTTTGTTCCGGAACCTGTATACCGTTGTTCCGTCAGGCGCTGTCTGATGAATGGCCTTTGTATTATATTCTGTAAAAAAGAATTGATAAACAGCCTTTATTCGCCAGCGGGGATTAATACTGTATTCCACGAAAAATTCGGAATTCAGCGCGCCATAGTCCAGGTCTCCGGTGAGAAGTAAATTAAAAGAAGAGGGGCTCGCATTCGGTTCACTAAAAGAATTTTTATTGCTTACCAGGATGGCGCTGCTGGTATTGCCCAAGGTAAACCCGATTAAATCTATATTAGCGCCCGTCCGCCATTTTTTCCCCAATCTGTATCCCCCATTTATCGAGAGATTCAGTGAATTTGTAAATGGTGCCTGTACTGTAAGTGTGTCTACGTTTTGGTATTCATGTCCTGAAAATACCCCTACAAAAGGAATGGTACTGGATCGGGCGAGACTTGCGGGTGCGGTGTAAAATTCTCTTTTGGACCCGGTATAGGATGTCCATCTCAAGCCAAGCCCGAGTTCCAGTTTTCGTGCTTTTCCAATCCGCCAGTTTCGTACATAAGAAACCGCTGCAGTTCCCTCCTGGTCGCCGATTGCGAGGGTCAGATCAAGATAGGAATGAATACGCGGCGGAATATTCTGTGCAATAACGTTCCCGCCGGCACTAATAATGATCAGTAAAAAAATGCCTTTGATATTCATATCCCCCGACGCATTTGTTGCGGTCAAATCTATTACAGGAATTCCCCGCACACTGTCATAAACCCGACATCGTCCCTGTTTATCGGGCGGACTGCCTGTGAAAAGTCATGGCCCGATTTTCCCATATCATGAATTATGAAGCTCACTAAACTCTCTCCCGATTATAAAAATCTTGTCAACGGTATCATCGAAACACCAAAGGGCAGTCAGAATAAATTTGACTATGATCCGAAGATGGGCGTTTTTGTTTTAAACAAAACGCTCCCTATGGGAACGGTATTCCCTTTTGATTTCGGATTCATTCCCCGTACGCGGGGCGAAGACGGCGATCCCCTCGACCTGCTGATAATTATGGAAGACCCGGCTTATCCCGGATGCCTGGTGAGGGTTCGTTTGCTGGGCGTCCTGGAAGCCACGCAGAAAGACGAAAAGGGGAAAAAAATACGCAACGACCGGCTGGCGGGCGTTTCAGATTGTTCCGTATTATACGGCAGCATAAAAAATATCTCAGATCTGAATAAGGGTATGGTCACCGAGATCGAAAATTTTTTTATCGACTACAACAAACATGAAGGGAAGGAATTTCATCCCCTGGGTTGGAAAAACGCGAAGAAAGCCATGCAACTGATCAATGCGAGCAGACTCGCAAATTAAGATTTTGTCCGGGCTCCATGTGCAAAACCTATAGCTGGTTAAGATTGAGTATGGTTTCCAATTTCAAAAATAACCAGGACTTCCCGGCATTGAGATCGCAGCGACTCATTTCTTCACAGCATTGATCTCCCCGTTTCTTTCGATATACACTTTTTCTATTTTTTCCAGATCCTCAGTTAACGCAGACCTTCTCACTTCCTGCAGGATATCATCTTTACAAACCTGGGCCCGATTCATATTTTTTTCAATAAAAATTCCATTCTTAAATACCAGTATTTTGTCCCCGGCCACCAGCTTTGAAAATCCCGGATGATGAACCATCAGCAGGGCAAAGAGGCGATGGAGTAACACCAGGACGGCAGAACTCGTTATAACCGGTAAAAAATCCGACGCACCCACGATTGCCCGGCTTAATACTGCGCCCAGTATGATTGAAATAATATTGTCAAGCGGCGCATGCAGTCCGAACGATCTTCTTCCTGAAATCCGGATCAGCACCAGTGCGATGAAAAACATCACAATGGCCCGGTTGGTCATTTGAAATACGGAAAGATCCCTTCCCGCGCCGAATATTTCTTCTATTACTGACATATGATTTGCTTAAATGGTGATCGAATTTATTCCGATGATCCGCGCTAAATAATTTTTAATAGTTGGGGGCCAAATTTTTTCTGTTGGCTCATGCTAAAAAATTTAATGTCTCCGGTCGAATTGAAATAAAGAAAGATCGGGATTGCCTTTTTCAAGGATAAGATCCCTGATCAATTCAGCTGCGATTACGCTGAAGGTGATTCCGTTCCCGCCAAATCCCAGCGCATAATAAATGTTCGGGGTTTTGGGATACGCGCCGATATAGGGCAGGGAATCTTTTGTCCTTCCAAAAGTCCCGCTCCATGCAAATTCACTCCGGAATGGAATTTTTGGGAAAAGCTTTTCAAAGTCATCTTTCAACAAATCAGATTTCCTGTCGAATATCTTCCGGGATGCCTTTGTACTGAATCGCTCATCGCGCCCGCCGATCAGGATACGGTTGTCACTGGTAAGCCGCAGATAGAGATAGGGATCATCCGTATTCCAGAACATGACATGGTCCTTCCAGGGCGCTTCCTTTTCGCTTTGATTTTCTGAAACCACCGCGTAGGTGCAGTACAGGTCCACGATTTTTTTTGAAATAAAGTTGACAACTTCGAAACCCGTTGCATTGACGAGTTTGTCCGCCTTTACAGTTGAACCGTTTTCCAGGCGCAGATAAATTTCCTTACCGGTATTTTTTATGGCTTTCACTTTTGACCGGTCAAACACACGCAAACCCTTACTCATGCAATATTGCAACAGGGCATGGGTTAAAGTATATGCATTGGTAGTGGCTCCCAGTTCCGAAAGAATCGCCCAGGAAGCTTTTAGTCCGTAGTCGCGATATATTTCTTCTTTAGACAAAAAAGAAACTTCAAAGCCGGCTTTCTTCCGCGCTTCAAATTCCTTTTGTATGAATGCTTGCTGGGACTTATGCGTTGTAAAAAAAATGCTCCTGCGCCGTTCTAATTCTGTGAAGCCGATCTTTTCGGTAATAGATGCTAACCGGTCAATGGCAGAACCGCACAGGCGGTAGGATCTCAGGGCGCGTTCCTCCCCCGTCTCTTCAATGAGTTTATGCAGCGGGCGATCCAATTCATATTGCAATAAAGAAGTACTGGCGCAGGAACTTCCAAAACCAATGGTGCGTCCGTCCAGGAGAATACATTCTATGCCGGCTTCTGTCAGGTAATAAGCAGTCAGCGCCCCTGAAATGCCGCCTCCGATGATCGCCACTCCTGAACTGGTATCATTTAATAATTTGGGGTATTGAAATTTCAGTCCGTGCTGAATCACCGAAAAAGGATACCCTGCGACCAGTTCCATACAGTGTCTGCTAAAAAACTGTACCATGGGGATAACTCGTGAACATTTTGCCAAATGTTGGAACTTTTTTTTCTGTAACTCTGATGTTCAGAATATTTGATTGTGTCCCGGTAAAAACAGTATGAAAATGCAGCAGAATAGAACAGGCATAGGACAAAATACCATCGTACCGCATCTTAGTATGCTTAGGAGGGAAATCTTAAAAGAACGCCTTTCTATGCGCAGACGGCTCAGGACCATCCGGCTAAAGCAAAGGGTTATGCTCTCTAAACTTCCAATATAAAAGTAGAAAGCGTCGGTCCAGAGAAGAATCAGACGTGGATCATATTCACGGGAAATAATTTACCCAGTCATTCACCTTCCTGTCCAAAAAGGCTTAGCATCTCGCACCAGGGAACCCGCAAGTCATGCGCGGTTAGTAAGAGAAACATCGCACCAAAGGAAACCTGTACGCTCCCACAGCCCTTGCATTGGGACGAAGCCCACTGCTCCGTAATGAAAATATTTAAAGTTGCACATCGGTTCTTAAAATTTCTGTAACCCACCGGAGATCCGGACGAAACGTTAGCCGGATCGGAAATTCAATTTTCGACTTCGGGAACCCCTGATTTTAACGATCTTACTATTCCATAGGGAAAAAGTTTATTATTTATTAATCTGGCGCCCCGCCGCGCAGATTATATCACCGGTATATTTAAACCATGAAACCAATCACGCTAAAAATTCTTTTCGCCTTAGCAATTCTTGTTTCCGGAGCCACTAACGCGCACGCGCAAGCCCCCGCCAAAAATCTCGTGATCTTCCTGATGGATGGGTATCGCTGGAAGGAACTCTATCATGGCGCAGATTCCGCGATCATTTTCAACCACAAGTATAACCATACAGATTCTGCCTGGACCGTTGCCAAATACTGGGATAACAATATGGAGGCAAGGCGAAAGAAACTCATGCCCTTCGTCTGGGAAACCATCGTAAACCATGGCCAGCTGTATGGTGACCGTGATTATGGGAACCTGGTAAATGTCCAGAACAAGTATTGGTTTTCCTACCCGGGAAGGAGTGAATTATTTGCCGGCTACTACGACAGTGCAATCAATTCAAATGAATACCCGGATAACCCCAACACCAATGTACTGGAGTTCATAAACGACCAGCCAGATTTCCACGGGAAAGTGGTCAGCTTCGCTTCATGGGATGCAGTTGCCCGGATCTTAAACAGGAACCGGAACGGGATGCTGGTGAATATATATGGTGAAGATGTGAAAGGAGAAAATCTGACGCCCTTACAAAAAGAAACCAATCTCTGGCAGCACCTGCTTCCGGATATTTTCGGAAAAGGCGAGCGCCTCGACGCCGCAACGTATGCTATGGCAAAAGCGTATTTCATCGCCAACCATCCCCGCATTCTCTATATCGACCTGGGAGATACAGACGATTTTGCACATAACGGTGAATACAGCGACTACCTCGATGCTGCTCACTATGCCGATGCCATGATGAAAGATATCTGGACACTACTCCAGGCAGATCCTTTTTATAAGGACCAAACCGACTTACTCGTCTTTCCCGATCACGGCAGAGGAAATGGAGATGAATGGAAGAGCCACGGTTCAAAAATCGCGCATTCCAACGAAACCTACCTGTTAGCCATGGGTCCGGGTATCGCATCCAGCGGCATCATAACTACACCGGGTCAAATCTACCAGGCACAGTATGCACAGACTATCGCAGCGCTGTTAGGATTGCATTTTACGGCGCAGCATCCGGTTGCGGAAGCTGTTAAGGGTATTCCCAAATAGTTGTCGTTTATCGTATATCGTTAATCGTGTATCGAGTAATAAAATACGATAAACGATACACGATCCACGATTAACGATACACGATTACCACAGAGACGCTAATAAGAAGCGATACCATCAGCCACTCCATCCGGATCGTTCAAAGCAACCCCGCGCGTGGTGATTTTTTTTCCTTCCACAACCAGTATGCCCGCGACATGGGGCGCAGCCATGGAAGTACCGCTGAGCCGTGCATAACGGCCCTGGCTATACGTAGAAACGATTCGTACGCCTGGTGCTGCAAGGTCTACCACATCGTTTCCAAAATCTGAAAAGGAGGCAAATCTGCCGAGACTATCGATAGCGGAGACTGTATAAACATTGGGATGATTCACCCTGCCCGGTGAAGAAAGACTTGCACTTTTGGCATCATTGCCCGCGGCTATGGAAAATAAAATTCCTTTTTCCGCGAGCGTGCGAACGGCATTGTCAAGAGAGGGGGAAACCGTATCGCTGCCCAGACTCATATTAACCACTTCTCCGGGATTTGCATTCTGTCCGACATAATTCAGTGCACGGATCAGCTGGCTGGTACTTCCCTCCCCATCATTGTCCAATGCTTTCAGTGCAATGATCCGGGCACCTGCTGCAACGCCCACTACGCCGAACGAATTATTTAAGGCGCCAATGATTCCCGCCACATGCGTACCATGACCGTTATCATCTTCTACAGAAGTTTCGTTGCGCACAAAACATTTGCTTAGTATGGTATCCACATCCAGGTCAGGATGGTCCGTATCCACGCCGGTGTCAATAATCCAGACGCGCTTTCCCCTGCCATCGCCAACACCTGTGCGTCG
>JGI1027J12803_100334517_pt1 | contig 15690 bp, 13 predicted proteins | sample IowNatreferecore_FD_12803 | JGI IMG/M metagenome (IMG submission 12803) | reverse complement strand
TCGCTGAAGAGAAACCAGTAACTGTCAATGATACCGTATTAAACATTATTCAGTCCGACCCTGATGTAAAATATTACTATGCATTTGCTACGAAGGATGCCATTCTCAAAGGTCCGGAAAGTTTCGAAGGTTTAAAATTTAAAGGAGTGGCACCAGATTTCTCCTTTGTGCATCTGCAGCAATTCCTCACAGGTGGCAGGTGGATTCATTTTCCGGACAGCGGTTACAGCAATGAAATTAATCTTTCTGATTATACAGCTAAACAACTGAAACTAAAAACAGGGGACAAACTCTTCGCCTATTTTATTCAACCGGATGGTACGAAACGGGTCAGACCGATGATCGTCGCCGGAACATATAAAACCGGTATTGAAAATTATGACCGGGTCACAGCTCTCGTAGACATCCGGCTGATTCAGCGCCTTAATAACTGGTCTTCCCGGGAAATTGGCGGTTTTGAAATTTTTATCAAAGATTATACTATGGCCGATTCGGTTAGCAATCGGATATACGACAAACTTCCCCATCGTTGGAATAGCCAGTCAATTACCGGAATATATGCGAGTCTGTTCGACTGGTTAAATTTGCAGGATACAACCATTATTATCGTCATTGTAATCATGGTTTTGGTAGCACTCCTCAACCTCGTCACCTGTCTTATTATTTTGCTGCTGGAAAGAACCCGCATGATCGGGTTATTGAAGTCACTGGGTTCTGGAGACCGGATGATTCAAAAGGTATTTCTTTACCACGGCGCACTTATTACTTTTGGTGGAATTATCCTGGGTAATAGCCTGGGGCTGATCTTTTACTGGCTTCAAAAAAAATATGGGTTGATTACATTGCCCGAAGAGTCATACTATATTTCAACTGCTGCGGTAAGTATCGGCTGGCAACAGGTGTTTTGGGTAAACCTCGGAACATTTGTGATTTGCTTTGCCGTTCTGTTATTGCCGAGTTTTTGGATTATCCGGCGTTTGAAACCAGTGAGGGCAATCGCTTTTAACTAAACATTAAGCGGGATAGTAAAATACCTGCGGCAACCGCCACGTTTAAAGACTCAGCACCGCCTTTTCCGGGGATCCGGATTTTTTTTGAAGCAAGGGATTCCAGCACGGGGTTAATTCCCCTGGATTCATTTCCGAGCAGGAGCATCAGCTCAGGTACGGCTATATTATTGTGAAGATCCACCCCTTCCAGCGAACTCGCATAAAGCGGTGTGTCCGGATGTAAATTAATGTAGTCAATCAGGTTGGTATAAATCAGTTCCACTCTAATCAGACTACCCATCGCAGACTGGACTACTTTTGGATTAAAAATATCTGCGGTATCCAAACTGCAGACAATTTGTTTTACACCGAACCAGTCGGCCGTTCTTAAAATGGTTCCCAGATTTCCGGGATCCTGAATTGTATCCAGTAAAAGAGTCAGTCCAGACTTTGTTTTTTTGAGATCAAAAACCGGTTTTGTAAAAACAGCCAGCACCTGATTAGGTGTTGGATGAAATGAAATTTTTTTCAATTCTTTATCTTCTGTTTTAATGACCAATTCTTCTTTCCCGGTTACGAGTCCCGCATTTGATGATAGCCAGTTTGCCGTGGCAAAGCATTGTACCAGGCGAACTCTGTCTGACTGGAGAAACTCCTGCACGATCTTCGGTCCTTCTGCAACAAAGACCCCATCAGCATCGCGGAATTTTTTATGGCCTAAACTTTGGATATATTTGACCTGCGCCTTTATAAGCATGGATTCTCCGTTTAATTAATATGTCATATTGCCGGCAAGTTACATCACTGGTCAGACCTGCAATCGTTCCGGCGATACTGATTTTTACCCTCTTTTCCTGCCGGGTTCCGGTTGACTTCCAAAAGGGTAAACCGTTTGTCTATAAAACCACGATTAAAGTGGAAGGTGATATCAAAGGTGATGCGAAGCAGGACATGTTACAGCGTTTGCAGAATCAAATTGATGACAGTCTTCAGACAAAAACTGTCACCGCATTTTTTCCATGGCCCCACCTGATTTATAAAAAACTGGCCAATCCACCTGTTTTTGACACAGCAAATGTCGGTCGCTCGAAAGTATTCATGAACGCTCTTTTAACTTCAAATGGTTACACGTCACCGCAAATTCGGGACACGGTCATTTATAAATCCATGCACAAGAATGACAGTCTGAAGGAACAGCGGGTGACAATTCATTTTTTCGTGAAGCCCGGCAAACAAATGAAATTTGATTCCGTTGGCTACGAACTATCTACTCCCGAATTTCAGCGAATCGCAATGGAATCACGAAACCAGTCAACCGTCAAAGCGGGCCAGCCTTATTCAAAACAATTGCTATCGAATGAAATCAACCGGCTGGTAGACAGTTTTCGCAATCATGGTTACTTCCGCTTTACTAAGGAGGATCTTTATGTGGAGCATGATACGGTGTTTTCCGCCCTGATCGATCCATCCCTGGATCCCGTCGAACAGGCAGAACTACTCGAAAAATTAAAATTAAAAAAGGAAAATCCCACCATTACGGTGATTTTCCGTCAAAGACCCATTCGGGATTCCACCCATTTGGTAAAATATTATATTGGTAAGGTAACTGTTTATCCCGATCTCACCCTAGGCACAGATACACTGGCTTTTCACTCTGATACGACGACCATCAACCGGATCAATTTTATAAGTCAGACAAATAAATTTAAACTTTCATTCCTGGCAAAGAATATCTATTTGTATCCGGGAGGATTGTATAAGCAGGAAAATTACTTCCATACATCCAACCGACTTAGTCAGTTACCTGCCTGGGAATATAACAACATTGAATTTCTGCGATCGCCATTTGGTGACAGCGTGCTGGATGTAACACTGCGAATGTATCCCGCAAAAAAACAAAAAATGTCGGTTTCCCTGGAAACCAGCTATAATACCAACGATATCGTAACTACATCCAATGTTCTAGGAACAAGCATCATCCTTGGTTTGCAAAACCGGAATGCATTCCGCCAATCGATAATGACCAATACCAATCTATCAGGCGGGGTGGAAATTGGCTCCAAGACAGTAAATAATTCTGACGGGAGTGTTTCCCATCCATTATATATACAAACAATACTTACCAGTCTTTCACATACCATTGCGATACCACACATCATTAAAATTCTTCCCTTTTTAAATTTTCCGGGTAATCTGGAACAAAAGGGGTTTAGCACACAAACCCTTATCAATGTCAATGCGAACTATACCCGCCGTATAGACTTTTTTACGTTTGTCAGCCTAAACGGATCATTCGGATACCAGTGGTCAAAAACTACGCAGCGTACAAAAAATGACAAAAGTTTTAGTGTAACAAAAAGTTATCTGTGGAAACCCATCAATATTGAAAATACCAATCTGCCTCACACAACTGACAGCTTTAATAATGTGCTTGATTCGAATCCGCCGCTCCGCCTTTCATTCCGGACCGGTCTCGTGATCGGCCAGCAATTCGCGTATAATATTGTCAGGCCAAAGGGAAATAAGATCAATTATTTCCTCGTCAACTTTGAAGAAAGCGGGGCACTGCTGGGTTTGTTTACAAACCTGGATAAGGGATCCCTGCTTCGATATGTCAGGGGCGAAATTGAATTCCGCCACAATATTGATTATGGGAAGAATCAACTGGTATTCCGAACGTATGCAGGTCTGGGTTATGCTTTTGGGTTGACTGATACAAGTTATGAACATACCCTGCCTTTCTTTAAGGCATTTTATGCCGGCGGACCCAATAGCATGCGAGCCTGGCAGGTCAGGAACCTGGGCCTAGGCTCTTCAACATATTATACTAATGCAGGACCCAATTATGACCTCCGATTCGGTGATGTCAAACTTGAATTCAACGTCGAATATCGCTTTTTGCTCGGCACCCTCTTCGGGATAAAATTCAAAAGCGCACTGTTTACTGATATTGGAAATATATGGGCCTGGAAACCGATCACAGACACACCCGAGGGCGTCGGAAGTGATTTTCACCTGAACAGTTTCTATAAAGAATTCGCCTATGGTGCCGGCACAGGGCTGAGAATGGATTTCAATTATTTCCTGATACGACTGGACTGGTCTTATAAAATTAGGGATCCGCAGACTGACTATGCATCGCAAGTGTGGCTGTATAAAATAAAAAATCCGGCAGACGGGCAACTGCAGCTGGGAATCAATTATCCTTTCTAATTTCCAGCTCGCCGTCTGGATCGATGGCATCTTCCAACCTGAATTCGCCAATTCTTGTGCGGCATAAGGAACTCAGGTACGCACCGCAACCCAGGAGTTGACCTACATCATTCGCCAGGCTTCTTATATAAGTACCTGTTGAGCACACTACCCGAAACGATATATCGGGTAGCTGGCTGATTTGCATTTCAAACTCTTTTATGGAAATCGTCCTTCCCTCCAAAGGGACAGCCCGCCCCTGACGCGCCAGGTCATATGAACGTTCTCCTCTTTTTTTGATCGCAGAATAAACTGGTGGAACTTGCAAAATTTCGCCCGTAAATTCCTTTTCCGCTTCCTTCAGCGCAGCAGGATTCACAAATTGATAGTCTTTCGGATTCTCCGGGATGGTTTCCAGGTCGTATGATGCAGTCGTGGCACCAAGAGTAAAAATACCGGTATACTCTTTTTCCCTGGCCATGAATTCATTGATCCGCTTGGTATATTTCCCCGTACAAAGAATTAAAAGACCAGTTGCCAATGGATCAAGAGTTCCTGCATGGCCGACTTTAGCATGCACCCTGTTTCGTATTTTTTTTACCACATCGGCTGACGTCCATCGTAATGGTTTGTTTACCAGGATTACCCGCCCCTCTTCAAACGAATTTAACATACGCCGATTTTTGATATCAGATTTCTCTTCTGGCCTTTATCTGCAAATACTTATTAACCACGTCCACGCTTAGCTTTTCAGGGGCTGTTAACAATGCAGCAATTCCGTACCGTTGAAGTTCTTTGACAATGAGTTTTTTTTCAAGGACAAATTTTTCAGCAATTACTTTTTCATAGAGACCCTCGATATTTTGTGCATTTCCGGAAGCAAGGGTGCGAAGTGCTGTGTTTTCAAAAAAGACTACGAGTAGCAAATGCTTTTGTGATATGCTCCGCAGATATTGCATTTGCCTGCCCAGGGCTGTCAGGGATTCAAAATTCGTAAAGAGGATTAGAAGGCTCCGTTGGGTAATACGTGTTTTTATCAGATTATGTAAAAAAGCATAATCAGATTCCAGGAACCGGGTGTTCAAATTATAAAGTGAATTTACGATAACTGACATCTGCATGGCCCGGTGATTAGCAGGTACAAAATCGCCGGCGCTGTCACCAAAACTGATGAGACCCGCCCTGTCCTGACGTGAAATCGCAACAGAACTCATCGCAAGGGTAGCATTAACGGCATAATCCAGTAAGCTAAGTCCTTCAAATGCCATTTTCATTGTTCTTCCCTTATCTATTATACAATAAACCTGCTGGCTTTTTTCATCCGAATAATTATTGATCATAAGTTGCCCCCCGGTTCTGCCTGTTGCCTTCCAGTTAATGCTACGGATATCATCTCCGCTTACATATTCCCTTATCTGTTCGAATTCAAGACTATGTCCGGTTTTCCGAACTTGCTTATACCCGGTGTTCCCCGGGTCAGTGATGTGAGCCATAAATTCAAACTGGCGAAGTCTTAGAAATGCAGGATATACTTTAGCAGGTTCCTCCAAAGGAAAAGTCTTCCTGCGCTGAACGAACTGAAGCGGGGTCTTAATAAAAATATGAAGTCTGCCAAATGAAAACTCCCCCCTGTTTTTAGGTCTGATTTCGAATAGGAGTTTCGTCTTTTCATCCGGATTCAGTTTTAATTTTATTTTAAAATTACGGATTTGCCAGGCCTCGGGAAATTCATCAATTATTTGCAGTTGCGCCCTGAAAGGATAATGATTGATAACCTGCCAGTAAATGAAATTATCCTCACCGTTGCTGAATCGTTCCGGAAGTAAACGTTGAACAGAAACCGGACTATGCTTAAAAAATAATAAAAAATAATCCAGCAGGATGGCTGCGATAACCAACGCGAGGGCCAGCAGGGCGAAATTGAATAAGAAGTAAAATCCATATGATAAAACAAATAAAAGAATAACAGCGGTCAGGAAAAAGTAGAACCGTTTTCCAAAAAAAAGTGAAAGCCAAAATTGTTTTAGAATACCCATTTATCTCGGTATTTCCGAAGACTGAATGATTTGTTTTATGACATCGTCTGCCGTTCCTCCCTCCATTTCCTTTTCAGGAGATAACACTAACCTGTGCCGCAACACGGGTGGTATCACATACAATATATCTTCCGGGATTATAAAGTCCCTCCCATTCATTGCTGCGATCGCTTTTGAAGCCTGCAGGATTCCAATAGAAGCCCGGGGCGAAGCGCCGAGGTAAATAGATTTGTGCTGCCTTGTCGACGCAACAACCGAAACAATAAAATGAATAAGCTTTTCTTCTACATGGATCTGACTCACCTGCCGGCGCAGATCAGCTATTACAGTCGCGTTCAAAACCGGATTTACCATGTCGCTCATTAAGCTACCCAAATGGTTATGATGCCTGGTTACCACTGTTACTTCATCCGCTTCGCTTGGATAATCCACTTTGATTTTGAACAGGAACCTGTCCAGCTGTGCTTCCGGCAGGTGATAAGTGCCTTCCTGTTCGATCGGGTTTTGGGTCGCTATCACCAGGAAGGGCTGTTGCATCATCATCGTCTGCCCGTCTACTGTAATCTGCCTTTCTTCCATCACTTCAAACAAAGCCGCCTGCGTTTTTGCTGGCGCACGGTTTATCTCGTCGATTAAAATGATATTACTAAAAATGGGCCCGGGACGAAACTGGAACAACATTTCCCTGGGATTAAAAATTGAAGATCCGATAACATCTCCGGGCATCAGGTCAGGTGTGAATTGTATTCGTGAAAATCCTACGTCGATAGACCGGCTGAGCAATTTTGCAGTGAGCGTTTTGGCCACACCGGGAACACCCTCGATCAGGACATGGCCATCAGCCAGAATGCCGGCAATTAATAATTCAACCATCTGATCCTGACCGACAATAACTTTCCCGATTTCAGTCTTTAATACACTGAGCGTTTCCCGGAATTCCTGCAATACGTTTTTTTCGCCAAAAAAATTTTCTTCCATCATGAGGATTTTGTGAATTGATTGAATTGCTGGTGAAGGTCCATTAGTTTCTGGTCTGGTATATCAGCGTTTAGTCTTAAATCGTGGATAGACCGCACCAGTTGACTTATTTCATCAACCGGCCGTCCAGTCCGAAAAGCAAGTTTAAGTGCAAATTCCTCATTAAGTTCAGAAGTAGACAGATTGTATTCTGACCTGACATGTTCCAAAAAAGCAGTAACCATTTTCTCCGCCAGGTTCTGATTATTTTTCTGTTGATAATACAAGCGACCCACCGTTTTAACAAAATCCTCCGAAGCATTTCGCAAGGCAGGTACCTCACTAATGGGACGTTGTTTGCGTTTTGACTCTACCAGGAAAAGTATTAAAAAAAGAAGCAGCGAGAGGAAAAAAGCCCAGCGCAGGGACCGGTTGTTTAAAATAAAGTGCAGGGCTGAAAAATTCTCCGTATTTCTGGAATATCTGAAATAATCAGACCATTCAACCACTCCCGTTTTAGCCGGCATCCAGGAAAGTGCACGGTCATAATACGATTTGTTACCGGCGTGCAGTAAGAAGAAATTAGTGAATGCAAGCGGATTGAGATGAATGAAAATAGCACCACCATGAGAATAAGGAATCTTTACAAAATCAGGATTCCCTTTCACGTCTGTCCCCAGAATTTTACAATGCCCGGTATCAACCGCCTCAAAATACGGATCCATTGAATAACCGGGATAGGCAAAGTTGAACCAGTCCTTTCCGGACCCATCCACGAGGCTCATTTGTGTACTGTCTCCCTCAGGATAAAGATTTTCCTTTTCTTTCAGGTGAAGTATATCGAATACTGTATCTGCAAAGTAAAGTGCGGAAATAAATACCTGATTTCCCGACGCAGCATATCGGATCAGAGAATTCATTTCATCTTCTTCAGGAATGAATTGCGGGCTGATAATGATCAGGGACCTGATCGTGTCGTCATCATTTTGACTGTGGAATAAAGCGGGAAATTTGCTGCCTGAATAAATCCTTGCCTTAGGAAAAATATAAGACAGGTTTTCGTAAGCATATCTGGTACCATACGGAATCTTGTCCATACGCCAGAGACTTACCCGGCGATCCAGCTTTTTCGGCCTGTTACAGGAACAACCTGATAAAATCAAACAGGTCAATAATATTCCATATCGGACCACATTTTTCAAATAGTAATCTTGTTTTGGAAAACCTCGAATTTATTTCTCAGCATTTCGAACAATTCCGCTTGCAGGACTAAATCCCCGTAGTAAATATATTCATATACACTTGCCAGGTATCTGAATTCACCAGCCCGCGGATGGTTCCCGAGAATGCGAACAATCTCCGCATTAGTAGAAGATTTGTCGAACAGGATGCCCTCTTTCCCCCTTAAGGTATGGATCAGTCGGAGATACAGGTAACGGACGGCCATCCGGTAATTTCCCTCTGCCTGGTATTTACGAACAGCTGCTTCAAAATCTGTTTCCTCGTCCGGAGTGATTGCCGGCGACAATGGATTAACGGATTTTCCTTTTCGTGAAAACCAGGTAAAGCTATTTTCCCTTGCCAGCTGATAGACACCAAATAAAACAACACCAATTATTCCAAGAAATATGATCCATCGAAAAACCGGGTTGTCTAAAATCCCGCCTCCCGGGGAGGGTGCCGGTGTTTTTTGTTTCTTCCAGTATGCAGGATCATTCGCATAAGCGTATTCAGCGGCCTTTAAATATTTGTTCAGCTGATTTCGCGGCACTTCGCGAATAATTGGGGCAGGCTGGAAAATGTCGGCTGAAACCGGAAGGAGCAGAAGACTGTCAACTTTGGCTATTTCCAACCCGGAACTATCAGCATTTGATTGAAGCGAATCCATGTCCGTCTGCGAAAATGCGCACCGCGGAGTCAACAGGATATTAAGAACCAGAAAACTGAAAATGAATTTAAACATGAGCGGGGGTCAGGATTTGAGGGAATAATCTGTCTTCACTTCTCCAGCCAGGCGAATCGGATAAATAATAAAATACCAGATAATAAAACAGGCCGAGGAAATTAAAATAAACAGGCTCATCCAGACAGGCATATTTGAATAGCGCGTTATAAATCCTTCGAGGAAAGCGGCCATGATAAAAACAGGCACCAGCCCGATCATCATCTTTATTCCATCCTTTGCACCTCTTTTTAACGAAGGAAGTCTTTTAAAGGTACCCGGGAATAAAAGACTTTTAGCCAGGACAATACCAGCAGCGCCGGAAATAATTATTGAAGAAATCTCCAGGGTGCCATGAATCCAGATAACGAGAACCGATTTCCATCCGAGTCCTTTGGAAAAGAAAAAATATTGGAAGGCCCCCAGCATAACCCCATTATTGAAAAGCAGCCAGATAGTTCCCAAACCGGCCAGAATGCCCGTGATAAAAATCATAAAAGAAACCTGCACATTGTGAACTGCAATCCAAAGAAACATAGAAAGCTGGCCTTGTTCCTTATAAACACCAAAAGGATCTCCTTTTGAAATATTCTGTTCAGTCATTTCGATATATCCGTTACCTAGAACGCCACGTACAAATGTTTGATCATTGGCGGCAGAGAAGGAGGCCATCAGGGCAAAAAATAAAAAAAAGAGAAAAGAATATAGTATTTCGGGATGATATTTTCTAACGATGAGCGGAAGTTCTTTTTTCCAGAACCTGACAATCCTTGAAGTCTCCTCTTTCTTGTTTTTATATATATCCAGGTAAAACCCGGAAGCGAGTTTATTAAGATAGACAGTGACTTTACTGTGGGGATAAAAAGTCCTGGCATAGCCCAAATCATTTACCAATTCAGTAAACCGGTCCGCCATCTCATCAGGATCCGTAGTCGGTTCGTACTGATAAATTTTCCATTTCTCGATATTCTGTTGGATGAATTGACCTTCACGCACAAAAACAGTACATTTAATAATTAATATAAAACTACATGCCGGACTTGACTTTCAGGCAGTTTTTCGGGCGAATGGTAATATTTAAAAATCGGCATAGGCTGTTACTCGGTGTAGCAATATAAAGAAAACCCGGTCATTACAAAGCGGTTATTCAATAGAAAGCAGCATTCATTGAAATTCATCCGGGGATTTTTCCGGCTGGCAGGTAAGATGACTATTGTTCAGTTCAATTTGATTTTAAAAACGACAACCATATGAATAAAAGCATACCCTTGCTGGTAGCCTTTCTCTTCCTTACATTTTATGCCGGAGCACAAAAAGTTACTTTAACCGCCGAACAGATCAGGACACTGACACCCGAATGGAAAGGAGACCGTTTTCCTGACGGACGTCCAAAAACCAGTGATCAGCTTTTGAACCGGCTAAAAAGTGTTTCTCTTGAGGAAGCCTGGGGATATCTGCGTAACAAAGGTTATCAAAACCAGTTTGAGGGAGACTGGACGGTTATTCGACCCGACTCGGTGATGACCGGCCGGGCAATAACAGCACAATATCTCCCACTGCGGCCTGATTATGATAAAATAATAAAAGATCAGGGAAAGGCAGAGGGCCGGATCGGATCAACCAATTCCTGGCCGATTGATATCTTGAAGGATGGAGATATTTATGTCGCGGACAGTTATGGTAAAATTGTGGATGGCACTTTAATCGGAGACAACCTCGGAAATGCGATTTATGCCAAATCACACCGTGGTGTTGTATTTTTTGGTTCGGTCAGGGATGTTGAAGGATTAGAAGAAATCAGTGGATTCAATGGCTGGATAAAGGGCTATGATCCCTCTTATATCCAGCAAATGATGCTTGGTGGTATAAATGTCCCGGTAAGAATTGGAAGGGCAACTGTTCTGCCTGGTGATGTCGTGCTGGCAAAAAAAGGAGGCGTAATTTTTATTCCTCCACAGTTCCTTCAGGATCTCGTTCAGAATTCGGAATTCGTCCAATTGAGAGATGATTTTGGACACCAGCGCCTTCGTGAAGGCAAATATACCCCGGGACAGATTGATCAACAATGGTCTGATGAAATTAAAAAAGACTTTTTGCAATGGCTGGATACCCAAAAAAATCTCCCGATGTCAAGAAAAGAACTTGATGATTATATGAAAGATAGAAGTTGGTAGTCAGATCCATATTCTTACACTCTTACACTCTTACACTACTTAAAAATCCACGACCATGACTCCTTCCCAAAAATTCTTAAATAAGATCGGATTGAAAGATCCTGAAACGATGGATGAACTTAATCTGGAAAAAAATGAAATAAAGGAAAACGGTCGTCGTGATTTTTTAAAAAAATCTGCTCTTGGTGGAATCACTTTGGGCGGGGCTTTTATTTTATCGCCGGTTGAAGAATTGATTGCACAAAGTACGCACCGTGTTAAACGATTCTCCGGTCCTTCAGAGTTGAAGATAACTGATATGCGTTATTGTGTTATTCAAAACGTGGGACGCACACCCATCATCCGCATTGATACCAACCAGGGCATTTATGGTTTGGGTGAAGTCAGGGACGGTGCCGATGAACGTTATGCCCTGATGCTGAAAAGCCGCATACTGGGACAAAATCCCTGCAATGTGGAAATGCTTTTCAAAACGATTAAACAATTTGGGGGCCCTGCCCGTCAGGGAGGTGGCGTTAGCGGCGTTGAAATGGCGCTCTGGGATCTTTGTGGAAAAGCCTACAATGTGCCGGCCTGGCAATTATTAGGAGGCCGCTACCGTGATAAAGTAAGGATGTACGCAGATACTCCTGAAGCTCCGACACTGGATGAATTTAAATTAAAAATAAAACACCGGCTGGAAGTACAGGGTATGACCTGGCTAAAAATGGATATTTCAATCGGTGAAGTAAAGGATATCCCGGGCGCTTTGAACAACAGTAAATTCTGGGGAGCAAATCTGGCACAGTGGAATGGTGGATATATGGATTATGCAAATACAAAACATCCGTTTACTGCTATTCAGATTAACGAAAAGGGATTGGATGCAATGGCCAATATCATCAGTGAAGTGCGTTCCGTAGTAGGATATGACATTCCTCTGTCTTCTGACCATTATGGCCATTTTGATCTGAACAATGCCATCCGGTTTGGGAAAAAAGTGGAACCCTACCGCCTGGCCTGGCTGGAGGATATGGTTCCCTGGGAATATCCGGAACAATACAAAACAATTTCCGATGCTATTGAGACGCCAGTACTTACGGGAGAGGATATTTATTTGCTAAGCGGATTTAAGCCGCTCATCGATATCCATGCAGTTGATATTATTCATCCCGATCTGGCAACAGCCGGTGGCCTTCTGGAAACAAAAAAAATTGGTGACTATGCTGAAGAACACGGTATCGCAATGGCCATGCATTTTGCCGGGACGCCGGTTTCCTTTATGGCCAGTGTGCATTGTGCAGCGGCCACCCAAAACTTCCTGGCATTAGAACATCATTCCCTCGACAGCGAATGGTGGGACAGCCTGGTTAAAACTACGGATGGCCGTAAATTATTTGAAAAAGGGTTCGCCAATGTTCCCATGACAGCACCCGGCCTGGGCATAGAACTGGTGGATGAAGAAGTTAAAAAACATTTGATCCTAACAGATAAATCTTATTTTGCCCCAACACCTCAGTGGGATGATAAACGATCCCATGACAGACCCTGGAGTTAATACATCATATGCAGACAGTTAAATTAGATACCGGGTTTAATATCGAAATTGATTTCCCTATCAGCCCGTTTCACCGGCGCATGCTCGCTTATTGCATTGATGCGATTGTACTGTATTTGTACTGGATATTTTCAGGAAGACTGATAGAATGGCTGACACACAAGAGTTATCCGGACCTGGACTGGAGAACCGTATTGAGAAGTATCCCTTTTCTTGCCTACTATCCGGTTATGGAAATCCTGACCAATGGACAAACCATCGGTAAAAAAATAATGGGTATCCGGGTAATCACCCTGGAGGGCGGACAGGCTTCAGTCAGTCAGTACCTTTTAAGATGGATGTTCAGATCTGCAGATTTTCCACTATGGATTTTTATTGCCATCTGGGGTGGAGAGCTTCCCTGGTACAGCAGCATCCTGGTTTTCTCCGGAATCGCTTCAGTGATTATTTCCGATAAATCCCAGCGTATAGGCGACATTGTGGCCGGCACAATCGTCATCTTCACCCGGTCAAAAACTTCCTGGCAGGATACAGTTTTTACAGAAGTGGAAGCAGGATATAAACCCCGTTATCCGCAAGTCATGCAAATGAGCGACAAAGACCTGAATTCACTCAAAATGATTATTGAAACCATAAAGAAAAATAATAACCATGAGCTTGCATTTCGGATTGCCGAAAGAATTAAATGGAAACTAAATATGCAGGCAGACCAGGACGCGCTGGATTTTCTCGAAACACTCCTTAAAGATTATAACTATTTTTCGACGCGCTAACCGTTAGTGACGGCCGACCATTGCACCGATTACCGCGGCCACAATTGCCAGGGCATAAATGCTGAGTACAACAATCGTAACGATTCCATAAAACTTAAAAAACGATTTCAGGTTTTTAATTGAATCCGTCAGCGCGGACTGATCATTGTTATTTGTTGCAATACGCATTTTTGAAGAAAACCTGAATAAATACAAAGAGGGGAAAAAAATAAGTACTGCTCCCATAATGGCACTGGCAGCATAAAAAGAAGAAATCATTCCTCCGGCAACTGCTGTCGTCTCCGGCTCGGCATTTTTCATCATATAGGAGAAAAGACTTCCAAATAAAAGGCCACCCAATACCATCAGGCCACAACCTATGAATCCCATTATGGAAAGAAATCTTGCCCACCGGGCAGATTCGCTTAAATAAATCTGTGATGGCTGATCAATCTGCAGTTCAAAAAGATTGGATGGTTGTTCCATGGCTTTTATTGCGTTTTAAGAAGGTTATTATTCCATTAAATAAAAACAAAAATCAATCACTAATCAAAAAAAATAATTTTGCCCTTCCCATTAATAAGCCCTGGCAAAAAGAACCCTCTCCCGGCTTGGCTTTCCGCTAAAAATACAGGCTCCTTCTTCGGGTGCATTATTCAGTGGGATACAACGAATGGTTGCTTTTGATTTTTCTTTGATAATTTCTTCGGTCTCCCCTGTTCCGTCCCAATGTGCGGAAATAAATCCGCCTTTCTCATCGAGAAGACGTTCAAATTCCTCCCATGTATCAGCTCTTGTAATATGAGCATCGCGGTATATCAAAGCCTTCCTGTATATCGAATCCTGTATCTCTTCCAGCAGTCCGGCAATTTTTTCAACGAGACCCTCTTCCGGAACACTCATTTTTTGCCTGGTATCCCGTCGCGCAATTTCCACTGTTTGATTTTCAATATCACGAAGACCCAAGGCAATACGGATCGGGACACCTTTTTTCTCATATTCGGCAAATTTCCATCCAGGCCTGTTGTTGTCACTCACGTCAAATTTTACCCGTATTCCTGCTTTCTTCAGTTCTGCGGCAATTTCTTTTCCTTTGATATCCAGTAATTCTTTCCGGTCTTCTCCTTTATATATCGGAATTATTACTACCTGCAGTGGTGCAATACGGGGCGGCAGAATCAAGCCTTCATCATCGCCATGAGCCATCACCAGGGCGCCTACCAGTCTGGTGCTCACTCCCCAGCTTGTCGCCCACACATAATCCAGTTTATTTTGCCTGTCTGAAAATTTGACGTCAAAAGCTTTTGCAAAATTCTGCCCGAGAAAATGTGAGGTTCCGGCCTGAAGCGCTTTTCCATCCTGCATTAATGCTTCGATGCAATAGGTATCTACGGCTCCGGCAAATCTTTCACTGGCCGTTTTTACACCTCGAATGACCGGCAGGGCCATAAAATTTTCGACAAAATCGGCATACACATTCAGCATCAGCGTGGCTTCTTCAATGGCTTCTTCCGAATTTGCATGAGCCGTATGTCCTTCCTGCCAGAGGAATTCAGTAGTGCGCAGAAAAAGCCGGGTACGCATTTCCCATCTCACCACATTGGCCCATTGATTAATCAGGAGCGGCAAATCGCGATAGGACTGAATCCAGGTTTTATATGTATTCCAGATGATGGTTTCACTCGTAGGCCTGACAATTAACTCTTCCTCCAGTTTTGCATCCGGATCCACAATGATCCCCCCACCGTCAGGATCATTTTTAAGCCGGTAATGTGTAACCACTGCGCATTCTTTTGCGAAACCCTCCACATGGGCCGCCTCCCTGCTTAAAAAACTTTTAGGAATGAAGAGGGGAAAATAGGCGTTTTCATGACCGGTTTCTTTAAACATGCGATCCAGCGTATCACGCATTTGCTCCCAAAGGGCAAAACCATAAGGCTTAATAACCATACAGCCCCGCACGGCTGAGTAATCTGCCATTCCACCCTTAATCACCAGGTCGTTATACCATTGTGCATAGTCTTCCTGCCTTGTCGTAATTTCTTTGCTCATATTCCTTTATTCCAAACAAAATTGATTATGCTCATTTTAACAGTTTCACCCACCCTTTT
>JGI1027J12803_100010884_pt1 | contig 15871 bp, 7 predicted proteins | sample IowNatreferecore_FD_12803 | JGI IMG/M metagenome (IMG submission 12803) | reverse complement strand
GAAGATGGGGCGGAGGTGATTATCAAAATTTGAGCCATATGCGCCAAAGTTTGATAAGGCGGTTGCGTCGATTTTCGTTGTTGCAATCACTGCAACAACAGCACTCGGTAGAATCGCTGCGGCGCATTGCTAACCAAGTCTGAGATGGTGATGGTCGAAGCTGTCGCTGCAATATCGGCGAGATCGTGCCAGGTCGAGCAGTCGAGGCTGTCTTTGTACTGCAATCGATATGTGCCGCCGGGAACGGCGCTCCAGGTTATCGCGGCGATGCCGTTGGTAATCCGGAGTGATTGAATCGCCGGCGATGGCGGTTGGCTGAGCGACTTGCCACTTGCGGCGATAGAAAAATTTGTTCTCGAAATATCGAAGAAGATATTGTCGGAGGCCTGAATTTTGATCCGGGCGCTAGAAGTCGTGATATCCGGCAAGAAACTGTCTTGAACGCCGCTGTTTGGAACATTTGACGCCAGAACGATTGGGAATGAAAGGCCGCCGTTGGTGGATAGGAGGACATTGACGGTCGTGGTGTTGATTGGCGGATTGGTTGTGCCCGCAACATCCCACAGGATCGTTTGATAACCCGACCAGGTGACGGCCGAGCTCGGGGCGATGATCTGAAATGGACCGGCGTTTGCAAAAACTGTGACTTGCATATCCGCGCTACTGACGCCACCGCCGCCAATATGGTTGTCGCGGGCAGTGACACGAAAATTCATCGTGCGACTGGTGGTCGGCAAAGTTTCTCCGGGAATAGCCGTGTTGTTGAGGATGTCGTTCAAGCGCGGAAAAGTTCTTGAAGGGTTCGGCGATGGATTGAACGAGCGAAAGAGAGGGCCGGTTCCGTTATCGGGAGCAGTCAAGGCGATGGAAGGTCCGAGGTCGCGTTCTTCCCAACACCATGTCAACGGATCGCCATCGAGATCGTTACCTGTGGCTGTGAGCACGAAAGGAGTGCCTTTTGGAATGGTGTAGTTTTGGCCTGCGCTGACGCCCGGCGAGTTATTTGTCGAGGAAGTGACGGAGGCGCAAGCGCTGCCGACGCCGGTAGTAATGAAGGCCGCGATCTGTTCGAGGCTGGCGGAGTGGAAATAGGGATCGCTGTGCGGTTGCAAATTGTCGGAACCGCAGACGCCGGCGTAAGCCATGATGGTCGAACCGCTGCCGGGTTCGAACGCGGTTGAAGCACAACGACTGCCGCCGCATCCGGATGCGCTGCCGTTGAAAGTGTGGGAAGCACCGAATTGATGGCCCATCTCGTGCGCGACGTAGTCAATCCAGAAAGCATCGCCGGTCGGTGGATAGATACCCGTTTCGCCAAGGGCCTTGCTGCCCGTGACGCAGGCGACGCCGACCCCGGCCATGCCGCCGCCGGCTGTGCTGAAAACGTGGCCGATGTCGTAATTGGTGTTGCCGATGATAAAATCGAGATTGGACTGGTTTTGCGTCAACAGCAGACCGGGGTTGTTGCCGGTGTAAGGATCCGTGCTGGAGTTGGTGTAGATGAGCAGGTTGTTTTTGGCGACGAGGACGAGGCGAATCCCGGCTTCGGTTTCGTAAACGCCGCTGACCCGATTGATTGCCGAAACGATCGCGGCGAGTCCGCGCGCAACTGTGCCGCCGAAGAATTGCGTGTATTCACCGGTTGCAGCGCAGGCGAGTCGATAAGTGCGCAAGGAGTTGTCGCCTATGACGAGCTGCTTGAAGCCGGATTTACCAGTGCTGATGGGTTCACCAGCCGCGAAGCACGTAAAGTCGCCTTCGGCTCGACGATAATCGCGTTTGTAGTAGCAGGCATAGAGGTTGGTGCTGGCACTCGGGTAAGGATCGATATAAACAGCGCCGTCGGGCGAAAGGACCTGGGCATGGAAGCCGGAGGGGATTGAATCGAAACGAACTGTGGCCAGGGGATCGTCAATTCCCTGGCCGGCGTACGTCTTGATTTCAGGAAATTGAGACGCCAATTCTGGGGCCATGACGGAGGATTCGACGAAGCGGAATCGCATGAATTTTCCATCTGGCATCGGCAGAGTGATGACGGATGCCGGGAAATTTGCAGACTGGATTAGTGCCTTGGGCGCGCTGTTCAACAGCGCCTGGAGGCGTGAGTGATCCAGATTGAGAGCGAGGAAGGTGTCCGGTTGGATATCGGGTTTGGAAGCGAGCAAATTGAGGGAGAATTGAGGAAGCGCTTGCCAGAGATTGGTCTCAAGTATTTCTTCGGCCGGGAGACATTGAGGGGAAAAAATAGCGCAGAATGCAAAAATCAGCGCGAACGCGCGGACAAAGCTGGCGCTTAGTCTGAGTCCGAACCGGGTGATATTCCTAGCCATTCTCGAGAACGACTTTAGCGTTCTGGCGAAAGCCAACAATCGGGACGGGGCATGGTTAGGCACCCGGGGTGATGCCGGAACGGGTCCCGGGGAAAATCCGGGGGGAGAGGGGTTGAGGCGTTAAAACGTAGAAACGTTAAAACGTTAAAACGGAAGATAGGTGGTGATGGGGCAGTTTGCAGCGAAGAATAAGATTGACCGTTAAAAAGTGTTTTGTAGTTTCACGTAAAACGAGAACCAGATTGGCATTATGAAGAACCGGCTTGTAACTCAATTGGTTGCGGGAGGAATGCTTTTCACGTTAATGACCGTTTTCAGCGGTTGCAGTTCGTGCAAGCCGGGCAAACCCGGACCGATCGGGAAGTACACAATTAATGTGAACCTGGATGAATCGCTGAAAACTTCGTCGGTGCTGGTCGATCTGGTGGGAGTAAATCCGTCCGGGTTGCCGCGTTGGGAAGCGTATGACATGGGGAAATATTGGCGTGACGGGGACCCGATGAGGCATGACGCGGACAAAGTCGTGATGAATTTCGTTTCGGGGCAATCCCTCACGAACTCGCTCTCGGCGACAAACTCGGTGTGGGATCGTTGGAAGAGTCAGGGAGTGACGCATGTGCTCGTGCTGGCCGATATCACCGTGCGAGGCGAATCGCGTCCCGGGAATCAGGATGCGCGACGGCAAATCCTCCCGTTGGATCAGTGTCAGTGGCCGAGCAAGACGAAGGAGTTGAACGTGCTGGTTCAACGGAGCGGAATCAAAGTGCTGACGCCGGCGCGAACCTTTTAGTGAACGCTTGCCGAAGCGGTTGGGGTGACTGGGATGTCTCGAGAAGACCGGGCGATAAGCCGTCCCGCAAGCGGGACGGGACTCCATACCCGGGACTCCATACTTGGGAGTAATCTGTTTTAGAGAATCTGATGGCCACGTTTGGATCTTACGAAACCGAACGGGAAACGTATTCCGGTCCGACCTACACGGTTTATAGCGCCAAAAAGCAGGGCGAACCGAAGGAGGAATATGCCATCAAAGTTTTCTCAGTCCACCACCTCAGCCTGGAGCAGGAATCGGCCGAGCAGCTTGATCCGCTGCTGCTCGACATAGAGAAGGCGTGCGTCCAGCGGATCGCGGTGCAGCAGAGGGCGGCCGAGGCGTCGAAGTTGGTCGCGCCGATTTTCGAAACGGGAAGCGATGAACGGGGGGTATGGTACGCGACGAAGTTTTACCCGCGTTCGGTCAACAAAATCATCAGCGGCCGTGTGACGTTAAATGAGGAGACGCTGCAGCACATCATTGTGTCGGTTGCCAAAGGGGCGTTGGAAATCAAGCGAGCTTGTGGCCGTTCGCATGGCGAGATTCTTCCGTCCAACGTGCAGATCAGCCGCAGCGAAAGATTGGTTGAGGCGGAGGTTGTGCTGTCGGATCCAATGCCTGGGGCGGAGGCTGAGGCAGCGCGCTATGAGTTGTCGGATCTGAAAGGTATCGGGCGAATCCTGCTGCAACTGGTGTTGCGGCGCGAAATCAATCACGAGGAAGATTTTCTGATTTTGCCGATACTGGCGTCGCCGGAATGGACGGAATTGTTCGGGAAAGAAACGGACACGTGGCTGACGCTGTGCAACAAGTTGCTCGAACCGAATTTGTCGTTGGAGCAATTGACGCTGGAACAGCTTGTAGCGGAGTTGGAGAAGCTGAAACCAGAGACGGGAATTCCGCCTAAGGTGCTGATTGGTGCGGGGGCAGGAGTGGTGGTGCTGGCGTTGCTTGCGTTTTTGATCATGCGTCCGCGCACACAAACGGTCGAGGTCACGAGCGACCCGCCGGGCGCAACGATTCTGGTGGATAAGACGGAGCAGGACGGAAAGACACCGCTCAAGTTGAAGTTCAAGAAAGGAAGCTACGCAATCGAGGCGCGACAGGATGATTTGCGATTGCTGGAACAGACGACAAATTGGGTGGCGCAAGGGGGCGGCTCGACCAAGCTGCATTTTCAATTTCCTTACGGAAGCGTTTCGATCAAGAGCGAGCCGGCTGGTGCGACGGTCAAACGCGGCGACACTGAAATCGGGAAAACCCCGATTGAAATTCCGGTGGTGGCTTCGGGTGTGGAGGTGGTTTATGAGCTCTCGATGGCAGAACATGTGTCGCGGACGGTCCGAGGCGTGGTGACCAAAGGCCAGCCGCTGGTGCTGACTGAATCGCTGCCACTGTCCATAGACACGGGTTGGCTCGATATGGACAGCACGCCGCTTGGGGCAAAGGTGTATTGGAAGGACAAATTGCTGACATCGGCGACACCAGAAAAAACGCGACTCGAGCAAGGGACATACACCTTAGTGGCAAAATACAAAGACGAGTGGCCGCCGAAGGAGCTGACGGTGGCGGTGAAGAAGGGAGACACGGTTCCAGCGAAGTTTTATTTTGAAAATGGCAAGGTGATAGTGGATAGCGATCCTCAAGGCGCCAATGTATGGATTGGGACAAATTCTTACGGACCGACCCCGGTAACGGTCATTCGGCCCGTCGGCAAAACGACATTTCACTTCGAGTTGGTGGGATTTGAGCCGACTAACGAGGTCGTTACGGTTGCCGACAAATCGACGCCGCGGGTCAAGCCAAGCTTGTTGACGAGCAACGGCGTATTCGAGCTAAGCGCGGAGCCGTCGACTGCAACGGCGCACATATTCGACGCCAACGGCAAGGAACTTGGAAGCACGGGCGGCGGCAATTCCACGCGAATCACTTTGCCACCCGGACAGTATGCATTTGCCGCCCGGATGGATGGTTTGAACGACGTGACCAACACGTTGCAGGTCCAAAAGCGTGAAATCAAGAAACACACGTTTGTGTTCGATTATGGAACGGCGCGATTGGAGAGCGTGCCACCGGGGGCCACAATTACTGCCAACGGAAAGCAAGTTGGTGTCACCCCAACCACGCTCGTTCAAAAGCCCGGGAACACCGTGAGCTATCAAATAGCGAAGGAAAATTATCTGGCGGCACTTCGAGATGTGAAGGTGCAGAGCCGAGAGAACAATAAAAGCGTGGTGGAACTGGAAAAAGTGCCAGTGAGTGTCGCGTTGGCGAGTGTTCCGCCCGGAGCGGAATTTTATACGGACGCAGGGACTGCGCTGAAATTGAATGGCGAGTATTACACGTTGCCATGGGGGCAAACGAGCGTGATCGCGCGGCATCGCCGATTAGGCGCTCGCACCAATGCGGTAGACATTCCGCCCGGCAAGTTCTATAAGGCTGACCCGTTTAAGTTTGTTTATGGCACGCTGGTTTTGACGAACCTGGAGGGATACACGATAAAAGAGGGCGCTGAAGAGGTGCAAAACGCGGCGACTTCGCTGAAGGAATCGTATGAAGTTCCCGGAATGCACACTTACGAATTGTATGATGGTGGAACAAAGATTGACACGTTGAAGACGAATATCGAGACGGATCTATTTACCATATTGTTCTCAGCGGTGGCAGGAGACAAACGCAACGGTATCGGCATGCGATTGGTCAAAGTGCGGAATCTGCTCGGACCGGGCCATGATGTATGGGTGGGCAAGACTGAAGTGACGCAAAGGGAATACAAAGCAGTAATGGGAGACAATCCCAGCGAACCGCCAGTTGCCGATGATTATCCCGTCGAGAAAGTGAGTTGGCAGCAAGCGAACGCGTTCTGCGAAAAGCTCACGCAGTTGGACAAAAATCCACCCACTGCGGTCGGGAAGTACTCATTGCCGACGCACGAACAGTGGTCAAAATATGCGGATGTGACGGACTTGAGCACGAACACGGCGGTATACGGGAGAACTAATTCAGCACCGGTCGGCAGCAAGCTCACTACAAAGCACGGCCTTTATGACGTGTGGGGAAACGTCAGCGAATGGCTTGTAGACAGTGATCCCGCGAAACCCGAAAATAAGGAATATATTGGCGGCTATTTCAAGACGCGGCCAGCGTTTGGAGGGATGGGAATGTTTACAAATGCGCAGCAGCTCCGGTTGGATCAGTCGTTTAATTCGATAGGGTTCAGGGTGATTTGGGTGCCGGGGAAGTGAGGCTTCGTTCAGGTTAACCCTTGCAAATTCGGACAAAAAAGGCCGGGGAGCCACTTTTTTTGTAAAGTTCGAATTTCTCTTTCGTTATAGAGGAAACGAAATGGTCGTGTGCATCCGGGCGCCGAGAGCATGATGTTGCAAGGCGTCGAGTTTCGCTCGCCGACAGTCTGCGGGCAAATACGGATGGCTGTGGGCCATTGTACGGGATGACAAATCCTTGACGCGGTATCGCCGGTCGAATAATAAGAGCAACGAAATCACAATCTGTTGGTAGGTCTGAGCCCCTTTGGGGCAGAGGCCTGATTTGGAGCGCCATATGAAAAGAGTCGTATCATGGTTCGTTATTGCCACACTCACTTTTAATCCCCCAGGACTTCCCTGCTTCGCCAACCCGACCGGCGGCACTGTCGTTGGGGGCAACCGGAACGGGACGATTAATGGAAGCGGGACGGGCGTTACGACGATCAACCAGAATGGGAATCGTGTCATTATCAATTGGCAGGATTTTTCGATCGGCTCGGGGGAGATCACTCGATTCATACAACCGTCTGCGAATTCGTGGGCGTTGAATCGAGTTATCTCGGCAAATCCATCGCTGATTTATGGATCGTTGCAGGCAAACGGGCATGTGCTGGTGCTGAATCAGAATGGAATTTTGGTCGGCGCTGGAGGGAAAATAGATACAAAGGGATTTGTAGCCTCGACGCTGGATATCCGTGACAGCGCTTTCATGAAGGGCGGGGCGCTGAATTTGTCCGGAAACTCGACGGCCGGCGTTCGGAACGACGGGACGATTCAAGCGCTGGGTGGGGATGTTTTCCTGATTGGCAACACGGTGGAGAATAATGGGACCATCAGCGCGCCGCAGGGCACAGTAGGTTTGGCGGCAGGTTCCAGCGTGCGCATGGTTCCGGCGGGCAATGAACGGATTTCTGTTTTAGCAGGAAATGCAGGCGGCGCTGCGGCCAATGGTGTTCATAACGTTGGTACGGTTGAGGGTGCGTCGGCGGAACTCAAAGCTGCGGGGGGAAACATTTATGCTTTGGCTATTAACAATGAAGGAGTCGTGCGCGCAAACAGCATCGTCACTGAGGGTGGACACGTTTACCTCCGCTCGTCGGGAGGGAACATTCAGAATTCAGGGACAATTTCGGCGAATAAAGCGGACGGATCTGGTGGCACGGTGATTGTGGATGGCGGGCATAATGCGGCGAATCCTTCGACTGTGGTTAATACCGGCACGATCGAAGCGCGAGGCGATGCTGCCGGGACGAAGGGGGGGAATGTGCAGATGGTCGGCGATCATGTAGGGCTGTTTGATGAATCGTTGGTAGATGTGAGTGGCGATGGCGGCGGGGGAACTGCGCTTATCGGGGGAGATGCTCACGGAAATAATCCTGCCGTTCAAGACTCAAGCCGGACATCTGTCGGAGCCGGGGCTCAAATACACGCTGATGCGGGAAGCACTGGCAACGGAGGCAAGGTCGTGGTCTGGTCGGACGAAACCACTCGATACGCGGGAAACATCACTGCGCGTGGTGGAGGCCAGAGCGGCAATGGGGGATGGGTTGAAGTGTCGGGCAAGGAAAACCTTGGCTTCTCGGGTCACGTGGATGCTTCGGCTGCGAATGGCCGAGTTGGAACGCTGCTACTCGACCCGAAAAATGTCATTGTCGCAAGCGGCGGCGGCGCTGCTGTTGGTGATGTCGATGATTTTTCGGACCCGGGAACGGATGTGACTATTGACCCGTCCGTACTTGATAATAACGCGAGTATCACTATTCGCGCCAACAATGATATCACGATCAATGACAACATTAATAAAACAACCGCGAATGACGATCTCACGATGGAAGCCGGGCGCAACATTTTCGTAAACGCAAATATTACAGTCAGAGGAAACATTTCATTGACGGCAAACGATAGTGGCGCCACACCCGGTGGCCGGGACGCCGGTCCCGGCAGCATAACTATGGCTTCTGGCACTACGATAACCGCCAATGACAACGGCCATAACATTTCGCTGACGATCGATCCCAGCACAACCGCTCCTTTTCAGCCTGGTTCGATTACGGTTGCGAACCTGAATGCTGCGGGCGACCGAATTACGCTGACGGGTGGAGCAGCGGGACAAGTGGTGAGCGAATTGTCGGGTAGCACTATCATTTCTGATGAACTCTTGCTGCACGGTTCGGGTACTTTTACCCTGGGCGAAAGCGGGAATAACGTGGTTAGATTGGCGAGCGATGCAAGTGGCAGTCTCACTTACGTGGACGCCAACGCACTGATTGTTGGAACCGTTGGCGCTGTTAACGGAATCACCTCTGGTGGAAACGCCGTCTCGGTTACAACGATTAACGGGAACCTTACGGCAAACCAGGATATTAATGCTGGTTCGAGCACAGTTACACTGACCGCGCAAAGTGCCGCTGCCCAGGACAACGCGGTTATCATCTCTGCAGGTGTAAATATCAGTGGTTCCGGCGGCATCGCGTTGGCAGCTGACCACATGACCCTAAGCGGGACGTTAGATGCCGGAAGTTCGATAGCCACGTTACGGCAGTTCCAAAACGGGACTCTAATCAGCCTTGAAGGTTCCGAAGTTGCAGGGACGCTTGCCTTATCGAGTACCGAACTCAATCACGTGACTGCTGGGATTCTGAGGATTGGCGACGCTAATAGCGGCAACTTGAGGATTGCTGGCGCGATTGCACCCGCGAACACAACGACGCTATCTCTGCAAAGCGGAGGCTCAATCAGCCAAATTACCCCGGGCAACTCGATAACTGTTAACAATCTGGCTTTGCATGCGGGGACAACCATCACTCTCAACTCGGCGAATCACGTTGACACTATCGCCGCTTCTGCGGGCGGCGAGATACAATATAACGATGCGGATGCGCTTGCCATCGGAAGCGTGGATGGTCTGAACGGGGTGTTAGCCAATAATAGCGACATCACCATCTCAACGACTGCTGGTGACCTGACTGTCAATAGCGCGCCTCCCGGCATAAGTGTCAACGCGGGCAGCGGCAGCGTGAGCCTCAATGCTGGCGGACTCAATCATGTGCTGACGATCGGTGCGAGCGCGAATGTAACCGGAAATGGCGGAGTGACCCTTATTGCCGACGATATGGATTTGTCAGGCACGGTGAGCACGCCTGGCGTGGCGCTATTGCATCCAGACTCAAACGGACGTGCAATCACTTTGGGCGGCCCAGTTGCCGGGACATTGAGTTTGTCGGGTTTGGAGATTAACAATGTATCGGCTGGCACGCTCAAAATCGGTGATGGAAACAGCGGGGCAATTACGATCAACGGCGCGATAAACCCGCTCAATGCGGCGAATCTGTCGCTACAATCAGGTGGCACAATTAGCGAGGCTCCGGGCGGGTCGCTTGTCGTTGCGGGCACAACAACGCTTGAGTCGTCCGGCGTGGGTGTCGCGGGAAATATTACACTCGACAACACTGGCAACAATTTTGGAACGGTTACGGTCAACGATGGAAACGATGTAACGATTCGTGATGACAATGCGATTGTTTTAGGCGGTCTGGGTTCAGTTTCTGGAGATCTCAAGGTAACCGCAGGCGGCAACATTTCCGAGAGCGGTGCACTAATCTTGAATGGCGGCGGCCAAACCGCAACCTTCACAGTTACGGCGGCAAACAGCGACATCCTCCTAGGCAATCAGCCAAATGATTTCACAGCCGTGAATTTTGCGACCTCGGGCAGTGGTACAATTCACAATCTGGCTCTGCGAAATATCAATGCAACTCCGGCTGTTCCGGCATTGCCGGGAACTTTGAATGACCTCACGCTCATTTTCAATAACGCTCCGATTACACTGCCTGGGTTTACGTTGACCGGTAATTTGATTGTCACTGCTGGAGGTGACATCAATCAATCGGGTGCCATCCTCATGGGTGGAGCGGGCCAGACAGCGACTTTTACTGCCGGGTCGCACAACATTGATCTCAGCGACAACGGAAACGATTTCAACATCGTTTCGATTGTCTCGGGCGCTAATGTCACGCTCAAAGATGCGAACCGCATCGCTCTAGGCGCGTCCACAATCTCGGGGAATTTGAACGTCACGGCGCTCGGTGGGCCGATCACTCAAACCGGCTCGCTTCTGGTGAATGGCGTTGGAAAGACGGCGACTTTTACCGCTGCCGGCACCGGCAACGATATTAACCTGACCGACTCGGGCAACGATTTTACCACGATCTCATTGTCCGGGAACAATGCCAACATTCACGACGCGAATGGGCTCGACTTTGGCGCATCGACATTGTCCGGAAATCTTTTTGTGACGGCCAACGGGACGATCAGCCAGAGCGGCGCGCTCACCTTTACTACCCCGGGCACAATCGCCTCCTTCAATGCCGGAGCTTCGCATGACATCAACCTTGGCAATCCTGGCAACGATTTTGCCACGGTCTCCATCGTTTCGGGCAACAATGTGACGTTGCGTGACGCCAATGCCCTGGACATTGGCGCGTCGACAATCTCGGGGAATTTCAATGTCACTGCCAATGGCTTTATTTCTCAGTCGGGGGCCATTATTGCTAATGGGGCGGGGAAAACCGCGACATTCTCTGCGGGCGTTGCAAACGACATTTTCCTGAACAACCCCGCGAACGATTTCAGCACAGTTGCCATCGCCTCCGGGAACGACGTGATCCTGCAGGATGCGAATTCGATTGACCTTGGGGCTTCGACAGTTTCGGCAAGTTTCAATGTGACCGCGCATGGAGACATCACCGAAAGTGGCGCGCTTCATGTGACTTCGGGCTCGAGCTTCTTCAATGTAGATACAGCTACAGGTGATGTTCTCCTGGGAAGCCGGGCAAATGACTTTGGCAATCAGTCGGTATCGATCAGCGCGGTCAATGGAGGAAGCGTTCGGGATGTCACCTTCCGCAACATTAATGCGGCGGCAGCGTTCCCAAGCCTCCCCGCGCTCATGCGAAATCTTTCCATCCAGTTTGACGCCGCTCCGATTATCGTTTCCAGTCCATTCACTCTGTCTGGAGATTTGAGTTTGGACGCCGGCGGCCCAATTTTTCAAACATTTGCATTTAACGTCAATGGCTCGACGACGCTGACAGCCGGTGGTAATGACATCAACCTCTCTGCGGGCAATGACTTCGGCGGCGCGGTCAATATCGTCAGCGGTGACAACGTGTCCCTGTTCGATGTTAATGGGCTAACTGTTGGCGGAAATGTGAACGGGAATCTGGCGACAACGGCTGGAGGGCCGATTGCGTTCAATGCTTTGACGGTCGGAGGCAATTTAACCGCCAATGGCAGTGGACTAAGCGACAATGCCAACGTCACGATTACCGGCACGAGTTCGCTGAACGCCGGCGGCGGGGACATTTTGTTTACACATGCGGACAATTTCGGTGGCGCAGTGACGGTCGCAAACGCCAACAATGTAACGCTGAACGATATCAACGCGCTGACCGTTGGTGGGAGCGTGGGCGGAAATCTGACGACCACCGCAGGAGGGCCCATCGCGTTCAATACTTTGACTGTCGGTGGCAATTTGAGCGCCAATGGAACCGGATTGAGCGATAACGGCGATGTGATCGTCACGGGAACGAGCACGCTGAATGCCGGAGGCGCAGATATTTCATTCACTCACAATGATAATTTCGTCGGCGCCGTTACGGTGGCGAATGCCAATAACGTGACGCTGAACGATGTCAACGCGCTGACCGTTGGCGGGACCGTGGGCGGAAATCTGACGACCACTGCAGGTGGGCCGATTGCGTTTAACTCATTGACGGTCGGAGGCAATTTGACAGCGAACGGACTCGGTTTGAGCGATAACGGCAACGTGGATATCACTGGCACGAGCGCGCTGAATGCGGGTGGCGGAGACATTTCGTTCACCCACGCGGATAATTTCGGTGGCGTGGTAAGTATTGCGAACGCGAACAACGTGACGCTGAATGATGTGAACAACCTGACGATTGGTGGAACCGTGGGTGGCAATCTCACCACGACGGCTGCAGGAGCGATAGCGTTTAATACGTTGAGCGTGGGAGGCAATTTGAATGCGAGCGGCAATGGCTTGAGTGACAACGGGAACGTAACCATCGCCGGTGCGAGCGCGCTGAATGCTGGTGGAGCAGATATTTCGTTCACGCACGCGGACGACTTCGGCGGCGCGGTAAGCATAGCCAACGCTCACAATGTGACTCTAAATGACGTCAACGGTCTGACCGTTGGTGGAAGCGCAAGTGGTAATCTGACGACGACGGCTGCAGGAGCGATAGCGTTCAATACGTTGAGCGTGGGAGGCAATTTGAGTGCAAGCGGCAATGGCTTGAGCGACAACGGGAATGTGAGCGTCACCGGTACGAGCGCTCTAGATGCGGGAGGCGGGGACGTATTGTTTACGCACGCGGATGATTTCGGCGGCGCGGTGAGCATTGCGAACGCGCACAATGTGACGCTGAATGATATCAATGGGATTGACCTGGGTGGATTGGCAGCATCGGGCACGTTAAGTGTGAGTGCCGGTGGAAATATATCGGATAGCGGAAATCTGTTGGTTACCGGCAATGCCACGTTCAAAGCCGGGGATGGACAGGATATTATCCTCGATGAAAGCGGAAATACCTTCAATGGCACTGTGACGTTTTCCAGCAGCGGGACTCTTCATGATGTAACTGTGGTAGATACGACGGCATTCGATATTACTGGGATCACAGTTGGTGGCACATTCAGGCTAACTGCCGGCGGTGATGTAACGCAATCAGGAGCGATCACAGCTCCGAATCTGGCGGTAGAGACGTCCGCGGGAAATGTGACGTTGAACAACAGCGGAAACAGCGTTAACACTCTCGCAATTGACGCCAACGGCGAAGTCCAATTCACAGAAACGGCCGGCAAATTGTTGACCATCGGGGATGTTTCGGGAGTCAAGGGGATTAGTTCACACGGTAACGATATTACTATCAGCGCGGACGATCTGGACATCGCCGAGAATATTAGCGCGCGAGTTAACCTGGCTGACAAGTTCCCGGCAGGGGATGTTCTGTTGCAGCCGGTGAGTCTGGCCCGGAATATTCACTTTGGTGATGACGTGCGTCCGAATTCGCTGAATTTGAGCCAGACGGAATTGAACCGTATTTTCGCCAATCGCTTGACAATCGGGAACCTGACGGCAGGGGATGTTTCCGGAGGTCACGCCCAGCCGCCCGGTGTAGCAGTAAGTCCGATTACTATCGTTGCTGGCGGTTTGCATGGCGATTTTGATATTGTGGCAAACCAACTGGCGAGTTTGCTGGCAGGGGCGATGCTGCCGGTTCCAAGGCTTGAGGTGGCCAGTTTCGCGGGATCGGGCGTTGACGCGGCCGAAGCAGCGAAAATCATGGAGCCGGACGCAATCGGGACGCTGTTCCTTCAGGTGCCGTTCGTGGCAATCGAAGAGAAGAAGTACAAGGTGGAGGACATCTCGAAATGGACCACTGGTCAAATTGCTGCCAGCGGCACCACTGCCGGGCCTCAGACCCCGCGCTGAGCGGCGTTGCTCGACGGGTTGAATTGGGAACCAATACTACCATCAGAAAGGACCAATTAATGAACAAACTACTGTTCGTGGCCTGTTTGCTGATTTCAGCGCATTACGGGTACGGGCAAGCCTTCAGCCCCCTTCCACCAGAGGTAGCTCCAAAGGGCGCTCCAGTCGGGCCGACGGCGCCCGTTGCGGTGCAGCCATCTTCGCCTCGCTCGCCAACGGGTAACAAGCCGCTGAATCCTGATCAGCCTAATCTTACCATTCAGGGCATTGTCATTGTGAAAACGCGCGGTGAAATCCAGGACGCGGGTGCGCCCGCAACAAAAGGTCTGCTGGTAAAGGACATCCCGATCCTTAGTCAGCCCGAGTTCACGCAAATGATAGAAACGCGGTTTCTGGGAAAAGTTTTAACCGAAAATACGGTTCGAGATTTGGAGGATGCCATAATCCTGTATTGTCGCGGCAAAGGCAGACTGCTGGTGGATGTGATTATGCCAGTGCAAAATATCGAAAACGGCGTGCTCCAGGTCTGGTTTCTGGAAGGCAAGGTTGGCAATATTACTGTCAAGAATGAGGGTCACAAATGGTTTCAGGATCAATTCATCAAGTCGAGCGTCCGTCTGCGGCCCGCTGAATCACTGGATTCGCGGGAGTTGAGCAAGGATCTCGATTGGCTCAACAACAATCCGTTCAGGCAGGTCGATGTCGTGTTCAAGCCCGGCGGCAAATTGGGAACGACGGATGTTGAATTGGACGTGAATGACCGTATACCGTTTCGTCCATATGTTGGCTATGAGGACAGCGGCACGACTTTTACGGGGCCGGACCGGTTCCTGGCCGGATTTAATTGGGGCAATGTTTTTTGGCTCGATCATCAACTCAACTACCAGTACACGACCGATACTGACTTCGACCTAATCAAAGCTCATTCGATGAGCTACGTCGCGCCACTTCCGTGGCACCACACCATTATGCTTTATGGCGCCTATGTGGATGCGAAAGCGGGGCTGAGTTTGGGAGGGACTTCAGCGGACGGAACGAGTTGGCAGATCAGCGGCCGCTACAGTGTCCCGCTGCCGGATATCCAGAGGTATCGGCATCAAGTGGCGCTCGGTTTTGATTTCAAGCGCGGCAACAACAACCTGCTTGCCGGCGGCGCACCTCTGATCGCTTCGGACACCGATGTTGCGCAGTTTGTTTTCTCCTACAGCGGGTCTTTGCCGGATCGCTTTGGCAAGACTTCTGGCGGGCTGGAATTGTATTACAGTCCGGGGAACCTGACTGAATTCAATAACGACGAGGCTTTTGGCGGTGTCGGCGGTATTGGGGGGTTGCGTACGGAATCCAAAGCCAACTATTTTTATGGCCGCCTCAATATGGAGCGGATAACGCGGTTGCCGTGGAATTTCTCGTGGTTGCTCACTGCCTCGGGGCAGTTTTCGACCGAGCGACTTTTGCCCAGCGAAGAGCTCGCCCTCGGCGGCTACAGTACAGTTCGAGGATACGACGAACGCGTCGTGCTTGGCGATGAGGGTTGGATCATCAATAATGAAATTAGAACACCGTCGATTCCGTTGTCGAACGTGCTCAATATTGAAGGCGTAGTTGATCAATTGCAATTTCTGGCATTTTTCGATTACGGTCATCTGCATGTGAAGAATCCTCAGTTGGGTGAAGCTGAGAATTCGACGCTGTATTCAACCGGCGTTGGCCTCCGGTACAGCCTGCGACATAATCTCTCCATTCGCTTTGACTACGGTTTTCCGCTGACCGAGAAAGGCTTGAACGAGCGTGACTCGCGAATGCATCTCGGCGCATTGCTGAGTTTTTAGTCGCCGGCAAATCGCAGTGCTCCGGCATTCTGGTTGACTTTCAAACGCGCTTGGTTTGAAGTAAAGCGCAGAATCCTGTATGGAATCGCATCTGTCTGAGGAAGCTCTGTGGG